>ERZ1034713.122-NODE-122-length-50248-cov-66.298109_pt1 | contig 50248 bp, 40 predicted proteins | sample MGYA00520692_ERZ1034713 | MGnify/ENA primary metagenome ERZ1034713 (study PRJEB33766, sample SAMN09781717) | gut metagenome | biome: gut microbiome | host: Homo sapiens | place: Madagascar | study: EMG produced TPA metagenomics assembly of the PRJNA485056 data... | reverse complement strand
TTATAATATATATAAATATAACTTTTCTTCTTACTCTTTTACCCTCACGGATTTTAAAACTGTCAGTGTCAGTGTCAGCAAGAGCACTTATTTTTCTGACTATGTTTTTCCTGAATAGAGTTTTACTAGATAAAAAATGATTTTTGTATCATAACCTTAAAAAAAGCACCACTTTGTTTGGTATTTCATTTTTTTTATGTACCTTTGCCCTACTATTAGCATATTGCAATAGGCGTAAAAACAGGAGAATGAATATACATGGCAGAAAATAAAGACTTTACAAGCTCTCGCAAGAAAGTGACATTGGTTGATTTGTTCGCTGGTGCTGGTGGCATCAGCGAAGGCTTTTTGCAGGCCTATACAAAAGATAAATACTTCGACTTCTTACTCGCATCGGATATTAATCCAAACTGCGAGCTAACTCATCGTGTCCGTTATAATATGCAATTGGGGCTTGATATGGAATTTATTTGCCAAGATATTATGGAAGATGATTTTGTTGATAATCTGCTTGCAAAAATAGGTAACAAGACTGTAGATGTAGTAACGGGAGGTCCTAGTTGCCAGTCTTTCAGTCTTTCCGGTCGTCGAAAGAAGTTTGATAAGCGAGATGATCTGTTTTATCATTACCTGAAGGTTATTAAAGCACTTCGCCCTAAATATTTTGTTATGGAGAACGTCAAGGGGTTGTTGACTAAAGAGCAAGGAAAGATAAAAGAGCAGATACTGAAGCAGATTCGCTCAATAGTAGATGATGATAAAGTTGTTCTTCTTATAGATTTCGTCAAGCGAGTTTATCAGCAGAAGAGTATATTCGTCTTTAACACTATGTTGGCAAAGATCAATATGGAGACTGCTGATAGAAAACATAGAGAGAACTTATCTATAGAATTCTTTACGTTATTGGAAAATCAGCTGAAACTGATAACACGCAATGTTGAGTATAAGGTCAGCAAGTCTAATTCTGATATTAATACGGTTCGTCACGGACTTCGTATGCTCAAGGAGCATGTGTTGAGAGAATCGGTCAGAAAAAAGACAATTGCCTTGAAGACAAAGGCAGATATAGATAACGATATCTTTGGCGAGGTTCTTAATGCATTTATTGCTGAAATTTCAGATTCTTCGATTCTAGAGAAAGTAACGACGGCTCTTGACAATATGAAGGAACTGACTAATCAGAACGAGAATATTGACTTGTTGAAAGATGCGCTTTCTCTTTATGTGCTGAGTATGGATGAAGTGCTGGACAAAATCGCTAATGAAGTGAAGGGTACGTCAGAAGCCGAGAACTTTGATTTGGTCCTCTCGCAGATTCGTCTCTACAATATAGACGGTCCACAAGTATTGCTATCGGCAAATTATGGTGTTCCTCAGAATCGTGAGCGCGTTGTATTTATCGGTTGTCGTAAGGATCAGAATCTGATAAATGATATTCCTGCAACCGTGAAGCCGGAAGACAGAGTGACTGTATATGAGGCATTGTGGGATCTTGATATGATAGGAAACGGAGATACCGTAACTGAATATCGTTCGGTAGAACCATTATCACAATATAAAGATCTGCTCAGAAAACGTATGCCCGATGGGCAGCCATCTGAAGAAGGAAAGCTTTATAGCGATTGGGAGAAAGAAGGCCATTTGAGTCATAGATTTACATTTGAGACTAAGCCGCTCTATGTAAAATCAGAAGATGACCTGCGTCATCCTAAGATGCAGCTACATGTAGAACTCAATAATCATCAGACAAGTGCGCAAAATGAAAAGGTAAGGAAACGCTTGCAGATTATAGCTGAACATGGCGAATATAACGAAGAAACAAAAAAAGCATTAAAAGCTGCGGGTGTAGATTCAGACAAGCGCAATTATACTGTCTTGAATCCAGAGGGGCAAAGTCCTACTGTCGTAACGATGCCAGATGATTTCATTCACTATTCTGCCTACAGAGCAATGACTGTAAGAGAAATGGCACGTTTGCAATCATTTGACGACTCTTTTGTTTTTCAGGGTAAACGCCAGACTGGTGGAGAAAAGCGAAAGGAAGAGATTCCTCAGTTTACCTTGGTCGGCAATGCTGTTCCGCCATTAATGGCAAGAGCAATAGCGAATGTTATTTTACAGAATATAAACTAATAAGACAAGAGAGGGCTGCTTTATGATACATATGAGAGCTTTTACAAAGTTTGAGATGGAAAACTTCCGCCAGATAGCCAATCTGGGAATAAGATACACTACATTTCAGACATATAGGACTTCGCTGGATAAGGGCTATTTTGATGCAATAGCCCCTATCCGTGCCTATTTTCAGGAAGAGGGTATCCATGATTATTCTTCTCAAGGACAAGGGCAGATTAACAAGGAGTATAGGGATGCTTTCCTGTTGACTGCAACTTTAATGATACCAGCCAAGGCCTCTATGTATCGACCAAATACAAAGAGCGGAGACCCTCGCTTATGGTTTTCATGCCTTCATAAGTATGCCGAAAAAGATGATATTTTTGCTATGTTCCACATGGGTACAACGCTTTATGTTATCAATGTAACACGTACCGATGTGGCTGAATGCCTGAATAGTATGGAGACTAATCCTATAAAGGAAATTCTTATGACGTTACAGGGTCAGATTATGGTAACGTCACAGGAATTGCTGGAAAAATTTCAAGCGCTCTATGATAATGGTCATCTGTATGAAGCTGAAGTTCAAGGTGATACCGGTATTGGTAGAGCCGTAGAATCCTTATTGGGTATCCCTATGAACAGCAGTCCTAATCCTGATTACAAAGGGATTGAACTGAAAAGCAAGCGCCTGCAGCGGTCAAGTGCCAAGAACGGACTGTTCTCTCAAGTACCAGACTGGAAACACAGTATTTTCAAAAGCGGTAGAGAAATAGCCGAGCGCTATGGCTATGAGAGACAAGGAGTAAAGACTCTGCAGGTTACCGTTCAGGCCAATCACCCTAACGCTCAATCTCTGGTACTCGACATATTGCAGGGAGATGAAGTACTCGAAATGCTGGAAAAGCCAGATAAGGCAATCAAGCAGCATATAGTAGAATGGCAGCTTCATACTCTGCATGAACGTTTGAAGACAAAGCACCATGAAACTTTCTGGATATCTGTAGATAATCAATATCATGATGGAAAAGAATATTTCAAGTATTCTTATATTGAGCATACTTATAATCCAAATATTGCCGAATTTGATCATCTGCTCATGCAGCAATTTGTAACACTGGAATTGTTGCTCAATCGCCCAAGCGGCCATGGTGACACATGGAATTTCAAGATAAAGGATAAGGCTATGCAGCTTTTGTTTCCTGAGTCTAAGCTCTATAAACTTGACCCGAACTCAGAACCGCATCGAGGACCTTTACCAAAACTAAATAAATAAACAAAAGATGAAAAACCCTTTTGAATGGTTCCATAGCCTATATTATGGAGAAAAGATAAGTCTACACGACTTTGATACCAAGAATCCAGCATCGCTCGACGCTTTGCTGAAGCATATATTCATGACTGGTCATAAAGCTGGTAAGTATAAAATGAAGAATTCGCTTCCAGCATTCAATGCCGCCTATTATGTTGCCGCCTGCCTCTTTAATTCTGAAGCCGTTGATGAGACAAATTTTGATGACGATATTGATACAAAAATTAGGGAAATATGGTTAGAAGATTATAAAAGATACCATAAAGAAGAAAATGTTAGATGCCCCTATAGGGAACTAGTGCTTATCAAATGGATGGTTTATGCAATATTGACCCTGCAAGAGAGTAAAAGTAATGAAATGATTCTTTTCCTGGATGACTTTAGAAGAGAACTCATAGCTGCAAATGAACCTGATGAAGATTTACTTCATTCTGAGGAGTATGAACGTTATGCTTTTTTATTCAAACTGCCTGGTATCATAGAAAAATGGCCTTATCGTTATCATACAGATTTGCGCCCACGCCCTCTGTCTCCGCAATACTTTTCAGGGGATTTATGGGTAGATGTTGTTCGCCACTATAGTTTTAATGAATTTAAGTGGCAACTGAGATTATATCAGACAAAGGAAGAACAACTGGCTTTTTTAAAATGGTCAAAGGAAGAATCACTCAGACCACAGCCTTATGATTTTCCAAAAGATTGTCCTTTTTAAAACAATAAACTTAAATAGAAAATAAAATGTTAATTACTGACGATATTTACAATGATCTCTCCAAGCGAATCATGGTTGGAGAGTTCCTGGGTCCAGAAAAAGACTCAAAGGAATTGTCTTCATACCCAGCAGGGGCTGATGATGACCTGTTTTCTTCTTGTATGGAACAGGAGAAGAGAAAGAATGCTACGAAGCGCAAGACAAGAAATGCCAAAAGGAAAGCGGCTACTGCTCAAATGAAAAAAGAGGAGGATGCCATTCATAAGGCACAAGAGGAAATTGCCAAAAAGATGATTTCCTGTGGCGTAGATTATGCTTCTGATTTAAATATGGTTAAAGATGAGACTCAGAAATCCATGTGTGAGAATGTTTTAAAACACATAGTGGATAATTGTTTCAATAGTAATGATGTCATATCTGGTGAATTGAGGAATATGATTTGGGGAATTACATCCCGTCGTGAAAAAGCTTTGAAAGAACAAGGGGATGAAAAGAATAAAACAGTTATTGTCAACAGTGGCGCAAGTTACAATGAACACGTTGATGAGCAGAATATTCATCCGCAGGAGAATGAAATGAAGTTGCTACCTGGTTCTGAACGCTGTATTAAAACACAAAAAAAGAAGGTAAATCATGAGTGGAAATAAGGTGATTATTTGTTCCGGTGCTACCTACAACGAATATGTTGCACAACAGAATATCTTTGGCACGGTCAATGTAAATTCATTCGGGAACAGAGAAAAGGATAGCCAGACGGTCTCGCCTGTCAATCTGATAGGCAAGAAAACGGCTGAGCAGTGTGCTGAAAACGGTGCTGCCAGTACTGCAGGCCGTATGGTCAGCCTTCCTAAAGTTGAGATTGACAAGAAGTTTCATCCTTCACTGAAAATAGAGGAGGTGAAGCAGGCTTTGTATCGTCTGATTTCAATGGAAGACCAGAATGGGGAAGTGCGTATTGCTCATTGGTTTGTCGTGTGGAAGTTTTTTAAACGTTATAAATTCACAGATGCTTCTCAGGCTGATTTCATAAGATGGGTAAAAGCCGTTTATGGCTGGAAGTGGAAAACGGAAAACTTCAAGGGGTCTGTGGTGCTCGACAGTCTGAAGAATATTCCTTTGGATGAATGGACAGAGGAGAAGATATCCGGCCAAGACAGACAGGCTGAGGGGTATATCAGATGGAGAGATACGCTGATAGATGCGTTTCTGCAGAAAGACAATGATAACCGGATGCAATGCCGGTAAGAGTTCCGGTCTGCATGGTTTGCAACTTACTAGGTATACCTTCATATACCATACTTCATATACCAAGTAGAAAATTTCATATACCTTCATACACCAAGCGATGTATGAAGGTGTTTTTTTTAAAAAAGATTCGATATTTTGCCGTACCTTTGCCTCGCAATCAGATGATAAGTCTGGTTGCGGGGCTTTTCTGTTTCCGGATGTCGGGGTACTACTTCTGGAATATGGAATCTGGCTAATGATGGCAGCTCCAACCTATCATATTTTAAAGGAAAATGAAAAGTGAAGCATTCATATTCTTTCATTGCTCTTATGGAATATTGAGAGTGATAAAGACAGAGGATAAGCTCTATTATTCTCTTGTTGATGTCATCCGACTCTTTCAGTTGACTCCGCTTGAAACGTTCAATGCGATAGCTGATTCTGCAGGGGATGTGAAGCTGTTCTATGTAGATGGTAAGATTGTAAAGGCAGACTCCGTGTTTAAGTTCTGCCGCATAAAGAAGAAAAGAGGTGCTCAAATTGAAGAGCCATACTATTATTCTGAAAGATTGAGTTTCGTAGATGAACAGCTGATGAAAGACTTGCAGGTCAAACAGACCTCTGAAATGAAATTCGTTTATAAGTGGGCGGATGGTTTTATCAAGAAGATTCTGCAAAATGATGAAACGCATTTTCTCTATGGTGACAGAAATGTGGAAAATATTGAAGAAGAAGATTATGACTTTCCTCTTAATGTGAGATTAACCAAAAGAGGTCTTCTGATCAACGGAGATAATCCAAAAAATCAATAAATTTTTGAAGTATTAGAAAGGATAAGATTATGGAAAAAATGAAGGTAGACAAGCTTCTCGACATTCAGAGTGGCATAAGCCAGCAGACTGGCAATGCCTGGAAGTCGCGTGAGGTAGTAGTAGAAAGTGTTCAGAATGCCGTACATCCTGACCGTTATGTGGCCCGACTTTTTGGCGAGGCGGTAGATAAGTTTACAGCGCAGGAGGGTGAGGTGCTCGGCATCGAGCTTCGCCATAGCGTGAGAGAGTATAACGGGCGCTATTATGGTGAAGCCAGCATCGTGGATTTCGAGCAGGTGCAGCCGTTTTAATAGTGATTAATGATGAGTGAAGAATTCTATTTCTCAACTGATCATCAAGTTCTAGTTTCAATGTTTAATTCTAAAATTTTAAATTATTATGGATATCAAGGTTCAGATTTCAGATGCCTTGTATAAGGATCTTGTAACCAGCGGTAAGCGCAAGAGAGGCTCTATCGCCCTGGTCAGCCCGAAAGAGGGCAATTTCAATGCTTTCGCCAGCAATAGCGAAAAGAGAAAGCAACGCAAGTTTATCCGTTTGCCACATGGATGTGCAAGCGTAGGTGATGACAATGTAAGACTGAATCTTTGCATCAGCCGTGGAGAAACCGATGTGATGCCGGCTAAGGTTATCTGCGAGGAGAGTGTAAAAGCAGGCGAGTTTGTTGGTAAAAACTTTTAGTTGATGAGTTTCGGAATATCAAATAGTGTAAGAAGTAGGGCGGTACAGGTTTGTACCCCCCAGCTTTTTCACCAGGCTACCCAGAGCAGCGTGGTGAAGAATACATGCGCCGAGATAGAAGATGCCTTGGAGAGCAAACGTCGCGGCGAGATGAATCAGGAGGATTATGATACGCTGAAGACGAAGCTGAAGGCGAAACTCCCGATACTTACTCCGCATGCCACCTTCAAGAACGGCAGAAGACTGAATGCTGATGCCATCCCGAGCGGACTGTCTATCTATGACAAGGATCATATCACCGACCCTAAGGCTTGGTGGCAGGCAAAGAGCGAAGAGTTGAAGGCAAAGAATCCTGCAGCGTTCAATTCTATTCTTCTGGTTCATATTACCCCTTCTATGGAGGGCTTGCGCCTCGTCTTTATCATTCCCGATGGAATGAATCTGGCTGAAGCCCAGAAATGGATGTCCGAGCAGTTGGATGATAAGGAATATGATGTCTGCGTAAAGGATTTGGCACGTCCATCGTTTATCGTTCCTGAAGACTATATCCTCTATATCAACGAAGAGGAATTGTTCAAGGATAGAACGCCTGCATATCCATCTGCTGCAGCTAAAGGTTCTGCCTCTGGCTGCAATGCCCTTGCCTCAGGCAGCGATAGCAATCATAAAGTTCAAAGTTCAAATCCCAAAGTTCAAAGTAAAGATGATGTTCAAGACAATCAACTTCCGGGCACAAACGGCAATCGTGCTGTTTTCCCTGCAGAGTATCAGGGAATACCTTATCCTGTCATCATAGAGAAGCTGGTAGAGCTTCTGGGAGGTGAGCCACAGCATGGTTCCAGAAACTCATTCATCTTTACTCTATCCTGCTATCTGCGCTATCTCTGTGATGATAATGCAGCCTGGATCAAACAGGTGATTCCTGTCTTCGGCGAAGAGCAGAAGCGTGCCTTTGCAACCGTGGATAGTGCATGCGGTAGAAAGCAGAGCTTCCGAATGCCTAGCATTGTGCGCAAAGCCATCCAGCTGGTACGTAACGACGAGGTTAAGCAGATGACTGGCAATTATGATGACAGCGACTTTGGCGACATCAATAATCCGGAATCATACTTCTTTCAGATCCATCAGATGCCAAGAAAGTTACCTAAACTCATCAAGCTTCTGATTTCAAAGACTCCGAAGATTTATAAGCCAGCCGTATCGCAGGCAATCTTTCCGCCACTGGCAACGCATCTTTGCGAAACCCGCTTCCGCTATCTGGACAATGTAGAACATGAAGCAACTATATCTTCTATATTGTGCGCACCTACAGGTTCTGGAAAGGAAGCCATTACGCAACCTATCAATCACATCATAGCAGACATCAGAAAGAGAGATGCGGAGCAGAGGGAAAGAGAGCGCCTATGGAAGGATGAGTGCAACAGAAAGGGATCAAACAAAGACAGAAGAGAGCGCCCTCAGGGACTTATCATTCAGGAAGTGAATATCGATATGACCAACCCTGCTTTCGTGCTCCGCATGAAGGAGGCTGAAAATCATTTCCTCTATTCAAAGGTGAATGAACTGAACCTGTTTGATGCGCTTAAGGGTAAGACCAACCAGCACTTCCGCATCATGGAACTTGCCTTCGATCTGGGCAATTACGGACAAGACCGAGTGGGCACACAGAGCGTTACCGAGACCGTGAAGGTGCGCTTCAACTGGAATGCCTGCTGCACGCCGAAGAAATGCCGTGACTATTTCAGAAGAGTCGTAACAGATGGTCCGGTCAGCCGTATCACATTCTGTACCATCGACCGCAGACCTTGCGGTTCTGAACTTCCAGTCTATGGCACCTATGATGCTGCGTTTGCCGAGCAGCTGAAGCCCTACATCGACAATCTTGTGAAGGCAAGGGGAGCGGTGGAATGCCCGGAAGCTTTGAAGCTGGCTCAGAAGCTGCTGGATGAGAACGCTCAGTTTGCCCGTCTTTCACAAGATGTGGTTTTCGAGAATCTGTCATTCAGAGCCAATGTCATCGCCTATCTGAAGGCCTGCGTATTATATGTGGCTAATGGTATGAAATGGGAGAAGTCTATCGAGGATTTCGTGCGCTGGAGTGAGCGTTATGATCTCTACTGTAAGCTTAAGCTGTTTGGACAGATGATTTATGATGCAGATAGAGAACAGGACTGTTTGCCGAAGACTGCTCCACGCGGTCCGAAGAACCTTCTGGAGATGTTGCCCGAAGAATTCTCACTCAAGGACTATGCAAATCTACGTAGAGAACAGGGCTTTGACGACAATCGTAAACGAACGATGGACGCTGTTTATCAGTGGGTATCTCGTGGATATGTAGTGAAGTTGTTGAAAGATGATTCTGCTGACACTGACGCTGACAGTTTAATTTTCCGCAAGGTGCAGTATAGTAGAAGTTATCTGCTTAAAAGAGAATAAGTCTATGGAAATAGTTGCAAAACGTATAGCCAAGATGAAAACCTATACAATAGGTCATCTTTATCTTCTGAAAGACGAAGAGGTTGAATCTCGTCAGAGCTTCAGCAAAAGAATGGTAGATAAGCGTAAGTTCCGCAGCACTTTTGATCAGACGAAATTGGATGCTGACCATTATTTCTGCGACACGATGGAGCCTACTTGGCGCAATCTTCTGGGCATCACTTTAAGTCCTAAGGAATTGAGTGGAAATCTGGGCAGATTGAGCGGCAAGGTGGCAAGAAAGATTCCGGGGCATACTGCCATCCCCGAAGGCTCGTATCGTGTACTCATCACCAAGTCGCCCCGATTCAAGGAGTGGCTGCCGTATGTGCAGGGAGTTCCCGGTTTCGAGGGCATCCGCATCCATGCCGGCAACTATCCCGACGATACCCAGGGCTGCATCCTGGTGGGCGAGAACAAGGTGAAGGGCATGGTGGTGAACTCCCGCATCTGGCTCACCCGACTGAAGAAACGCATCCAGGCGGCTGAGAATCAGGGAGAAGGCATCTGGATTACCATCATCTGATTTCGGATTATCATCATCTGATTTCGGATTATCATCATCTGATATCGCATAACCGTATGAAAAAAAAAGCGGCAGCCGTATCTTCCGGTTGCCGCTTCCTTTACATTTATACGCTTTTACAAGCTTTGTCTCTTTTCCAAATATCCTTATTCAGCATCCTCAGCCTTCTTGCGGCGGGAAACGCGCTTGCGCTTTGGCTTCTCATCTGTATTCGGAGTCTCAATCTTCACACCTGCCAACTCTGGGTCGATGAGGATACGGCCGCAGTACTCACAAGGGATGATCTTCTTGTGCATCTTGATATCCAACTGGCGCTGAGGTGGAATCTTGTTGAAGCAACCACCACATGCATCACGCTGCACGTAAACGATACCCAGACCATTGCGGGCACCCTTGCGGATACGCTTGAAGCTGGCGAGCAGACGTGGCTCAATCTTCTTCTCAAGCTCGAGAGCCTTCTCCTTCAGGCGCTCCTCCTCCTCGTGAGTCTCCTCCAGGATGTCTTCCAGCTCAGCACGCTTCTCTACCAGTCCGTGCTCCAGGTCAGCCTTCTTCTCCTCAGCCTTGTGGAGGTCGAACTCGCGCTCGCGCATCTTAGCCATACCCTCGCGGATTTTCTTGTTGCAAAGCTCGATTTCCAACTCCTGAAACTCGATCTCCTTGCTCAAGGTATCATACTCGCGGTTGTTGCTCACGGTATCGAGCTGCGCATGATAGCGCTCCAGGCTAGCCTGTGCATCAGCAATCTCGTTCTGCTTCTGGTAAACAGCATGATCGAACTGCTCGATTTCGCGCTGGATATTCTCAATACGAGTGGTGAGACCGGCGATATCATCTTCCAAGTCCTGAACTTCGAGAGGAAGCTCACCACGCAACTCACGGTTCTCGTCGATGCCCGACAAGGTTACCTGAAGCTGGTAAAGAGCCTTCAACTTCTCTTCAACTGTCAAATCTGTAGGATCTTTCTTTGCCATAATTTCTTTATTTTATCTTTAAACCTTTATTGTTCTTTTTAAAGCTTTTGCCCTTACAGGGCGCATTGCTCATATCTCTGTTACCCAGGGCGATGCCCTGGGCTAGGAGCTTCTGCCCTTTCAGGGCGTATGGGGACATCAACCATCATGAGGGATATCAACCATCATGAGGGACATCAACCATTATGGGGGATATCATCTCATCTTATAAATAGATGATGGGATTGGTGTTGATCTCCGAGATGCAGCATTTGGCATCTGGGAAATGAGAGAGGATGATGCTGCGGAAGATTTCGCTGGTAAACTGCTCACTCTGATAGTGGCCGATGACGCAGATCTGAATCTCCTGCTCATGACCGAAATACTCGTGATAGCTCATTTCGCCCGTGATGAAGGCATCGGCTCCTGCCGCAATGGCATCGCCCAGCAGGAACGAACCCGAACCGCCGCAGAGCGCCACCTTGCGGATAGGGCGACGCAAGAGCTGGTTGCACTGCACGCACTCCACACCAAAACGCTCCCTGAGCAGCAGCACCAGGTCATCGGCAGCGATACCCTCGGCGAAATGCTCCTTCACCTCATCCGAAAGCCTGCCAGCCTGGGCAGCCTTCAGGATATCCTCGTCAGAGATCTCTCCTATTACGCCGCTGCCGCCCTTCACGCCATCCACTTCCTTCTCGCCACCGAAAAACTGCACGTTCTTCAGGCCCAGCTTCTCGGCAATCTTGAAGTTCACTCCGCCTGCCGCTGCATCCATGTTGGTATGCATGGAGACGATGGTAACATCATTCTTGATCGCCTTGCGAACGGTGCGCTGCACATAGTTCTCATCCGATATCCTGGAAAGCTTTCTGAAGATGAGCGGATGATGGCTTACGATGAGATTGCAGCCCTTCTGGACCGCCTCATCCACCACCGCCTCAGTGACGTCAAGACACAACAATGCCCCTGACATTTCTACCGCCTCTGTCAATCCAACTTGCAGGCCGGCATTATCATATCCTTCCTGCAAGGGCAGAGGCGCGTAATGTTCAAGGGCATCAACTACTTCTCTTATTTTCACGCTCCTAATATGTCTTATTTTATAATTTAGGCTGCAAAGTTACGCATTTCTCACGAAATTAGCAAGCGTTTCACTAAAAATTTTCAAAAAATTATGTAAGTTGCCGATTTTTTTAGTATATTTGCACGCATAAAACATTAAAAATACAAAAGCTTATGCATCACTCAATATTACCTTGCGATTTCGCACTTCCCGCAGAATGGGAACCACAGAGCGCCATCATGCTCACGTGGCCACACGGCGGAACGGACTGGAAGCCGTATCTGAGACAGATAACCAACACGTATCTGCAGCTCGCAGATATCATCACCCGCTACGAAGACCTGCTGGTGGTGACACCTATCCTGGAAAGCACCCAGAGAATGCTCGCCGAAAAGCTGTCGGAGGGACAGATGAACCGCGTTCACCTCTACGAGATGGATACCAACGATACCTGGGCGCGCGACCACGGACCAATCAGCATGGTTTCGCGCGGCAGACACAATTCGCACGTCATCCCTATCCATCTGCTCGACTTCAAGTTCAACGGATGGGGCGAGAAATTCGCCTGGAAAAAGGACAATGCCATCAATCTGCAGCTCTACTATCAGGGAGCCTTCAATGCGGCGCTGGAAAATCACCAGGGCTTCGTGCTCGAAGGCGGAAGCATAGAGAGCAACGGCAAGGGTACGCTCTTCACCACATCGCAGTGCCTGCTGGCGCCTCACCGCAACCAGCCTTTAACACGCGAGAACATCGACAGCCTGCTCAGGAATTTCTTCCATGTAAGAAATGTGGTATGGCTCGACCACGGTAATCTGGTGGGTGATGATACCGACGGACATATCGACACCATCGTGAGAGTGGCTCCGCACGACACCTTATTATATGTAGGGTGCGATGATGCGGAGGATGAGCAGTATGAGGATTTCCAGGCGCTGGAGAAGCAGCTGCAGAAGCTCTTCACCTACGAGGGATACCCTTACCGACTGCTGAAGCTCCCGATGCCGGATGCCATCTATGACGAGGGCGACAGACTGACTACAGACAAGAACAGCAAGGGCGACAGACTGCCTGCCACCTATGCCAACTTCCTGATTCTGAACGGTGCCGTGATTTATCCTACTTACAACCAGCCTGAGAAGGACGAGGAGGCGAAGCGACAGATTCAGCTCGCCTTCCCAGACAGAGACGTGATAGGAGTAGATTCGCTCACCATCATCCGCCAGCACGGAAGCATCCACTGCCTCACCATGCAGCTGCCGGAGGGGGCTATCAAATAAAGCATTAGAAAAAAACACAGACATAAATGAAACTCGGATTATTACAGTTACACATTACGGCGGACATCGCCGATAACAAGACCCGACTCGCTGAGGGCATCATCGACCTGGCGAAGCGTGGCGCAGAACTCATTGTATTGCAGGAACTTCACAACACGCTCTACTTCTGCCAGGTAGAAGATGTAGAGAATTTCGACCTTGCCGAACCGATTCCCGGTCCATCTACCGAATTCTACGGCAGGCTGGCAAAGGATCTGGGCGTGGTGATCGTTACTTCGCTCTTCGAGCGCCGTGCTCCGGGGCTATACCACAATACGGCAGTGGTGATTGAGAAGGACGGAAGCATAGCCGGAAAGTACCGCAAGATGCACATTCCGGATGACCCTGCCTACTACGAGAAGTTCTACTTCACCCCTGGCGACCTCGGATTCAAGCCGATACAGACTTCCGTGGGCAAGCTCGGCGTATTGGTGTGCTGGGACCAGTGGTATCCGGAAGCAGCCCGCCTGATGGCGCTGCAGGGCGCAGACATCCTGCTCTACCCTACTGCCATCGGCTATGCCACCTACGATACAGAGGAGGAGCAGCAGCGCCAGCGTGAGGCGTGGACCACCGTGATGAGAGGTCATGCCGTGGCAAACGGTTTGCCGGTAGTGGTTGTAAACCGAGTGGGATTCGAAGCTGATCCAAGCGGTCAGACCGACGGAATCCAGTTCTGGGGCAGCAGTTTCGTGGCAGGTCCTCAGGGCGAGCTTCACTATCGTGCGAGCGATGATGAGGAAGAGAGCCTTGTGGTGGATATCGACCTGAAGCACAGCGAGGATGTGCGCCGCTGGTGGCCATTCCTGCGCGACCGCCGCATCGAGAACTACGGCGACATCACCAGAAGATTCATAGATTAAGGTAAAAGAAGTTTTATCGATTAAGGTAAAAGAGATTAGATTTTCGGGATAATGGAGAATTTGGAAGTGATGGTGGTTCTGTTCATCATCGTGATTTTAGGTTACGTCGCCTGCAAGCTAGGCTATATGGGCGACAAGTTTGACAAGAAGCTGTCCAGCATCGTGGTAGATATCACCTGCCCGCTGCTGGTGCTCTCGTCTGTGATGGGAGATGAACTGCCCGACCGCACGCTCATTCTCCCGCTCCTGGGTGTAGGCTTCCTCACGTACATCTTATTGCTGGTGTTCGGATTCGGGGTGCCTCGGCTCATCAGCAAGAACCATGACGACCAGGGAATGATCGGTTTCGCCCTGATGTTTGCCAACGTGGGATTCATCGGATATCCTATCGTTTCGAGCATCTTCGGGCCCCAGGCAATCTTCTACGCCGCCCTGCTCAACATGCCGAACACGTTTTTCATCTTCACGGCTGGCGTGATGCTCATCAAGGGCGAATACAGCGTGAAGCAGTTTAACCCGAAGGTATTGCTGAGTCCGGCTCTGATTGCGGCTGCCGTGGCAGCCCTGCTGGTGGCGCTGGGGGTACATACGCCTGATGTCATCGCCCGTCCGGTAACGATGGTGGGCAACGTAACGGTTCCTGCCGCCCTGATGATTATCGGAAGCAGCATGGCGAAGCTGCCCCTCAAGGAGATTATAGGCAGTCCAAAGGTTTACGTAGCCTCGCTGCTCCGCCTGGTAGTGGTTCCGCTGAGCCTCTACTTCTGCTTCAAGGTATGCGGCGTGAGCGATGTGGTGAATAATATCAACACCGTGGTGATTGCGATGCCTGTAGCCAGCTTCGGCACCATGTTCTGCCTGAAATACGGCAGAAATCCGGCGCTCATCACAGAGATGACATTCATCACTACGCTGGGCAGCATCATCACCATCCCGCTCATCACCCTGCTTTTCGGGTAGAGATGAAAGGGGGACAGGCGATGGAACAAAACCTAAATGCTACAACTTAACATTAAAAAGAAAGTATGAGAAAAAATAAAATGATAAAAACCAGCCGCCTCCTGCTGCTCGCTATGGCGCTCGGAGGCTTTACTAATCCTACACTGGCGGCACCGATAGAACACATCGGCGACCGCTACATTATGCACGTATCTGAGATGGATCTCACGGGCGAGGAATCGCTCCTCGATGTACTGATGATGTGCCCAGAAGTCCTTACGATGGACGGCAACAACATCATCGGCGGTGATCCTTTCGCCAATCTCTACGGCAAGTTCGTCATCCGCATCGACAACCAGGAATATGGTCTCGACTACGCTACCCTGCTCCATCATTTCAAGGCGAGGGAGATAGAGAGCATCAAGGTTTGCCAGAACTCTGAGGTGATGAAGGGATGCAGCAGTCTGAAAAAGGTGATTGACATCACCCTGCGCAAGGGTGAGAACGGAGTAAGCGGAAGAGTAGGACTCTTCGGCGACACCTATGGCGGAGGAAAGGGCATCGTGAGCGTATTGAGCCAGCAGGACAAGCTGCGCATCCTGAGCCACGTAGAGGGCAACATGCAGCGCACTTCCAACAACGACCTGGGTTCCTATGCCGGTGATGGCTCAAGCCTCATCAATCACTATTCGCACGAGGGAGCCAAGATGAACATTCTCTGGACTCCTACCGAAAAGGACATGCTGGAAGTGGATGCGATGCAGACCTACACCCGAAACCATATTACCGGTACGCCAGCCGACTATGTGCGCGCCTACCATCTCCAGGCAGACTATACCCGCCTGCTGGGCGAAAAGGGAGCGAGCATCCTCTTTACCCTGGGTGCCGAGAACATCAGCGACAACGGCGGAAATGCGGCAGATGCCAGTGCGGCACCTTATCGCAGCCACGCTACCTATCCGTTTATGGTGGTGGAATATGCCACTCCGGTGATTTCAGAGAACCTCTGGCTTACAGCCGGTTTCGAGGGCGGACTGTCTATCGAGAAGAACTGTGTGGCTGATTACACCAACCACTCCAACTATCAGGATCTGTATGCGCAGCTGGATTATACCATCGGCAAATGGGGCTTCATGGTGGGCGACCGATTCCGCACCATCAATTTCCGTCCGAAGCAGATTGCCACTGAAAAGAACTGGAAGCATAGTACCCACAACCATAGCTACACGGTGAGCATTTATCACAACTTTGCACCGGGCCATACCCTGCAGGGCACATTCTGCCGCCGAATCTTCAATGCCGATTTTGGCGATTTCGTTACAGCAGGCGATATGGAGGGGGCTTGGCGTCCATACTACACCAAGGACATCAGCGAGCGCCTTGCCTACGTGGCTGAGCTGAAGCATACCTACAGCAAGCCGAATCTCGTGGTAAGCAGTTCTATCAAGAATATCCACCAGGATCTTCCGGGTATAGATCGCGACAATACACTGGGCATCGGAACTACTGCCTTCTGGCATCAGGGAATACTGAGGATTACCGCCGGAGTGAATTACTTCTGGGAAAAGGCTGAGATTTTCGGAGGCGAAGAAGGAATGAACTCTAAAACCAGCCAATACAGCAATTTTGCGATATTCAAGCTGGCTCCGCAGTTGTCATTGCCTGCTGGCTGGCGCCTGACATCCAACATGATCTGGTGTACACGCCGCCATACTCTTACGCCAGCCTATACGCCAGCCAATCTCTATGCCGAGGTGGCCGTATATAAGAACATAGGCAAGCATCTTACCCTGGAAGGCAGATTCCACGATATCGCCGGTCAGCATTTCGGCAACCGTGCAGCCACCATGGGTTTCACCTATTACTTCTAGTTTTTTTCGGAAACAATTCTATCTGTACGGTCGAAACAATTCGGAAAACCTCAGGAAAGAACAATCATAAAAAGATATCCCGACTCTCCAAGAAAAAGGAGGGTCGGGATTCTCTTTATATAATATTTATGAACTTATAATCGTATGTTGATCCTAAATACATTTATGTTGATAATCTCTCTTTACTAAATCTTATGATCTTATGTTGATCTCTCTTTCAAACTAACTATATCTTATGCTGATATCTCTCTCAACTATATCTTATGCTGATAACTCTCTTTTTATAGAGAATCTCTCTGATATTCATTAAAAAACTATGTTGATATGACCAGGATTCTAACCCAACAATCTTTTCTTATCTTTCTTATCTTTCTTATCTTTTTAGATGAGCGGCATTCCAGCCTTCTCACATTCTTTTCTCATATCTTCCGGCCAGATACTAGCCTGAATCTCGCCGATGTGCGCCTTGTGGAGCAGCACCATACAGAGACGGCTCTGACCGATACCACCACCGATACTCAATGGCAACTTGTCGTTCAGGAGCTGCTGGTGGAAATAGAGCTTCTCTCTATCTTCCTTGCCTTCCAGCTTCAACTGGCGAAGCAGGCTCTCCTTGTCAACACGGATACCCATAGAGCTCAGCTCGAAGCTTCTGCCCAACACCGGATACCAGATCAGGATATCACCATTCAATCCTTCCTTGCCATTCTCGGCTACGGTGCTCCAGTCGTCATAGTCAGGAGCACGGCCATCGTGCTTCTTTCCATCGCTCAACTTTCCGCCGATACCCTCTACAAATACGGCGCCATATTTCTTGCAGATAGCATCCTCGCGCTCCTTAGGAGTCTTGTCAGGATACATATCGAGCAAATCCTGCGCATGGATAAAATGAATCTCCTTTGGCAGGAAAGGCTTCAGCTGTGGATAGTGCTCGCAAGCCAGGAACTCGGTGCGGAGGATGGCTGCATAGATGCGGCGAACCACATCTTCAAGGAATGAGATGGTACGATCACCCTTCGTAATCACAGCCTCCCAGTCCCACTGGTCCACATAGAGCGAATGAAGATTATCAAGCTCCTCATCGGCACGGATGGCGTTCATATCGGTATAGACACCATAGCCCGGCTCTATCTCATATTCTGCCAGGGTCAAGCGCTTCCATTTAGCCAGAGAGTGAACCACCTCAGCCTTTGCATCACCCAAATCCTTGATAGGGAAAGTCACAGGGCGCTCCACTCCATTCAGGTCGTCATTGATACCCAAACCCTTCAATACGAAGAGAGGGGCGGTGACACGGCGCAAGCGCAACTCTGTGGACAGGTTCTGCTGGAAGAACTCTTTTATCATTTTGATACCCATTTCGGTCTGGCGCATATCCAGCAGCGCCTCATACCCTTCGGGTTTTATCAGATTACTCATTTTATCTATTATATATCGTTTATAGTTTCTTATTTTACTGTTTATCTTACTTTCACGCTGCAAAGATACAAATTTATTATTAATCTGCAAGCGTTTTTCGAAAATATTTCGCAAAATGATAGCATTTTTTAGATTTTAAGTATCATTTTGTAGAGAATTTCACCGCATTTTCTCCCTATACATTATATATATAGAAAAAAAATGAGCCAAATATTTGGTTATTCGAAATAAAAAATGTACTTTTGCAGTCAATTACTCCTAAGGGGTAGGCGGCGTTTGCCGATAAATCACCAATTCTGGTCTCGTAGCTTAGTTGAATAGAGCGTCAGATTCCGGTTCTGAAGGTCGTGGGTTTGAGTCCCACCGAGATCACTACTACATTAAAATTTAATTTAAGAACATGGATTTAGTAGAACGTTTCATTAACTATACAAAATTCGACACACAGTCGAGTGAAGACTCAGAAAGTGTGCCAAGCACGGCAAAACAGTTGGAATTTGCCAAGTACCTGAAGCACGAACTGGAGGAAGAAGGTCTGAGCGACGTAGAGATGGACGATATGGGCTACATCTACGCCACCCTGAAGGGCAATACCAAGAAAAAGACTCCTACCATCGGCTTCATCTCTCACATGGACACCAGTCCTGATGCCAGCGGAAAAGACATCAAGGCCCGCGTCATCAAGAACTACGACGGCGAGGATATCGAACTCAGTCCGGGCATCATCTCCAGCGTAGAAAAATTCCCAGAACTCAAGGCGCACAAGGGCGAGGACCTCATCGTAACTGACGGAACTACCCTGCTCGGTGCAGACGACAAGGCGGGCATCGCTGAAATCGTACAGGCAATGTGCTACCTCCGCGACCATAAGGAAATCAAGCACGGAGACATCCGCGTGGGCTTCAATCCAGACGAGGAAATCGGTATGGGCGCCCATCACTTCGATGTAGAGAAGTTTGGCTGCGACTGGGCTTACACCATCGACGGCGGCGACCTGGGCGACCTGGAATACGAGAACTTCAATGCTGCTGCTGCCAAGATCCACATCAAGGGCGTGAGCGTGCATACAGGCTATGCCAAGGGCAAGATGATCAACGCAAGCCGACTGGCTGTGGAATTCCAGAATATGATTCCTGAGACAGAAACTCCTGAACAGACCGAAGGTTACCAGGGCTTCTACCACCTGCTCGGCATCGAAAGCCGCTGCGAGGAGGCCAAGCTCAGCTATATCATCCGCGACCACGACCGACAGAAGTTTGAGGCTCGCAAGGATTTCATCGAAGACTGCGTCAAGAAGATGAACGAGAAGTACGGCGAGGGAACTGTTACGGCAGAAATCTACGACCAGTACTACAACATGAAGGAGAAAATTGATCCAAACATGCATGTCATCGACATCGTGCTCCGTGCCATGCAGGAGAGTGGCGTTCCACCTCGCGTAGAGCCTATCCGTGGCGGCACAGATGGTGCACAGCTCAGCTTCAAGGGTCTTCCTTGTCCAAACATCTTTGCCGGTGGCGTCAACTTCCACGGTCCTCACGAATTCGTGAGCGTACAGGTGATGCAGAAGGTAGTGGATACCATCGTGAAGATTGCGGAAATCACAGAAGAGTATAACGACTAATATATATGGGGAATTTAGGAGAAATCTAAATTCCCCATTTTCATAAACTGACTATTTTTTAGAGAGATTATCATTTTCATAAACAGAAAAATATGGCAGAAATTCCCTATTTAGTAAAAGACCTCGCCCTCATCCTGATGGTGGCTGGCATTGTTACCCTCATCTTCAAGCGGCTCAAGCAGCCCCTGGTGCTGGGTTACATCGTGGCGGGCTTCCTCGTGTCGCCCCACATGCCATATACCATGTCGGTGATGGACGAGACGGATATCCAGACCTGGGCAGACATCGGTGTCATCTTCACCCTTTTCTCACTCGGTCTCGATTTCTCCTTCAAGAAAATCGTGAAGATGGGAGCCTCTCCCATCATCGCCTGCATCGTCATTGTCTTTTCCATGATGATGCTGGGCATCAGCGTGGGTCACAGCTTCGGCTGGGGCAGGATGGACTGCATCTTCCTGGGTGGTATGCTCGCCATGAGTTCCACCACCATTATATATAAGGCTTTCGACGATATGGGACTGCGGCAGCAGAAGTTTGCCTCCATGGTGATGAGCGTGCTCATCCTGGAAGACATCCTCGCCATCGTGATGATGGTGATGCTTTCCGCCATCGCCGGAGGCAACAATCCGGATGGCGAACAGATGTTCACATCGGTACTGAGGATTGGCTTCTTCCTGGTATTATGGTTTATCGTGGGCATCTTTGCCATCCCGCTCTTCCTGCGTTCGGTCAGGAAGTTCATCAATGGCGAAACCCTGCTCATCGTTTCCCTGGGACTGTGCTGCGGCATGGCGGTATTATCTACCAAGGTAGGTTTTTCAAGCGCTTTCGGAGCCTTCGTCATGGGTAGCATCCTGGCGGAAACCATTGAGGCTGAGAAGATTATCAAGCTGGTAGAACCGGTAAAGAATCTTTTCGGCGCCATCTTCTTCGTATCGGTAGGTATGCTGGTAGATCCCAACATTCTGGTAGAATATGCCGTTCCTATCCTCGCCCTCGTGGCAGCTATACTGATAGGACAGGCAACATTGGGAACCTTCGGATTCATGCTGGGCGGCGAATCATTGAAGTCGGCGATGCGCTGCGGATTCTCAATGGCGCAGATTGGCGAATTCTCCTTCATCATCGCCTCACTGGGATTGTCGCTGGGAGTTATCAGCAACTTCCTCTATCCGGTAGTGGTGGCAGTTTCAGTCATCACCACCTTCCTCACCCCTTACATGATCCGTCTGGCGCAGCCTTCCTATCAGCTGATGGAGAAGCATCTGCCTAGCAAATTCATCAATATCCTGAACCATTTTGCGATGAGCCGCCCCTCTACCCAACAGCAGAGTAAATGGAAATCGCTAATTCGGCAGATGGTCATCAATACCGTGGCATACTCCATCCTTTCGGCTGCGGCGATAGCGATGATGTTCACCTTCGTCTTGCCTCTGATGCGCAATATGCTGCCAGGCTGGAATCTTCACTGGTACGCCAACGCCATCACGGGTCTGCTCACCATCGTACTCATCTCGCCTTTCCTGCGAGCCATCGTGATGAAGAAGAATCACAGCCCGGAATGGAAGCGACTGTGGGTGGAGAGCAGCATCAACCGCATTCCGCTGCTCTTCACGATATTCGTGAGATACGTCATTGCCCTGGGCTTCATCTTCTATATCATCAACTATCTGTCCCGATTCACCAATGCGCTGATGGTATGCATCGGAGCCGTGATTGTACTGCTGATGTTGGGGTCGCGCCGCATCAAAAAACGAAGCATCGTGATGGAGCGTCTCTTCCTGCACAACCTGCGTTCGCGCGATATTGCCGCACAGGTAAACGGCGAAAAGCGCCCGCTCTACGAGGGTCATCTGCTGGATAGAGATATCCATATCAGTGAAATCGAGGTACCGGAAGACAGCATCTGGTGTGGCAAATCACTGAAGGAACTGCACCTCCGCCAGCGTTTCGGCATCGATATGAGCAGCATCCGAAGGGGGTCGCAGCGCCTGAACATCCCAAATGGCGACACCGTGATATTCCCTGGCGACAAGCTTCAGATCATCGGTAACGATGACCAGGTACACAAGTTTGCCCAGGCGCTCACCACCGAGCTGGCACCGGAAGACCTGGAGATAGAGAAGCGGGAGATGAAGCTCCGCCAGCTCATCATCAGCGGCGGCAGCGAATTTCTGGGAAAGACGCTGGAAGAGAGCGGCATCCGCAACAAGTACAACTGTATGGTTGTAGGATTGGAAGAGGGTCAGGAGAACCTTACCCACATTCTCCCTTCCCGCGTTTTCGAAAAGGGCGATATCATCTGGCTGGTAGGCGAAGAAGCCGACCTGCAGAAGATTCAGGAAAAGAGCTAAATAAAAGAACGAAAAAAGCTAGCAGGAAAAATCTGCTAGCTTTTTTGTTTTTTTTGCCATAAAAGATTAATCTTATGGTAATAACCTTATCTTACGGTGATATGGAAGCAACCCTGTTTTACCTCGTATTTGATATAACAGCGGTTCTTCTCACGGAAATCTCTCAACACCTCGCTGAAAACCCACTTCAGGGTATCATTCTGCACCTGACGGCGAGGCTGTTTCTCCGTCTGAATCTGCTTATACCGGTTGTAGCAGACATCGAAGGTAGTACCATAGAGATGGCACGAATTCTCGGTAGCATTGCCGTTTCGGGTTCTCAGTTTCGACACATCATCCTTGGTACGCAAGATACTGGTAACGATGATCTTATGCAAAGGAATGCCCTTGATCTGCAGCGAATCAAAATACGCCCGACCGATATCCTGCAACAATACCGAAGCCCTAGGCACCAGATAAGGAATACTGTTGTTCAACTTATCCACATAAAAGAACGGATTGCTGCCCACATACACCAGCTTACCCTTGCTATGCTCAGCCTCCTCACGGTTCTGAACCGGAGCCACACCATGCTTGCCGGCAGCCACAATCTGTACATCCTGCTGATCAGGGAAGGTATTTCCGAAATGAGGCACCGAGAAAATGCGATGCTTCACCTCCTTGCCATTCTTATCGAAAAATATCGAAAAACTGCCATCAGAGGCTGTATCAGGAGTTACCGACAGTTCATCCTTCTTCAAATCCTCAGCCGCAGCTTCTGAAGAAGAAGCATCAGAAGCCTCACCGGAAACGGCATCCTGAGCACCAGCCGAAGCCATTAAATCTCCTCTCAATGAATCGATTGCCGTACTGTCTTTTCCATCAGAATGAGCCGTCAACCTAGGCTCAGCCACACTCGGAAAAATAACACGGACCAGTGCCAGCAACAGCACGACAACCAAAAAACCTTGCAAATATCTATTCTTACTAATCTTCATAACTAAAAATTTCCTGCAAAGGTAACAAAAAGTATTGAAATATTTGCTCAATTCACAGAAAAGTAGTAATTTTGCAGCGTTATATAACATTATTTAGAACATTAAGGTTGCAAACCAATAAGAAATATAAATATTTTGATAGAGAAACATATTATACTCGAAGATATAGATCCAGTGATGTTCTATGGCGTAGGAAATGGTAACCTACAGATAATCAAGTCACTGTATCCTAAGTTGCGTATCGTTGCACGCGACAACGTGATTCGTGTGCTCGGCGACGAAGAGGAAATGGCGAAAGCAGAAGAAGACATTGAGCTGATGCGCAAGCACTTAGCAAAATACAACATGCTCAATGAAGAGGATATCCTTGATATTGTGAAAGGCAAACAGACCAAAGCAGACTCCGTGAAAGGCGTGCTGGTATATAGCATCAGCGGCCGACCTATCAAGAGCCGCAGCGAGAACCAGCAGCAGCTCATCGAGGCTTACGAGAAGAACGATATGATATTTGCTGTGGGTCCTGCCGGAACCGGTAAGACCTACCTCAGCATCGCCCTTGCCGTGAAAGCCCTCAAGGAGAAAGCTATCAAGAAAATCATCCTCTCAAGACCTGCCGTAGAAGCAGGCGAAAAGCTCGGATTCCTGCCGGGCGACATGAAAGATAAGATAGACCCTTACCTGCAACCGCTCTATGATGCGTTGGAAGATATGATTCCTGCCGTTAAGTTGCAAGACATGATGGAAAAGCACATTATCCAGATTGCGCCACTCGCCTTCATGCGTGGACGCACCCTCAGCGACGCCGTCGTCATCCTCGACGAGGCGCAGAATACAACCTCACAGCAGATCAGAATGTTCCTCACCCGTATGGGTATGAACACCAAGATGATCATCACCGGCGACCTGACACAGATAGACTTGCCTCGCGAGCAGCGAAGCGGACTGAAAGAGGCGCTCAAAATCCTGGAAGGAGTAGAAGGCATCGGAGTCGTAAAACTGGGACAGAAGGATATCGTACGACACAAGCTCGTAACCCGCATCGTCAACGCATACGACAAGTATGACAAGGAGAGAGCGGAAGCACGGGAAGCTCTGAAAGCAGAAAAAGATAATTCAAAATAATCAGAATTAAGAATGAACAGAATGATTACTCAAGGCATATCATCAAGTTCAAAGTTCAAAATTCAAAGTTCAAAGTAAAATGAAAGCATTAACAAAAACAGATTTCCATTTCGATGGACAGAAGAGTGTTTACCACGGTAAAGTACGTGATGTGTATGACATTAACGACGACATCCTCGTGATGGTCGCTACCGACAGAATCTCAGCATTCGATGTTGTTCTGCCAAAGGGTATTCCATTCAAGGGTCAGGTGCTCAATCAGATTGCAGCTAAGTTCCTGGACACAACTACAGATATCTGTCCAAACTGGAAGTTGGCTACTCCAGACCCAATGGTTACAGTAGGTTTGAAGTGCGAAGGTTTCCGCGTGGAGATGATCATCCGTTCTATCCTCACCGGTAGTGCATGGCGTGACTATCAGAAGGGATGCCGCGAGATCTGCGGTGTGAAGTTGCCTGACGGAATGCGCGAGAACGAGCGTTTCCCAGAGCCTATCATCACCCCTACTACAAAGGCTGACGAGGGTCACGATATGAACATCTCTAAGGAAGAGATCATCGCCCAGGGTATTGTTAGTGCAGAGGATTACGCTGTAATGGAGGACTATACACGCCGCATCTTCGCCCGTGGTCAGGAAATCGCTGCTAAGCAGGGATTGATTCTCGTTGATACCAAGTACGAGTTCGGCAAGCGCGACGGTAAGGTTTATCTCATCGATGAGATTCACACTCCAGACTCTAGCCGCTACTTCTACGCTGATGGCTACGAGGAGAAGTTCGAGAAGGGTGAGCCACAGCGCCAGCTTTCTAAGGAGTTCGTTCGCCAGTGGCTCATCGAGCACAACTTCATGAACGAGCCTGGTCAGACTATGCCAGAAATCACCGACGAGTATGCAGAGAGCGTATCCGACCGCTACATCGAGCTGTACGAGCACATCACAGGCGAGAAGTTCGACAAGGCTGCTGAGGAAGGCGACATCGCTGCCCGCATCGAGAAGAACGTTAGCGAGTGGCTTGCTGCACACAAGTAATATATAATAAGGTATATTGCTCGACAAAAGTAAGTAATATATAAATAATGTATAAACAAGAACAGATTAAGCCCTACGAGGGCACAGGAGAAAAGGGAAAGTTGGTAGAGGAGATGTTTGACAACATCGCCCCTACCTACGATACCCTGAACCACCGACTCTCGTGGGATATCGATAAGGGATGGCGCAAGAAGGCAATCAAGCGGCTTGCGCCCTTCTCTCCAAAGAAAATGCTCGACATCGCCACAGGTACCGGCGACTTCGCCATCCTTGCCGCACAGATGCTGCATCCCGACAAACTCGTGGGAGCAGATATCTCGCAGGGAATGATGGAGATAGGAAGACAGAAGGTGAAACGACTGGGACTCGACCAGGTAATCCGCTTCGACAAGGAAGACTGCCTCAACCTCTCATACGAAGACAACACCTTTGATGCGGTAACAGCCGCCTTCGGCATCCGCAACTTCCAGAACCTGGACCAGGGACTGTGCGAAATGTGCCGAGTACTAAAGAAGGGAGGACATCTCTGCATCGTGGAACTCACCACTCCAGTCAGCTTCCCGATGAAGCAGCTGTTCCACATCTATTCGCATACCGTATTGCCTATCTACGGCAAGCTGATATCGAAAGACCAGAGTGCCTACAGCTATCTCACCAAGACCATCGAGGCATTCCCACAGGGAGAAACGATGATGGAGGTATTCAAGAAGGCAGGATTCGAAAAGGCTGAGTTCAAGAGACTCACCTTCGGCATCTGCACCCTTTATTTCGCAACAAAATAAAACAAAGATATTATGGACAAGTATGGACTCATAGGTTATCCCCTAGGACATTCGTTCTCAAAAGGCTACTTCAACGAGAAGTTTGAGAACGAGGGCATCGACGCCCAATATATCAACTTCGAGATTCCATCCATCGAGGATCTCACCGAGATTCTCGACTCCAATCCGGAGTTAAAAGGCCTCAATGTAACCATCCCTTACAAGGAGAAGGTAATCAGTTATCTTGATCAGGTTAGCCCCGAGGCAAATGCCATCGGAGCTGTCAACGTGGTGAAAGTGGAGCATAAAGGCGACGAGACTATCCTCAAGGGATACAACAGTGATGTCATCGGTTTCACCCAGAGCATCGAACCTTTCATCGAGTCTTTCCACAAGAAGGCATTGATTCTCGGTACTGGCGGTGCATCCAAAGCCATCAACTACGGCTTGAAATCGCTCGGACTGGAGACTGTTTTCGTGAGTCGATACGAACGTCCAGGTACTATCCAGTACGATAAAATCACCCCTGAGGTCATCAAGGAATACAATGTCATCGTGAATTGTACTCCTGTAGGTATGTATCCTCATGTAGATGAGTGCCCTCCACTGCCTTACGAGGCGATGGATACCCATACACTACTCTACGACCTCATCTACAATCCCGATGAAACCCTCTTCATGAAGAAGGGAAAAGAGCACGGAGCCACCGTGAAGAATGGTTTGGAGATGCTCTTGCTGCAAGCTTTTGCATCATGGGATTTCTGGCAAGAAGAAAAATAAGCATATCATAAAGTTCAAAGATCAAAGTTCAAAATAAGAATATGAGTAACAATAGATACATGATGCGCGGTGTAAGCGCAGCAAAGGAAGATGTTCACAACGCTATCAAGAACATCGACAAGGGTATCTTCCCACAGGCTTTCTGCAAGATTATCCCTGATATCCTGGGAGGAGACCCAGAGTATTGCAACATTATGCATGCCGACGGTGCAGGTACCAAGTCTAGCTTGGCATACATGTACTGGAAGGAGACTGGCGACCTCTCTGTATGGAAGGGTATCGCTCAGGATGCTATCGTGATGAATACCGACGACCTGCTCTGCGTGGGTGCCGTAGATAACATCCTCGTTAGCTCTACCATCGGCCGCAACAAGATGCTCATCCCTGGCGAGGTAATCTCGGCTATCATCAACGGTACCGACGACCTGCTCCACGAGATGCGCGAGATGGGTATCGGCATCTATCCTACCGGCGGTGAGACTGCCGATGTGGGCGACCTGGTACGTACCATCATCGTTGACTCTACCGTAACCTGCCGTATGAAGCGCAGCGATGTAATCGACAATGCCAACATCCGTCCGGGCGATGTCATCGTAGGTCTTTCTTCTACAGGTCAGGCAACATACGAGAAGAAGTACAACGGCGGTATGGGTAGCAACGGTTTGACTTCTGCCCGCCACGATGTATTCGCCAAGTATCTCGCAGAAAACTATCCTGAGAGCTACGATCACGCAGTGCCAGAAGAGTTGGTTTACAGCGGTAAGTATAAGTTGACCGATGAGGTTGAGGGTTCTCCTATCAACGCAGGCGAGCTGGTACTCTCTCCTACCCGCACCTATGCCCCAGTAATCAAGAAGATTCTGGATGAGCTTCGCCCAGAGGTTCACGGTATGGTTCACTGCACAGGTGGTGCCCAGACCAAGGTTCTGCACTTCGTAGGCGAGAACTGCAAGGTAGTGAAGGACAACATGTTCCCAGTACCTCCACTCTTCAAGGCAATCCACGACTGCTCTGAGACCGACTGGAAGGAGATGTACCAGGTATTCAACATGGGTCACCGTATGGAAATCTACGTTCGCCCAGAGGTAGCCGAGAAGGTTATCGCCATCAGCAAGAGCTTCAACATCGATGCCCAGATTGTGGGTCACATCGAGGAAGGCAAGCGCAGCCTGACCATCAAGAGCGAATTCGGAACATTCGAATACTAAAAAAGAATTTAAAATTAATGGATAATAACAACATATTACAGAAGCTAGAAGGCTTAGAGAGCCGATACGAGGAAGTAAGCACCCTCATTACCGACCCTGATGTCATCGCCGACCAGCCACGCTACGTGAAGCTCACCAAGGAGTGGAAAGACCTTGGCGACATCATGGACGCACGCAAGCGATACATCAACTGTCTGAACAGCATCAAGGAGGCTAAGGATATCCTCGCCAACGAAAGCGACCCTGAAATGAAGGAGATGGCTCGCGAGGAACTCAACGAGAACGAGGCGCTGCAGCCTAAGCTCGAAGAAGAAATCAAGATCGCCCTGGTTCCTAAGGACCCAGAGGATGCCAAGAATGTACAGATGGAGATCCGTGGCGGTGCCGGTGGCGACGAGGCTGCCCTCTTCGCTGGCGACCTCTTTGCCATGTATAAGAAATATTGCGAGTCTAAGGGATGGACCATCAGCGTGACATCTGTCTCTGAGGGCGCTGTGGGTGGATACAAGGAAATCGACTTCGCTGTAAGCGGAACAGATGTTTACGGTACATTGAAGTATGAGTCTGGTGTTCACCGTGTTCAGCGTGTGCCAGCTACTGAGACTCAGGGCCGTATGCATACCTCAGCCGCTACCGTGGCTGTATTGCCAGAGGCAGATAAGTTCGAGGTGAACATCAACGAAGGCGATATCAAGTGGGATACCTTCCGAAGCTCAGGTGCCGGTGGTCAGAACGTAAACAAGGTGGAGTCTGGAGTTCGCCTCCGCTATCCTTGGAAGAACCCTAACACAGGCGAGGTAGAGGAAATCCTCATCGAGTGTACCGAGACCCGTGACCAGCCAAAGAACAAGGAGCGTGCCTTGAGCCGCCTCTATACCTTCATCCACGACCGTGAGCATCAGAAGTATGTTGACGATATCGCCAGCCGCCGTAAGAGCCTCGTCTCTACCGGTGACCGCAGTGCGAAGATTCGTACCTACAACTTCCCACAGGGCCGTGTTACCGACCACCGTATCGGTTACACCACCCACGATCTCAATGGTTTCCTGGCTGGTAACATCCAGGATATGATTGATGCCCTGACCGTGGCTGAGAACGCAGAGAAACTGAAAGAAACAGAATTGTAAAACCCTACCGAGGTTTCGTATGTGACTCCGCAGTTTTAAAGCTTTTGCCCTTACAGGGCGACAGACCTGATGACATGATTACCCAGGGTGTTGCCCTGGGCTAGGGGCTTCTGCCCTTTCAGGGCGTGTGGAGCAAACATCTGAAATTCAAATAACTTAAAAAGAAATGAACAGAAAAGAACTTGTAGAGCAGATTTTCGCCAAGAAGAGTTTCTTGTGCGTAGGTCTTGATACAGATATCAATAAGTTGCCAAAGTGCATCACAGAGAGTGAAGACATCCAGGGCGCTGAAGCCGAGATGATGTTTAAGTTCAACCAGGCTATCATCGACGCAACCGCTCCTTACTGTGTGGCTTACAAGCCAAACCTGGCTTTCTACGAGAGCCGTGGCATCGACGGCATGATTGCCTTCGAGAACACCATCAAGTATCTCAAGAGCCACTATCCAAACCACTTCATCATCGCTGATGCCAAGCGTGGCGATATCGGCAACACATCCAAGATGTATGCCCAGACTTTCTTCGAGGAGTATAATCTCGATTCTGTAACCGTAGCTCCTTACATGGGCGAGGATTCAGTCAAGCCTTTCCTCGAGTATGAAGGCAAGTGGGTCATCCTTCTGGCTTTGACCAGCAACAAGGGTAGCCACGACTTCCAGCTCACAGAAGATAAAGAAGGCGAGCGCCTCTTCGAGAAGGTTCTGAAGAAGAGCCAGGAATGGGGCAACGATGAGAATATGATGTACGTAGTAGGTGCTACTCAGGGTCAGATGTTCGAGGACATCCGCAAGGTAGCTCCTAACCACTTCCTCCTTGTTCCAGGCGTAGGTGCCCAGGGTGGTAGCCTCCAGGAGGTTTGCAAGTATGGCATCATCAAGGATTGCGGTCTGCTCGTCAATTCATCTCGCGGCATCATCTACGCTAGCAACGGTGAGGACTTCGCAGAGGTTGCAGGCCAGAAGGCAAAGGAACTCCAGGAGGAAATGGCAGCCGAGCTTGCCAAGCTGGGCTAAGCCTCCCGCTAGGCGTCCCGGCGGATTTGAAATCCGCCGTAAAAAAGGTTCGACCTATTAAACCTGGGGATTTGCAATCCCCACCAAAAATAAGATTTTAGGCGCAAAGTATCTTGAAAAAGAGGCTTTGCGCCTTAAAAATACCTATTTGTTGGCGAAAAAAGCAAAATATTACGAAAGAATGACAAGATTCTAAATTTATTTTGTTATTTTTGCAAACAGAATGTGTTTCCTAAAAGAGAATCTTGCAAGGAGACCCTAAGTAAAACAAACTAGAAGATTGATAAATATGGAATTTACCGCAGCGCAAATAGCCCAGTTCGTTCAGGGCCGTGTGGAAGGTGATGAGAACGCAACAGTCAACACCTTCGCTAAAATCGAAGAAGGCAAGAAAGGCGCTATCTCGTTCCTTTCAAACCCTAAATATACTCACTTCGTGTACGACACAAAGTCGAGCATCGTACTCATCGACGAGAACGTGGAATTGGATCATCCTGTTTCTACCACCCTCATTCGTGTGAAGAATGCATACGAGTGCGTGGCAAAGTTGCTCCAGATGTATGAATCAATGAAACCTAAGAAGACGGGCATCGATCCATTGGCTTTCGTTTCTCCAAAGGCAAAGGTGGCTGAGAACGTCTATATCGGTGCTTTCGCCTATATCAGCGATGGCGCAGAGGTGGGCGAAGGTAGCCAGATTTATCCTCACGCTTACATCGGCGAGGGTGTGAAGATCGGCAAGAATGCCCTCATCTACCCTCACGTAACCATTTATCACGGCTGTAAGCTCGGCGATAACGTGACTCTCCATGCAGGTTGTGTCATCGGTGCTGATGGCTTCGGCTTCGCTCCAGGACCTGATGGATATGACAAGATTCCTCAGATCGGTATCGTCACCATCGAGAATGATGTGGAGATTGGTGCCAACACTTGCGTTGACCGCTCTACCATGGGCTCTACCTACGTTCGCAAGGGCGTGAAGCTCGACAATCTGGTTCAGATTGCCCATAATACCGACATCGGTGCCAACACCGTGATGTCTTCGCAGGTGGGCGTAGCCGGCAGTACCAAGGTAGGCGAATGGTGTATGTTTGGCGGACAGGTAGGTATCGCCGGTCACATCACCATCGGCGACAAGGTGTTCCTCGGAGCACAGAGCGGTGTGCCAGGCAGCCTCAAGAGCGGCCAGCAGCTCATCGGTACTCCTCCTATGGAGCAGCGTGCTTACTTCAAGTCACAGGCCATCTTCCGTCGCCTGCCTGAGATGTACAAGGAACTCAACGACCTGAAGAAGCAGATTGAAGAATTAAAGAAAAATAAATAAAACTATATATAATTATGTCAAAACAGAAGACACTGAAAGGTAGCTTCTCTCTTTGCGGCAAGGGATTGCACACAGGCTTGAGCCTCACCGTGACTTTCAATCCTGCACCAGAGAACACCGGTTATAAGATACAGCGCATCGACCTCGAAGGCGAGCCTATCATCCAGGCTGTGGCTGAGAACGTCGTTGAAACCCAGCGTGGCACCGTACTCGGTAAGGGCGATATCCGCATCTCTACCATCGAGCACGGTATGTCAGCACTCTATGCCCTCGGCATCGACAACTGTTTCATCCAGGTAAACGGTCCTGAGTTCCCTATCCTCGACGGCTCTGCATCCATGTATGTAGAGAAGATTCAGAGCGTAGGCATCCAGGAGCAGAATGCAGAAAAGGACTACTATATCATCCGTCATAAGATTGAGGTGAAGGACGACAACGGTTCTGTCATCACCATCCTTCCAGACGAGGAATTCAGCATCACGGCGATGTGTTCCTTCGAGAGCAAGTTCATCAACAGCCAGTTTGCCACCCTCGACAAGATGGAGACTTATGTTGACGAGATTGCTTCTGCACGTACCTTCGTATTCGTTCGCGATATCATGCCATTGCTCCAGGCTAACCTCATCAAGGGTGGCGACTTGGACAATGCCATCGTTATCTACGAGCGCCAGGTAGAGCAGGCTCAGCTCGATCAGCTCGCCGACCATCTCAAGGTGCCTCACATGGATGCCAACAAGTTGGGTTACATCCAGCACCGCCCATTGCAGTGGGAGAACGAATGTACACGCCATAAGCTGCTCGACATCATCGGCGATATGGCGCTCATCGGTAAGCCTATCAAGGGTCGCATCATCGCTACCCGTCCGGGCCATACCGTAAACAACAAGTTCGCCCGCCTCATGCGCAAGGAGATCCGCAAGCACGAAATCCAGGCTCCTATCTACGATCCAAACGAGGAGCCAATCATGGATAACATCCGCATCCGTCAGCTCCTGCCTCATCGCTACCCAATGCAGTTGGTTGATAAGGTCATTGCTATGGGTCCTACCAGCATCGTGGGCGTTAAGAACGTAACCAGCAACGAGCCATTCTTCACCGGTCACTTCCCTGAGGAGCCAGTAATGCCAGGCGTTCTCCAGGTGGAGGCGATGGCACAGTGTGGCGGTCTGCTCGTATTGAACCAGCTGGAAGAGCCTGAGCGCTGGAGCACTTACTTCATGAAGCTCGACGACGTGAAGTTCCGCAAGAAGGTGGTTCCAGGTGATACCCTCCTCTTCCGTGTGGAGTTGCTCGCACCCGTACGTCATGGCATCAGCTCAATGAAGGGCTATATGTTCGTAGGCGACCAGGTGGTGGCAGAGGCTACTTTCACTGCACAGATTGTTAAGAACAAGTAATAATAAGATAGAAATATGAATCAGATTAGTCCATTAGCGTTTGTTCATCCAGAGGCAAAACTCGGTGACAACAACATTATCGGTCCTTTCTGCTATATCGACAAGGACACCGTTTTGGGCGATAACAACGTATTGCAGAACAGCGTTACCATCCACGTGGGCGCTCGTATCGGCAACAATAATGAATTCTTCCCAGGCGCCAGCATCTCTACCAAGCCTCAGGACCTGAAGTTCAAGGGCGAGGTGACAACCTGCGAGGTGGGCGATAACAACAGCATCCGTGAGAACGTTACTATCTCTCGTGGTACCGCCTCTAAGGGCAAGACCGTGGTAGGCAGCAACAACCTCCTGATGGAGACTGTTCACGTGGCTCACGACTGTGAGCTGGGCAGCGGCTTGATTATCGGTAACTCAACCAAATTTGCCGGCGAGGTGGTTGTAGATGACAACGCCATCGTCAGCGCCAACGTTCTCGTTCATCAGTTCTGCCACATCGCAGGCTACGTGATGATCCAGGGCGGTTGCCGTTTCTCTCAGGATATTCCTCCATATATCATTGCCGGCAAGGAGCCAACCCGCTATTGCAGCATCAACCTCATCGGTTTGCGTCGCCGTGGTTTCAGCAACGAGACCATCCAGAACATCCACGAGGCTTATCGCCTGCTCTACAGCAAGGGCATCCTGAAGGAAGGTATCGAGGAAATCAAGAAGAATCTTGAGGTGACTAAGGAAATCCAGTACATCATCGACTTCGTAGAGAGCTCTCAGCGAGGCATCATCCGATAATGAAAACTTTAATTGTAGTGCTCGGTCCTACCGGTGTAGGTAAGACCGAGCTCTGTCTTTCACTGGCAGAGCATCTCTCTATACCTATTATCAATGCCGACTCCCGCCAGATCTTCGCCGAACTCCCTATCGGAACCGCAGCGCCTACTGCCGAACAGCAGCAGCGGGTGAAGCATTATTTCGTAGGCAACCACCACATCGAAGATTATTACAGCGCAGCCCAATACGAGGCCGACGTGATGAATCTCCTGAAAGAAGAAATCTTCAAGAATCACGATGTGGCGCTGCTTACAGGCGGCAGCATGATGTATATCGATGCCGTATGCAAGGGTATCGACGATATTCCTACCGTGCGGGATGACATCCGTACCTGGATGAAACAGCGCCTGGAAGACGAAGGCTTGGAAGCGCTGGTAGAAGAACTCCACAAGATGGACCCGGAGCATTGGGCGATAGTAGATAAGAAGAATCCACGCCGCGTGGTGCATGCCCTGGAAATCTGTCACCAGACCGGCAAGACCTACACTTCTTTCCGTGTAGCCGAGAAGAAGCAGCGTCCTTTCCGCATCATCAAGATAGGCCTGAACCGCGACCGTGCCGAACTGTACGACCGAATCAACCAGCGCGTGCTGATGATGATGGAGGAAGGCCTAGAGGCAGAAGCCCGAAGCGTATATCCACACAAGGGTCTCACCGCCTTGAGAACCGTGGGCTACAAGGAGATGTTTGCCTATTTCGATGGAGAGATAGATAAGGAAGAAGCCATCCGACAGATACAGTCGCATAGCCGTGAATACATGCGCAAGCAGCTCACCTGGTTTAAGCGAGATACCGAAATCCACTGGTATCATCCCGACCAGCAGGATGAAATCATCCGATTTATCGATGAAGAGATATAAGCGTAAATCGCCCGATAGCATATTCTTTGATGCTATCGGGCGATTTTCATATCATAAAATCCTACATCTCCACCTGATTCACAATCTCACCATCAAACATATTGATGATTCTATCGGCATAATTGGCATCATGCAGCGAGTGAGTTACCATTACGATGGTGGTGCCTTCCTTGTGCAACTCAGAAAGCAGTTCCATCACCTCCTTGCCATTCTTGGAATCCAGGTTTCCCGTAGGCTCATCGGCAAGAATCAGCTTAGGATGCGGCAGGATGGCACGGGCGATAGCGGTGCGCTGCTGCTGACCACCCGAAAGCTGCGATGGGAAATGCTTGGCACGATGGGATATCGCCACGCGCTCCATCACATCCTCTGCACGCTTACGGCGCTCCTTGCCCGATACTCCCATATACAGAAGCGGCAACTCGATGTTCTCCACCACATTCAACTCATCTATCAGGTTGAAACTCTGGAACACAAAACCTATCATTCCTCTTCTTATCAAGGTGCGCTCACTCTCCTTCAGCGTGCTCACATCCTTGCCGTCGAGCAGATAGCTGCCGCTTGTAGGATTGTTGAGCAAACCTATTATATTAAGTAGTGTGGATTTACCACATCCCGAAGGTCCCATGATGGCAACAAATTCACCTTCCTTCACCTCCAGACTGATATTACGCAAAGCCCAGGTCTCCACTTCCTCTGTCTGAAATACTTTCTTGATATTATTTAATTGAATCATAATCTTTATCGTTTCTTTAAATTCGTATTATACTTTTATATTTTTATACATTCAAATTACACATTTTATTCCTTAGCCAGAATCTCCGAAGGATCCACCTTCATGATCTTGCGTACCTGACAGGCAATGATAGCTGCAATGAAGCCAATGACTATCACAACACTCAAACTAATAGGAAAGGCAGGATTGATTTCTACCATTTCGAACATCTGACTAAGAACGATATGAAACAGCAACATGGCTACCACCGCAAATACCATGGCGATAAGCGTAATCACCAGATAGGTTCTTCCGAAGAGTTTGGCAATATCCTTTGTCAGGGCACCATTCACCTTGCGGATAGCCACTTCCTTCTTGCGGGTCTGCGTATCCAGCATCACCGTACTGAAGATGCTTATCAGGCAGATAGCCAGACTCACAATAGCCAGGATCCATGCTATATTTTGCAGTATTTCCAATGCTGACATTTCTATCACCATATAGTCACGCAGATTGGATAACATCGGTTTTACCACTGCAGGCTCCAATTTCTGTATTATTCTATCTACAGCAATCTGCATCTCCTTATATTCACCTGGCTTTGCCACAAGAATATAATGCTTGGCATCATAAGCTTCTTTGGGGTCTATGACTATGAATGAGTATATATCATATTTCATACTTCCCTGATAAGGTATCGACTGGAACGTTCCGGCTATCTGATACGAATCCATCTCATCTACGGTCAATATATCATTAGGAGCAACATGATGCTGGCGTATCTGCTTATACAACTCCTCATTTACCAGGATGCATTTCTTCCGGTTTGCCTTCGGCTTCCAATTCACCTTGATCTTGAAGAAATCGAGATAGGAGGTATCTGATGTAATCCTAAAGCAATAATCCGTCACATTCCTATAGCTAGTATAAGGATCACCTTGCCAAGCCGCCTTGCTGAACTCCTCGTTCTCTGCCAGCTCGTTAACTTGCCAAAATCCCCAGCTATAAGGAATCCATCGTTCCACCTGCGGTAAATGGATGAGCTTGTCTCTAAGGCGCTGCCCATTTTCTGCCGCATTTGTCTGCATATACAGACTCTGCTTGTATGCACGCTCGTCATCAGGTATATGATTGAAATCAGCCATCTTGCCTACCCAGCACAGGAGGCAGAAAGTAACACCCAGGAAGAACATGCTGATCATCACCTGCACACCCAGCATCGTATTGCGGAACCAATGGTTATGGCTTCTTCTCATTCCTGATTCGAGTGCTTGCGTACGCTTGCAAATGCGACTCAGCACAATCCAGATGATGGCGAGACATAGCATCATAACCACCAGCCCGATCACCAGACTATAGAGATACAGATGACTGATGGTTCCTAACTCGGAGGTGATTTCTGCAAACTGAGGCCTTGCCAGATAATCACAAATCCAGGATCCCATCAATACTGCCACCAAATAAGCCACCAGCACGATCACCAACACCTCGGTAGCAAACATGGAGAAGAGTTGGAGGCGTGTGGCACCATTGGTAATTCGAAGCGAGATTTCACGTCTGCGCATCCAGAACAGCTGCGTCTGCATCCTCAGAAAACCGATGATGGCAGCCAGCAGGATCAACGAGCCTATCAGATAAGTGATGGAACGAGCAATAGCAACGCTTGAATACTCTTTGCTCAACCGATCTTTCAGCTTTTCTGTTTTTACCTTCAACCCCAATGGTTTTAACCTGCCGTTCACCTCTGCTTTCAACTGTTGTGGCGTGCATCCCTCTTTCAACACCACATACAAATTCCCAGCATTAAATTGATCAGAATCCATATCTTCCAACTCACATGGTGAGTAAAAGAGAGCAGAACTGCTCATGTCTAGCTCAGTCAATGATAAGTCTTGATAGACATCCACCAATCTCAACTGATAATTCCCATAACTTTTACTCAAACGAATGCTTGCACCCACGGGATTCTTGTCACCAAAGATTTGCTTTGCCTGCTTTTCGTTGATAATGGCATCATGAGGACCCAGCACCTTAATCTTTTCGCCCGTAATGGCAGAACGGATACCTACAAAGTTGGGGTAATTTCGATCAAGGGGAACTGCATCCAACTGCATCTTGCGTCTTGTCTTGCCGTTTAGTGTAAACTCAGCCCAGCCGCCTGTAAGCATACCATTAGAAGCATAAGGTCCCTGTTCTATGCAACGAGGTCCTCCATTCGCCTTCACCGCCCTTACGATATCACCATTGATACGAATTGAATTTTCCGATTGACGTTTTTGGATGGAATCGAACCGGAGGTTATAAACCCTGTCATAATAAGGTTCATGGTTAATGGAAGCCATGCGGAAATTCAGCAGAAACGAATGCACCGTGGCAAGCGTCACCATACCGATGGCAAGCGACAGGATGTTGCCCAGAGTCTGCACCTTGTACTTGAGAATGTTGCGCAGGGCAACCTTCAGGTTGTGTAATAACATGTTCATATTTACAAGTCTTTATATAATTATTTACGTGAAAGATTGAATTTTATTATCTATGAGAGATTTTGTTTTTTATTATTTCAGATAAAAATCTATCTCAAATCTATCTCTTTTTCGCTGGCAATTTTGGTATATCCGCTTACGATAACCTTGTCGCCCGGCTTCAACCCGGAAGTAATTTCGAATTGCTGCGGATTCTGTCTGCCTACATTGATATTCACCCGCTGCGCCTTCTTGCCATCGTCAGATACTCGGAATATCCAATATCCGTTGGTCGTTTGGAAGAAATCGCCATTCGGAATCACCAAGGCTTGCTCCGGCTTGCCCAATTCCAACAGCACCCGATAACTCTTGCCCAAACGGATATTGGCGGGAGTCTTGCCGCTGAAAGTTAATTCGCAGACAAACTGATGATCTTTCACCTCAGGAATCACCCGCGATACACGAAGTGGAAACTGATGACCGTCATACTCGATATGGGCAGGAAGTCCGGCGATAACGCGGTCGATGTAATACTCAGCCAGCGAAATCTGCAATTTAAACTGGCTCATCACCTTAATCTGTCCGATGCTCGCCCCGGACGAAACCTGCTGACCTTGGGTTACCCCCAAATAACTCAGTTGTCCGCTTACGGGAGCCCGAACCACCAACTGCTGGGTGCGACCCTTCATTCTCGATAATTTCTTATTAGCCTCCATCCGGTTGGCAGCAATCATCTCGCGCTTCAATCGGGTAGATACGGAATCATGCTTCAGGTTTTGCATCTGCAAGAGCACCTTCTGCCGCTGATATTCGTAATCTTCCTCAGCCACTTCCAGTTCCGCCTTACTCTTGATGCCCATACGATATTCCTCCCGGCTCTGCTTGAGCGATTTCTTCAAGCTCGCCATCTGATGCTGGGCATCCAAGGCTTGCTGGCGCAGGTTGATGGTCTTCTGCGTCATCTCTATCTCCTGTTCCTGACAGTTGCGAAGCTTGCTGCTCCATGCATCCTGCTCATCATCAATAGAATGATAGAGTTCCGGATTCTGAAGCACCAGGATGGTATCGCCCTGCTGCAACATGGCACCTTCTTCTGCCACCACCCGTTCCACGAATCCGTTCTCCATCGCATTCACCTGGATGGTCTTGAAGGGATACACCAGTCCTTCTACATCTACATACTCCCAGAAAGGAGCCTTCTTCACTTCGGCTATCACCACGCTATCCAGATCCACCCTTCGGGTTCCCGAAGTAACGATCAGGAAAAGGGCATAGACCAGGATGGCAATGCCTGCTGCACCCGACAGGATAGGATATCGGTAGCGGATATACCACGGTTTCGGTTGTTTCTTTATATCCATATTATTCTGCTGTTATTCATTATTCTATAAGAAGATGATTCTATAGGAAATTTATTCTATAGGAAGTTCTTCCTTCAATTCTTTATTGCGCTCGAAATCGAATCCCGTCATACTTCGGAGCGTATAGTAAAGACTCCAGTAAGTCTGCATGGTCGAGATGTAATTGCGCCGGGCTGCATCTTTCTCGCTGATGGCTGCATTCAGGTCGAGTATCGAGTTGCGCCCCATGATGTAGAGCCGGCGCGCCACCACATGTCGCTTCTCGGCACGCTGGTCGGTGAGCGATGCCACATACACCTTTCGGGCTTGCATGTTAAACTGCAACACCAGTTTTTCTACGTTCTGGTAGAAATCCCTCATGCCTTGCTCCACCTGCGTCTGAGTAAGCGCCAGCTGCGATTTGGCTTCTCTTATCCTACCCTTTCCCCGTCCCCAATCCAATATCGGAAGGGCGATGGTGATTCTTGCCGATTGCTGACTCATCGGACTGCGATAGGCGGCACCGATATCTGCTCCCGTCTGCGAGAGTCCAAACTGCATATAGAGATCCGCCTTCAATCCGGCGTTGGCACGAGCCTGCGCCAACCGGCTTTCGCTCTCCTTCTGGATGCGACGGTAATAATCGGGATCCGGACTATTCAACAAAGCCCAATCTATCGCCCGTTGCAAAGGAACCTCAAAGGAAGGCACCTCTTTCGGCATCACCAGACAGATGTCCTGCGATTGTTCCAACCCCAGAAACGAGCGGATGGTCTGCATCTTCTCTCGCAGTGCCACCTGAGCATCCATCACATTGGTCTCCTCGTTCAAACGGTTGATTTCCAGCTGTAGCATCTCGTTTTCCGAAATCGTTCCATTCTCATATCGCCCCTTTGCCATCTGATAAAGCGTATCGGCAGAAGCAAAGTTCTGCTTTGCCATCTCCCATTCTGCTTGCGCCGAAGCCAGACCGAAGAAATGCTCACAGGCTTTTGCCGAAACAATCTCCAGCGTTTCGGCATATCGCTTCTTGGATTCCCGGAACCGGATAGGTTCTATCCGGCGATCCCATTTCAGCGAGTTATAGCCAAAAAGACTCTGCTCGTACCCCACGATAAAGGGCTGACTACTATAGGCTGTTATCTTGTTGTGCAACTCATCCAAGCGGTTGAGCGAACTCTTCACAAAAAGACTACCACCCGTCAGGGAGATATTCTGGTTGATTTTCAGAGTAAGGTCGGCACTCAACTGATCTTGCTTCAGAAAGAGAGCCGTACCATCCGACTGGGTTATCTTGTTCACCTCCTTATTAATATAAGGTGAAGATGAAAGGGAAAGCGAAGGCAGATAGTTAGCCTGATGATACCGATAAGCCCAGTAAGCAGACAGAAAGGTATTGCGGGCACTCTGCACCGATGGCGACTGCCGCTGCGCCATCGCAATGGTAGCCGCCAGGTCGAGCTGCAAAGTGTCGGCTTGAACATTCAGGGCTGCAAGCGCCCATACTATGAATAGATAATTCTTTTTCTTCATGATGATTTCTTTTGCAAAAACTAACACAAAAGCTATGCCACAAAGATAAAGATGTGATTATCAAGAAGATAAGAAATTCCGGATATGAAAAAGCCGTGCGAAACCGCACGAAACGTGTGCGATATCGCACGGTGCGCACATCCTCAATATGATAGGCATCCGTCTATATCAGGCAGGAAGCACCACGCTAAAGGTGGTTTTATCGCCTGGTTTCGAAGAGGCGGTGATGGTTCCACCATGCAGGGTTACTATCTGCTTGCAGATACTCAACCCGATGCCCGAACCGTTCGTCTTGGTAGTAAAGAACGGCACAAAAATACGCTCCATCACCTCCGGAAGGATTCCCTTACCATTATCAGTAATGGAAATGATGAAATCGCGCTTGTTGCTCGAAAGATGAGTGGTAAGACGGACATAAGGAATCTGATTTTGAGCAGATGCAGCCTCATCGGAAAGACCTGCCGCCTCCTCCTTCATCCAAATCTCCACAGCTTCCTGCGCATTCTTCAGCAGATTAATCAGTACCTGTTCTATCTGCGAACGATCCATCTGCAACCTCTGGTCTTCGTTTTCTATCTCATAATGGAATATCGAATCCGGATAAAGATGCTGCAAATCAGCCACCAGATCACCAATCCTCACATCCTCAAACTGAGGTTTCGATATGCGTTGCAACTTGCGATAGTTCTCCACAAACTGCAACAAGCCATTGCTTCTCCGGTTAATGGCCTGCAATGCCATCAGCAGATCATCATGCTCCAGCGTATCCTGCTCCACCCCTTCGCAAAGCGTATCAGCCAAAGAGATGATAGGAGTCAGCGAGTTCATGATTTCGTGGGTCAATACCCTCACCAGCTGCTGCTGCGCATCCGTCTCATTCTTCTGAATCACCGGTTGCACATTCTGCAAGGTATAGAGGCGATAGGCAAAGCCCTTATTAAAGAAGTTGACCACGCTCAAAACAAAGTCAGCCTTCCCCGCATTCTGATTTCCGGCATCCAAAGCCTTCTTGCCAGCAGTCCCCTCGCTGTTCTTGGTTTCCAATTGTACCAGTTTCTGCAATCCCGGCTTCAGCTGCATCATCATTTCCGGCAGCGTCTCATCCAACACCTGCAAGTCGTGCAAGTGATGAATCGAAAAACCGCAGAGTCCATCCACGGCTGCCCGATTCATCCAATGCACCTTTCCCTGTTCATCCGCCACAATGAGAAAGGCATTGATGGTATCGAGCATCGTTCCAAAATACTGGTATTTCGCTTCCTGCAGCAAAGTGGTTTCCCGAAATTCATTCACCACTTCGTTAATCTGCTCTGCAAGATTCCGCTCTTCTCCCCTCAGATGATCCAATGAATACTGAAGCGAGAAGTCACGGGTGCGGATAGCCTCAATCAGTTGGCGCATCCGCTCATTGCTCTTATGATTGAATAAGTTATTGACGATTGACATAATTTCAAAAATTTCCGTTTTTTCTATCAAAAAAACTGCTTAAATCCCCACACGCCCTGTAAGGGCAGAAGCTCCTAGCCCAGGGCAACACCCTGGGTTTTAACAAGATATATCCCTACGCCCTGAAAGGGCAAAAGCTTTAAACCCCGAGTTTGTCGATTTTCCTGTAAAGGGCGAAACGGGTAATACCCAGCAACTCTGCGGCCTGTGTAAGATTTCCATTGCTCAAGGAAATGGCACGTTTGATGGCTTCACGCTCCAAGGTCTGAAGATTGAGCGAATCAACCTTTATGGAACCTGAAGAAGTCCCCGATGCCACCACAGAATCCTCCAATCTGATATCCTCGGCAGTCAGTTCCGTCTTATCACTTAATACGATTGCCCTCTCGATGCAATGCTGCAGCTCTCTTACATTCCCCGGCCAGGTATGTTTCAGAAGTTTCTGTTTGGCAGATGCACCCAGCACCACATCACCCACACTATATTTTCCCGAATAAATCTTCAGGAAATATTCTGCCAGCAGAACGATATCCTCTCCACGCTCACGCAGCGGAGGAAGATGCAACTCGATGGTATTCAGTCGATAGAAGAGGTCCTGTCGGAAAGCCCCCTCGCCCACCTTCTCACGCAAATTAGCATTCGTAGCCGCCAGAATCCTCACATCCACATGGCTCACCTTGTTGGAACCAATGCGCTGAGTTTCACGCTTCTCTATCACCGTCAGGAGTTTCTGCTGCATCGGCAGGTTCAGATTTCCAATCTCATCCAGAAAGAGAGTACCGCCATCCGCCGTCTCAATTCGTCCTTCCTTCGCATTCCTGGCATCCGTAAACGCTCCCTTCTCGTATCCGAAAAGTTCGCTTTCGAAAAGATTTTCAGGGATACACCCCAGGTCGATATTTACAAACGGCTTTCTTGCCCTGTCTGAAAGCTGATGCAAGGCATGCGCCACCACATCCTTTCCCGTACCATTCTCTCCAGTAATCAATACGTTGGCATCCGTAGCCGCCACACGCATCATCTGCACTTTCAGTTCCTTCATGGCAGAGCATTCGCCAATCATTCTCGCAAACACATCTTCAGAAGAAGCAATAGACTTGGACTCAGAACATTGATTCATATTCAGATTCTGATACATATTCTGCTCCGATTCCTTTTCCTGCGAATCCGAAGAATCCAGCTTCCTTTCCCTGCTCAATTCCACGGCACTCTTCACCGTATCAAGCAGTTTATTCCTATCCCATGGTTTCGGAATAAAGTCGATGGCACCCGCCTTGATGGCCCTCACTGCCTTCTCCGTATCCACGTAAGCCGTGATAAACAGCACCACGCTCTTGGGGTTATGCGCCAGAATCTTCTCCAGCCATTCATACCCCTCTTCGCCACTGATGGCATCCCGATGGAAGTTCATATCGAGCATGATGACATCAGGCCTGAACGAATCCATCATTCCGATGATTCGTTCAGGCGTATTGATAACTCTAATACCCTCCACGTATGGTTTCAAAAGCATATTGAGCGACAAGAGAACATCCTCATTGTCATCCACTATCAGTATCTTTCCTTTTTTCTCCATTGCCATCATTTTTAATTATTTTGCCCACAAAGTTACTGCAAAAAAACGAGATAGCTTCGAAAAAAACATCATTTCTTCCAAAATTCTAAACAAAAACGGTCTCCCAACCACTTTATCCCGATATTTCAAGGAAAAAGCGATGATTTTTCCGAAAATATTTGGTGGTTTCAAAATTTCGTTTTATCTTTGCACCCTAGTTATCAAGAAATCTCGGGGTTGACTGGATTTGACGGCGAGATGAAATGGTACGTAAGCATGCGGAGGCTCGTTGGCTACCTCCTAAATCCTAGTGAACAAAAAATTAATTGGCGAAAATAACTACGCTCTCGCTGCTTAATCGAAGTACAGTAGATTAGCTTTATTCCGGCACAAGGTGCTGGAACGGGACATCGCTCAACGGATGTAGTTCCGAATCTTGTTGATCAAGCGGTGCAGGCAAATCGGAAATAGTTCATGTACGCCTCGTTGCATGGATGAAATTTTAGAGGATAAGGGTATGATTGGTGGTCCAGGTCTTGTCATACCTCGAAAATTGAAGGCTGGAATAAGCATGTAGAAAGCGTATGGTTTCCTTGTGCGGACGAGGGTTCGATTCCCTCCAGCTCCACCCTACTATTAGAGAAGTCGCTGTTTTTCAGCGGCTTCTTTTGTTTTAATCAGCACTCCTATGGGCATGGCAAACGAAACAAGCCGCTTTACGCATCGTCAGTACTATCATGGCGACCTATCAGTAACGTCTTTGCGCCTTGTAAGTGCTATCGTTATTGCTTGTAAGTACTATCGCTGTTCTTGTAAGTACTATCATTGTTGCATAGGTTTTACGTAAAAAGTCTTCGGAGTAACCTTTACTTGTTGTCGGAAGAATTAATGTTATAAGCCGGAGAAGCCTATATCTTCAGCCGCACAACAGCTGTTGTGCGCTTGCATAACAGCTGATATGCGCTCGCCCAACACCTGTTGTGCAAGCGGAAATCAGCTGGTGGGCGATGAGTTGTTGGATATAAGTTCTGTGTATGTATATGAACGAGCTGAATCTTTGGTTTTTAACACTGATAATTGCGATTATTAACAGTGCCTACTCCGCCCCCATGCGGTAATTCTTTGGCGACAAACCAGTATGCTTTTTAAAGAAGGTGCCGAAGGATGAGGCATTAGGGAAGCTGAGATCACTGGCTATCTGCTGAATCGTCATGTTCGTATTCTTCATCAGATAAATGCTGCGACGGATAATCGCCTTGAAAATCAACTGCTGAACCGTCTTGCCACATACCGACTTCACTATCACCGAAAGATACTTTGGAGTGAGACAAAGCTGGTCGGCATAGAAAGCTACCGTACGCTCACGCATGAAGTTCTCCTCTATCAGCTTCACCAACATCTCGAAAGTCTCTATCTTACGTCGCATCTCCTTACCTTCCTTCTGGAACGAAGCAGAGAAAATGCTGCAAAGACGATAGGTTACCGCCATCAGAAGCAACTTCTGCTCATGCAAACTGTAGGTGTCATGCTTCTCCTTCTGCTCTAAATCCAAAAGCATCCGGGCATAAGAGGTCAGCATCTCCTCATATCCCGTATGAGCCACCGTGCACGACTGGGGATAGAGCGTAGAATAAAGCCGCATGCTGACTACGGTATTTCCCAGCATGTGGAGAATCTGTTCCACACGATAAAAAAGCAACGTGTATCGGAAGTCTGCAGAGACTTCCTGCACATGAAACAGGATTCCGGGAGAGAGAAAAACGGTCTCTCCCATAGACGCAACAAAAGATGTTCCATCTACACAGAAACGGAACATCCCTTGATGACAAACTACTATTCCGACATAATCAGAATAGAAAGGCTGCATCAGAAAATGAGGGAATTCATTTGCCTCACATATGATAATATTATCTGTTATCTCCATTCTAAAAAATTGCTTTAACTGCGAAGATAACAAAAATATCAATCTCCTCTGATGATTGCCTTGATTATTTATGATATTTTAGCAGAATCCTGCCGCTTCCGGAAGAATCTGCTTTCTTGCCTTTACCTTCTTCCCAAGTTTTTCTCATTCACATTCTTCAGCAGATACTCACGGGTCAGCTCCTTGATGTTGCGCTTGCGCCAAGGTATCACGAGCATCAGTCCGGCACATACCAGACAGCCATAGAAGGTCCAGCCTGCCATCTCCTTGATGGATACCAGCGTGGCCTGCACCTGCACCTTTCCCTTCACACTCATGGCAGCCATGTTCTGCGCCTCGGTCTCCGTCTTGCCCTGATACTGCATGCCTCTTACCGTCTGGTCATAGGTCTTTGCCGTCTCCAAGCTGGTACGGTCGTAATCCTGTGCAAAGCGGGTGACGTAATACTGCTGGCGATGCTGAAACACATTGGTGTAGAGCGCCGAACCGATGCAAGGGGCGATGACCATACGGACGGTGAGCATGATGCAGACCCAGGTGGACATGAAGCGGTAAGGCATGCGCTGATTGGCTATCGTAGAGATGAGCGAATAGAGCAGCATCATTCCCGTTGAACGGATGATGATAGGCCATTTCATGCGCTCATACATGCCGTCGTTCTGTACCTCGAAATACATAAAGAGGGCGTAGCCTCCGATAAAGAGGAAGCCCAGACAGTACATCCACTTCAGGTGAACATTCTTGGCTCTGGCGATGACCGCAAAAATCAAGCCCACGGTATATCCCACCATCACCCAGTTGCCCAGGGTGGCATTCTGCCAGTTGTCTATCTTCATTCCCACATTGGTGAATACATTCACGAACATGGCGCTGGAGTTGCAGACCATCAGGAGGAAGAACAGCATGATGCCGTAATTGATAACCCTGAGCTGGAACACCTCCATGATAAAATAAGGTGAACGGCGGGTCTTCTCCAGATAGATAAACAGGGCGGTGAAGATGAGACAAACCACCGTAGAGTAACGGATGGTAGGATCATCAAACCAGTCCAGCGTCTTGCCGAACACCATTACATAGGCAAACGAGCAGAGCATGATGCTGAACACCGTGACATTGCCAAACTTCGACATCGTAATCGGGAACTTCGGCATCGGATACTTATGATAAGGCATGGTGAAGAACACGATGATGATGCCCGCCAGCATGAATGCCATCATGAAATGATACACATACTGCCACTCGTAAGCATAAGCAAGCCAAGCCGTGAGCCAGGTGCCCAACTGTCCGATAATCATGAAGAAGAGATAGATGACCGGCTGGGAAACCATTTTTTCTGAATCCACCGCATCCCAAGCCTCCTCGGTGGTAGGCTCGCAACCCGGCGTGATATTCTTCGTTGCCTCAATGCCGAAACCATACCGGATGAGTACAAAGAGATGCGCCATCAGAAGCGTCTGGCGAACAAAGCCCATCAGCAGACTGCACAAGCCGAGGATGAACAGCGAATCGGTCTGGGCGCAGACAAAACTGAGCAAAAAGAGAATGGAGAATCCCACGATACACATCATCTTCTCTCTTCGGATGCACACCAGTTCGTAGAAGAACGGCGAGAAAGCCGCCATTCCTATCGACGTGCAGAAGCCCGCAAAGGCGATGTATTCCGACTGGATGCCCAGTCCGCTCATCATCTCTCCGCTGTTGGCGGAATAGACACCACTCATCGTAATCATCGGCACGAAGAGGATGATCATGAAGATGATGCCCAGCGGTTTCGGCACCCAGTCATAGAACGGATAATTCTTATATTCTTCTTCCATATATTACTTCATTTCCTTCAAGCTACTTTTTATTTCTCTCAGCCTTCACAATCACCATCATACCTGCTGCCAAGCGGGCATTGTCTTCCTTGCTGAGGTTAGTGAAGTCGATTCTTACAGGCACACGCTGCTGGATCTTCACGAAGTTGCCTGCCGAATTATCAGTAGGAACAAGAGAATACTTGGAACCGGTAGCACCGGAGATAGCGGTAACGGTGCCCTCAAACTCCTTGTTGCTGATGGCATCCACCGTCATGCGTACCTTCTGCCCCACATAGAGATTCTCTACCTGAGTTTCCTTATAGTTGGCGATGACCCACTTTTGGGCATTAGGAAGGATATAGGTGATGGTGGTTCCGGCGCTTACCATCTGTCCCTCTTCCAGGGTGCGGCGACCCAACTTACCATCGCATGGTGCAACAACCACGCAATAAGAGAGGTTCAGCTTCGCCATCTCCACCGCAGCCTCAGCCCGTTGGATGGCAGCAGCCACATTCTGCTTGCGGGTAACCACCTCGTTTACGCCCTTATAGGCAGCAGCCTGCTGGCGCTTTACCGATTCCAGCTTCTTCTTGGTAGCCGCATATTCCACTTCCAGCTGCTCCAGCTGGATAGGTGTAGCCGCCTTCTTCTCTACCAGGTTGCGATAGCGCTCGCAGTCTTTGGCAAGTTTGGCAAGGCGCACCTCTATCTCATCGATAGATGCCGAATAGACGGAAGCCGAAGTCTGGGTGGTCTGCTGGGTAGCATCAATCACGTTGGCTCCCGCCTTAGCATCCTTCAAGGCAGCCTCAGCCTCCATCAGTCGGATGCGATACTCACGGTCATCAAGAACCAGGAGCGTATCACCCTTGTGCACCTCCTCGTGCTCCTTGAAGCAAACCTTGGCTACATAGCCCGATGCACGCAGGTTGACAGGAGAGATATACTGTTCTATCTGGGCATCGTTGCTGGTTTCGTTGGCATTATAATCCAGGAAAAGGCAGACGATCTTCCAGAGACCGAAGGCGAGAATGGCTACGCCGATAAGACTGGCGATGATCTGACGGATGCGCTGCTTCTTCAATTTCTTCTGCATTTCCTCGTGAGAAGTCTGAATGGTTGCTGCATTATCCTCACGAGCGGTTTCTATCTTGTTGTTTTCGTTCTGTTCCATTGTTATATTCTGATTGATTATTTCTTAATGATTCCTTTGCTATTTTACCTGATCCAATTGTCCGGTGAGTTTCAGGAGCGAGAGATTCGCCACCTTATATTTATAATAGGCGGTGAGATAATTGTTCATTGCCTCGCTCATGCGCATCTCATCCTGGAGAACAGCGGTCATCGTTCCTACACCCTCTTTATACTGGTCGGCAGTTACGCTATATACATCCTGCGCCAGGGTGTAGTTGTCAAACTGCTTTTTGTAGTTGCGCTGACTGTTGTTCACCTCGCTCACGGCGTTCATATAGTTTGCCTGCATGCCTTTCAAGGCATCCTCGTATCCGATGCGGGCATTCTCCTCCTCCACCTTGGCACGTCTGATTTTCGAACGCTTCTCAAAGCCATCAAAGACTGGCACTCTCAGCTGGATGCCGATGCCGTTGGAACCATACCAGTGGTTGGATTCGCCCGAATGAATCCAATGTTCAATCTTATCGGTAAAGGCAGAATACATCAGGCTACCGGTAAGACTCACCGATGGCAGGTAGCCATCCTTGGCAAGTTTGGTCTGCTTCTGGGCAAGTTCCTTTCTCTTCTCCAGGAGCTGGAGTTCGTAGAGTCCCGTATTCAGTCCGTTGGCTTTCACGGTCTCTATCTCTCCCGGATTCACCTCCGTTACCTTGATCTGCTTATCCGCAGGATAATCTATCACATACTTGAGCATGGTATATTGCTGGTCGAGCATGGCAATGGCGTTATCACGCTGTACGGTGAGATTCTCGATGTTGAGTTTCACACGCTTCACATCTACCTCCAGACTCATCTGATTATCGTAGAAAGCCTGAGTGATGCCATAGAGTTCCTCCAGACGCTTGATATTGTCGTTCACCAGTCGAATCTGCTCAGCCGTATTCTGCGCCATGTAATACATCTTGGCAGTCTGTACGATGAGATCTTCACGTGCCTTCTCGTAAGAGAGCTGGTTGAGATGGTCTGCAATCTTGGCGATGTCGATGGCTGTATTCACCATCTGGTTGTAGAGCGGCATCTGGAGCTGCAAGCCTGCCGAAGCATTATACTGCAGGGTTTTGGTTACATTGTAAGGTTTGCCGTAGGCAGAACCATCCGTCACGGAAACGGGAGGTGTAAAGTTGTCGTTCAACTGTGCCACGGCGTTGATCTGCGGCAGCAGCTTCGCCTGGTTCTCGCTGATGGAATACTTTCCCTTTGCAATCTCATTCCTGCTTTTCTGCAGCGACAGATTATTCTCCACCGCCATCTGCAGACACTGGCTCAGCGACAGAGTTTCCTGCGCCATCATTGCAGAAAAAGCCCCGAGAGCCAGACAAAAACACAATATCTTTTTCTTGTTCATTTTTAATATGTTTCTTATGATATACAATATGATTGTTTTCTGGTGCAAAGGTACTGCTTTTCTGTCGATTATCACTATTCACAAAATATCACAAAATGTTCAAAATTGCCGTTTCTTTTAGCGGCGGAGGTTCTGGAAACAAAAAGAGGGTGTGTCATAAGCCACATCCCATACGCCCTGTTTTACTCTAATTGAGCAAGCTTTGAGCGTATTTTTTAACGTT
>ERZ1034713.120-NODE-120-length-50304-cov-41.289120_pt1 | contig 50304 bp, 31 predicted proteins | sample MGYA00520692_ERZ1034713 | MGnify/ENA primary metagenome ERZ1034713 (study PRJEB33766, sample SAMN09781717) | gut metagenome | biome: gut microbiome | host: Homo sapiens | place: Madagascar | study: EMG produced TPA metagenomics assembly of the PRJNA485056 data... | reverse complement strand
ACCAAGAAGGGACGTGCAGGTCAGAGACCTACCGTTACTTACAATGGAGATATCACAATATCTACCATCCAGAAGAAATATGAGGTGATGAATGCCAGCGAGTTCAAGCAAGCAGTAGCCTCTTTGGGCTTCGATACAAGCGCATTGGGTACAGCCGATACAGACTGGCAGGATGAGATTTTCCGCACCTCCGTCTCTACCAACCACAGCCTTAGCATTCAGGGTGGCTTAAAGGATATGCCTTACCGCATTGGTTTAGGTTTTGAAGACAACAACGGTATTCTCAAAAACAGCTGGATGAAGCGTTTCAATACATCAATTAATGTAGCTCCTTCCTTCCTTGATAAACATTTGAACTTCAACTTTACAGCGAAGTATATGTTTGAGAAGAACCGCTATGTAGATGACTCGTCAGCCATCACCAATGCGCTCAAGATGGATCCTACACAGCCTGTTTACGGAGATGGAGACAAGTACAAATTCGTTGGGGGATATTTCATGTACTTGCAGGATAGAACCACTTCGATTTCCGATCCTAACTGGATGTATCTTCCTGCCGCTTCCGGTTCTGTTCCGCAGAACCCTGTAGCTATCCTTAATCAAAACAAGCGCATTGCAAAGGCTCATGACATTTCTTCAAACTTAGAGGTAGACTATAAAATTCATGGCTTTGAAGACTTGAATTTGCATGCAGCCATAGGAGCCCACTATATGGATGGCAAACAAGATAATAACATTTCTAAATATTCTGTTAATTCAGACAACAACTATTTTGGTTGGTATAGTACCAATCATGCCTATAAATACAATATCGAAGGAAAAGCTTATGCTGAATATGCGCATAAGTTTGGTGTGCATGATATTGACATCATGGCTGGTGCGGAGCAGAGCCACTATCACAGTACAGGATATGAGATCGGAAGTGGCATCGATGAGTATTTGAGAGACAACAATCCACAGATGGTAGATGGAGAATGGAACTACGTACATAGCCCACAGTACATGAAGAATACTTTGGGAAAGAGCCACAACTCTCTGGTATCTTACTTCGGACGTCTCAACTATAACTTATTAGATCGTTATTTGCTTACAGCTATATACCGTGCCGATGGTTCTTCTCGCTTCAGGAATGGCAAGAAGTGGGGCTACTTCCCTGCAGCAGCATTTGCCTGGAAGATCAATAACGAGCCATTCATGAAGAATGTAACATGGATTGACGAGTTGAAACTTCGCTTGAGTTGGGGTAAGACTGGTCAGCAGGATGTTGGTAAAGACTTCTACTATACTCCAGCATATACAGTCAGCAACCCTTATGCACAGTATCCATTTGGCGATACATATTATGAGACCTTGCGCCCAGGAGCATACAATGCCGATTTGACATGGGAAAAGACTACAACCTACAATGCTGGTCTTGACTTCACCGCTCTCAATGGTCGCTTCGGTGTGAATGTAGAGGGTTATTATCGTAAGACCACTGACCTTATATCAGTAGTAGACATTGCCGGAGGTACCAACTTTAGCAACCGTCTCCTTAAGAATATCGGTTCTTTGGAAAACTATGGTGTGGAATTGGCATTTGATGTCAAGCCTATCGTTACCAAGGATTTTATGTGGGATGTAACCTACAACGTAGGATGGAACCACAACGAAGTCACCGAGTTGGACGCAGGTCAGCATGACTACGTTTGGCTTGATAAAACAGCAACTCGTGGTATGGGCTCAACAAAGCTTATGATTAACAAAGTTGGCGAACCTGCTAATTCTTTCTATGTATGGCAGCAGGTTTACGATGAGAACGGCAAGCCCATTGAGGGTCTGTATGTTGACCGCAACGCAGATGGCAAAATTGATGAGGACGACCGTTATTGCTACAAGAGCCCTGCTCCTGATGTCATCATGGGTCTCACCACCAAGTTCATCTATAAGAACTGGGATTTCAGTGCAGCCTTCCATGCATCTATCGGCAACTATGTGTACTACGATTTCTTGAGCGATAAGGCTAATTTGAGTTTGATATGGGAAAAAGGTGCTTTCACTAATACAACAGCAGATGCCGTCAATCTTGGTTTTTGGGGTAAAACTCTCAACCCGACTCAGCAAAGTGACTATTTCGTGCGCAATGCTTCTTACTTGAAGTGTACCAACATGACATTGGGTTATAGTTTCCCTGCATTGATCAAGGCTGGTTCCGAGAAGATTTGCAGCGGACGAATCTATTTCACCGTTCAGAACCCATTCATCATTACCAAGTACAAGGGTATTGACCCAGAAATCCAGGGTGGTATCGATAATGGTCGTTACCCACGTCCTATCAGCTTCCAGCTTGGTTTGAATCTTAACTTCTAAAATATTAAAAAGGAGATAATTATGAAAAAGATATTTATAAAGACTGCAATGGCAAGTATGTTGTGCATGGGCTTTGTCTCTTGTGCTGACGAACTGAATATCAAGTCCATTGATCCACAGTCTTCCCCAACATATACCGTACAGGGCCTTTTGGCCAAGCAGTATGCTACTCTTGGTCTAACCGGTCAGAAAGGTCCTGATGGATCTTCAGACTTTTCTACTGGAGACCCCGAGGGTGAATACGGATTTATCCGTACAGTATTCAACCTGCAAGAGTTGATGACAGACGAAACTGCATGGGCATGGCAGGAAAATCCAGGCATCACTCCTATTACCAGCATGAGTTGGACCAAGGATAATGTGCGTGTAGACTATGCATACCAGCGCCTCATTTTTAATGTAACCTTATACAACCAGTTTATTTCAGAGCAGACTGGTAGTCTGAGCGACGACCAAGTTGCAGAAGTCCGTTTCCTCCGTGCGCTAAACTACTATTATTTCCTCGACCTGTTTCGCAAGGCTCCTTTCAAGGACACCTTCGACAACAATCTCCCTATCGAGAAAAGTGGCAAGGATCTCTACGAATGGTTGGATAATGAGTTGACCACCATTGAGCCTCTGATGGCTGAGGTGGGCGCTTATAATAACAGTCAGAATTTCGGACGTGCCGACCGTGGTGCAGCATACGCGCTTCATGCCCGCTTGGCTCTTAACTCTGAAGTTTATACCGATGGTCAGGTAAAGGACTACCAAAAGGCTATTGATTATTGCAATAAGATTCTCGTCGACAACGCAGGAAAATACGAACTTTGTCGTGTAGCAAAGAATGGTTATAGCGGTTATCAGCAGTTGTTTATGGGCGACAACGACTGCAACCCAGCAGCCATGAAGGAAATCATCTTCCCTATCCGTCAGGATGGTGTGAAAACTGAGTCGTATGCAGGAACTTCATACCTCATAAATGCTTGTAATAAAGCAGGTATGCCTTATGCAAGCACAAGTGACCCTTGGAGTTGTCTGTTTGCCCGTGTAGACTTGGTGAAGAAGTTCTTCCCCAACGGGGATATTCCTATGGCTGCTAAAGAAGATATCCCTGAAAATGCAACACAAGAGAAGATTATAGCAAAAGATAATGAGAAGGGTATCAGTACAGCCGATGTCGTAGCAAAGGCTAAGGACGACCGCGCCCTGTTCTATATGGGTGTCGGTGGCTGCGATGGCAAAGTACGTACTCTTGTACCAGGCGAAGCCATCAATGACTTCATGAATGGTGCGTCTATCGTAAAGTGGAGCAACATCCATGCAGACGGTTCAGTACAGCATCATCAGAAATTTTCAGACACAGACTTCCCTGTGTTCCGCTTGGCAGAAATCTATCTGACCCGTGCCGAGGCTAAGTACCGCCTCAACGGCAGTCAGGAAGGTTTGGCTGACATCCAGTATGTTCAGGGTCGTGCCAATCGTCCCAAGGACCAGCAAGCTACATCAGTAGACGAGAAGACTCTTATCGATGAATGGTGCCGTGAGTTCTATATGGAAGGCCGCCGTCGTTCTGATTTGGTTCGCTTTGGCTTGTTCACAGGTTCTAAATATCTCTGGAGCTTCAAGGGTGGTGTAGAAAAAGGTTCAGGTATTGAGTCCTTTTACGATATCTATCCTATTCCAGGCAAAGAGATTCAGAACAATCCTAACTTGCATCAGAACCCTAAATATTAATTGTTAGGAAACCAGATTTAATTTTAAATAGAAATCAATTATGAAAAAAATATTCAAATTCATGTTGCTGCCGGCATTGGTACTCCCTTTGCTCTTCACATCTTGCGATGAAGACAGAGACAGCAACCCTAAATTGGACTTGAGTCATGTTGCGGATGGATTTGTATTGAATACTCCTGCTCTTGCAGAAAACAATACTTATGATCTGAAAAGTGCTAAATCACTGAAACTGACATGCTCTCAGCCGAACTATGGTGGAATTCCTTACGTAGTCAGATATTATGTACAAGTATCTATCGACCCGAAATTCGTCAGCGATCCTACTGCCACTCACACTGAGTTGGCCACATCTTATAAAACTGCCGAAATGGAAGTTAATGCCTCCGAAGTAAACGATGCAGTGGTAGCTCTTTTCCAAGCAGCTAACCCTGACACAAGTGTACCTGAGGAAATGCCAATTTACATCCGTCTTCGTGCAGTCATTGATATCACAGCAGATTCTAACTTAGGCGAGACCTATTCAAATGTCATTACCCTGCCTTCTGTCAAGGCTGCTTACGAGGCTCCTGATGCGAAGTTCACCGATAATCTCTACTTGATAGGTAGCTCTATCCAGACTCCATGGCAGAGTTGGAAAGCTATTCCTCAGGTCTTTGGTTTGGAAGGTAACTACTATGGTGTAATCTACTTGCCAGCTGGTGGTGAGTTCAAGTGGGGTACAGAAAACAATGACAATCGCGGCATCAACCGTCTTAAGGAAATCAACGATGAAGCTGGTGCAGGTATCTCTGCAGGTGAGGAGCAAAACATCAAGGTAGCCAACGCAGGTTGGTACACTCTCTTGTTCAAAGGCAAGATTACAGAAGACAAGAAGAACATCGAGTGGACACTATCTGTTTACCCAACAAAGGTTTACATCTTAGGTGGTAGTGTCGAGATGACTGGTACTTGGGCATTTGATGACGCTTATGCTCTGACAGCTCCAGCAGATAAGAATGGCAAATGGGTTTCTCCAGCATTCACTGCCAGCGCAGAGCTTCGCGCAGCTGTCAAGGTGGGCGATTTGGAGTGGTATAGAACAGAATTCACCGTTTACAAAGGCAACTTATTCTGGCGTAGATATGATATCGTAAACAGCTGGACTGAGACTGAGGGCGCAGATTACTCTGTAACAACCCAAGTTGGACAGAAGTTGTATATCGACTTTGATAATTACACAGCAGAAGTTAAATAATTAAGACCAAAGCACAATGAAAAAAACATTTTTATATAGCTTAGCAGTCTTGGCAAGTGTTACACTTGCCAGCTGCAACGGCGACTACGATGATTGGGCTAATCCTCAGACCAATCCACAGGAGGCCTCAGCTGCCAAATACGGAATTACTTTCGCAGCAGGTACTGAAGCAGAATGTAATATGCCAGACGAAGACGGAGTCATCAACCTCGTTACAGTCAACTCGACAGATGCTGATGTTACAGGTTATACACTGAAAGACTTGAAAGTGAACGGTGAAGCTATCAAAGGCGAAATCATTGGCAACAACATTCAGGTAAATGCAACCGAATTGGAGAAGATTCTCTGCAGTCAGAGCAAGACTCGTGCCAGTGTTGAACATGAAATCAACGTTGAGTCAAAAGTTTCTGTCAATTTGGCATCAGGCGATGCTGTTGCCATCAATACCATAGGTAAGACTACTGGTAAACTTAAGCCAACCCCAACTCCTACTATCGACGAGAATGGCTACTACATGCTTGGCGAGGTAAACGGAAATGGATGGACTGCTACAAGTCCTGTATGGATGACCCAAGTATCTGATGGTGTTTACCAGCTCAAGGTCACCACAGAGAAAGACAAGAACTACTTCAAGTTCTACGAAGGTAGCAAGTGGGATGAAAGCGGTGATTGGAAAGTCATCAATACGGGTGCCATGGGTTGCGAGAAGGATGGTTGCGAGGATGCTTCAGGTACAATCTATTATACTGGTGATAAATGGGGTACTCCACAGTCTATGGTTATCCCTGGTGCTGGCACATGGATTGTAACTCTCGACATGAACAACCTGACTTATACAGTTGGCAAGCCTGTCCTCTATATGGCAGGCGATGCTAATGGATGGAAGCAGATTGACGTCCTCAATAGTGAGGATGGTGTTAACTTTAAAGGTTATATGTACCTGAACCAGAAAGGTTTCAAGTTCTGTTCTCAGCCAAACTGGGATGGCACCAACTATGGTGGAGCTTTCTTCGGTGAGTCAGAAGATAACATCATGATGACACAAGAAGCAGGTTTCTATCAGGTAGATGTTGACTTGTCTGCGAAGACTTACACACTGACTCCATTTACTATTGGTATCATTGGTAGCGCAACTCCTAAAGGTTGGGATGGCGATACAGATATGACATACAATCCGGAAGAGCGCTGCTGGGAACTTAAAAACGTCGAATTGACTGATGGCGAAATGAAGTTCCGTCACACAAACGATTGGAATCTCAACTGGGGTGGTCCACTTGACGCCTTGGTTCATGATGGAGATAACATCGCTGTAGCAGCTGGTACTTACGACATTAAACTTGAGGTTAATTGGGCAGAAGGAACAGCAAAGTGTGTGATGACAAAGAAGTAAACATTTGCTTCATCAAATAAACTAAATATCAATGAGGGTGTGTCATAAGTCTGTGACGCACCCTCATTTTTTTCTTTATCCCCATCCCTACATTTTTCTCTAAAACTTTGGAAGTTACAAGGAAAAGTCGTATCTTTGCCCATAAATAGCTCTAAAAAAGGAATTATGGGACATCAAGAAGATATTGTAAAAACTGAAAGTAAAATCATTGTCATCAGGGATACGCAAGTTATCCTTGACAGAGATGTTGCGGAATTGTATGGAGTAGAAACCAGAGAAATCAACCAAGCACTAAGAAACAACCCTAAAAAGTTTCCTCCAGGTTATGTTATTGAGTTGAATAACAACGAGAAAGAAGAACTCATCAAAAATTTTGATCGGTTCAAAAAACTCAAACATTCCACTGTTGCACCTCACGCATTTACAGAACAAGGACTTTATATGCTTGCCACTATTCTGAAAGGTGATTTAGCCATCAGTACCACCATTGCCATCATTGATACTTTCACTAAACTTCGCAAATTGGCAAGAACGATAGACAAGGTGAATGATGATGCAAAGGAGCATGATATTTTACCAGACAAAGCAACTGAAGGTAAGATACAGGCTGCCATGAACGAAGTCTTCGCCGACAATCTACCATTAAAACTGCGCAAATTGACTTTTGGTGTAAATTTAGGGGTTCTGAAATTTTCTATAGAAACCACAAGAGAATCTAAAGAATAAAACAAATTTTGCTTTATTCCCCTTTTGCCAGCCATTTTGCAAAGAAGCGGTCGCTGACAAAGTAGCCTTTTGGGGTCTTGCTGATCAGTTGCTTGTCCACTAAAGCCTTCAGGGCAGTCTTTACGCTGCTGGTGGCAGGTAGGTGGTGGGTGATGATGAACTGTTGGCTAAGTGGGGAGGAAACTATTTGCTCTTTGGCAATTGCTAACAAGAGTAACTGTTGGTTTTCGGTCAGCCATGCACAATAGTTTTGGTATGCCATGGCTTGCTCCTCTATCAACTCTTGAATCACTTCATCCACTAAGTCCTTATTGATCTGCTCATCACGATGTTCGTAAATACCATGTAGGATGGCTTGTACATACCAAGTTACGCTGTCGGCTTGCGAGTAGATATAGGTGAATGTGTCTACATCTACCTCTCGTTTTTGTGATGACAAAAGACGATTGGCAAATGATAGATATCTTGACTCGGCGATACATGGTAGTGACATGACAAGAGAACTCTGGAAGAATGGGCGATTCGCCGACAAAAACATCTCTTCCATCATGTGCTGTTGACTGCCAGAAAATACGAAATATACATTGGGCAGGAATTGGATGTAGGAGCGTATCAATGCTTCCACTCCATCCTCTGGATAGTTCATGATTTGTTGAAACTCATCTATTGCCACGTAGCATCGCTTTCCAGATTGCTTCATGTACTCGAAGATTCGCTTCAAGCTTTCTCGTCCCTCGTTTGGTTTCAAATCCAAAGAAAATGTTGGAATGCCTGTCAGTTCGTCAATTGTTAGCGTTGGTCGCCAACTGCTGAAGAACTCCTGTACTTTACGCAAGGCGGATTGAGAGATTGTATCTAATTTCCCAATGATTTCCGAAGCCATGAGTTGCACCATCTGCTCCAAGTTCTTGGTGGCAAATATGTCTAAGTAGAAGCATTTCACATCATCATATTGCTTTTCCAACTGTTGGAAGACATGATGGATTAATCCAGTTTTGCCCATACGGCGAGGTGCGACAAGCGTGATATTTCGCTCGTTATGGAGCGAAGTCATCATCTTCTCAGTTTCTTTCTCACGGTCACAAAAGTACTCTGCTCCTTTGTATCCATACATCACGAAAGGGTTGTTAATTGTTGCCATAATCTTATTGCGCTTTTTACGTTGCGCAAATTACGCAATAATTATCGAGACAACCAAATGTTTTCAAGTTTTTTAATAATTATCCCATATCATCAAACAAGTCATCCATTGTCAGTTGCACTTGTGCAATTGCTGAATGGGCATTGGGGCGGATGCCGAATGTAGTTATTAGTGTAGGCAAGATGCCATGCCGAACACCTGTCTCTTCTACAAAATCACCCATACGGGTGCGAATATTTAACTCTTCTTCCTTCGTAATCGTATAAGGAGATTGTGAATACTTGATCTCGCAAAGATTGATGAGATGATCTGCTCGTTCTATCAACAAGTCTATCTGTGCTGCTGGAGTAGAGCACTTGCTACGCCATGAATAATACTCCGTATATATCTGCTCTATGCCCAACCTCTTTTTGATTTGGGGAATATGTAGCATGCAGATACGCTCGAAAGCTAAACCATACCAAGTATTTTGACGTGGCTTTCCCATCTGATGCGTCCAATATGCAGTGTCTGTAGTGCCCGAATGACAGAACGACATATAAAATAAGGTGTATAAATCTGTCAGTTGATAGATTTGTTCTTTGAGTTTGATTTTCTTCTCACGGGTATTGTAACCTCTTACGAAATCACAATTGATCAATTCTCGAAGAACTTTGGACAAGGTTCCGCCAGACTGCATTTTTAGGTGAGTGGCAATTTCCTTGCGAGTCATACCTTGCTTGCATTTCGCCAAGGTTTCAATGACTCGCATATATGATTCTGAGTTTTTGAACAAGGAAGAATACAGCCTGTTGTATTCTCTTTTCAATTCGCCTCTTTCCGAAAAAAACAATCTATCTACATTAGCTTCTACACCTTGTGTCTTGTCTAATAAACTCAAATAATAAGGCACTCCACCCATTACGCTATATATTTGCAAAAAGGAAAGGCGTGGCCAAGCGAAGCCATTTACTTGAAGGTACTTTTCTGTTTCCCCCAGTGTAAAAGGAGCCAAGTATATCTCATGTGTGATGCGATTATGGAGCCCTCCGTGGCTATCTATCAAATTGGAAATCATCCATGAGGTGGCACTGCCACAAACTATGAGCATGATTTCACTCTGATTTGTAGCCCAACTGTTCCAAAAATGTTCAAAGGCTTGTTGAAAATTGGACTTTGGGGTATCCAAACAAGGTAATTCATCCATGAATATCAATAATCGTTTTCCGCACAATTTTGGCTTTAGCATCTGTTTCAGTGCCTCAAAGGCCTCTGTCCAATTCGTGGGTAAAGGCTGTTGGGTGTCGCCAAATTCACGTAGCGCATAGCCAAAGTTAGACAACTGAGCCTCTGTTGGTGCGTCAATGGAACCTGACATTTCAAAGGCAAACCTGTCTTTGAAGAGGTTGTGTACAAGAAATGTTTTACCCACACGTCTTCTTCCATATACTGCCACAAACTCTGCTTTGCCAGAATTAAAATATTCTGTCAACTGTGTGATTTCTGTCTTTCTGCCTACTATTTGCTCCATAACTGATATTCTTTAGCTGTTTATTGTGTTGCAAATTTAAGGAAAATATTTGAGAAAGCAAGCGATTCTTTAGCCAAATCGAAGAAAAAACGCTCGATTTGGCTAAGGAATAGGTGATACGATAGCCAAATCGAAGAAAAAACGCTCGATTTGGCTGTTGTTTGCTCTTATTCCTCACCATCATTTGGTGGTTACGAGATTTTGTTGTACTTTTGCTTTTGTTGTGCAAACGTTTGCATGTAATTTTCTTGATTTAAGTCAAGCAAAAGGCGCTACTTTGGCAAGATTTGCATAATTTTGCACACAACACTAACAACCTATGAATGAGAAAACAATCATAACAATGAAAGATATTGCTCGCGAGTTGGGCGTTTCAATCGCAACGGTGAGCAGAGCTTTGAAGGACAGCCCTCGTATCAGTGCTGCCCAGAAGGAACGTATACAGACGTTTGCCAGGGCGCATAACTTCTGTCCCAATGTAATTGGTGAGGCTCTCAGATACAGTAGGACACAGCCCATGAAGGTCATCGGTGTCATCATTCCTGAGTTTGCCCATTATTTCTTCTCTTCTGTGCTTTCGGGTATCGAGGAGGAGGCAAGTGCGCGTGGCTATCGAGTGATGGTGGCGCAGAGCAATGAGCGATATGACAAGGAAGTGGCAATCTGCGAGGACTTCTATAAGAATAAAGTGTGCGGCATTATCGTTTCACAGGCGAAGGATACCATGCGCTATACGCATTTCCAAAGATTGATGGACAATGGCGTGCCATTGGTGTTCTATGACAGAATCTGTACTGGTGTGAACTGTTCGCGCGTAGTGGTGGACGACTACATGGGTGCCTTTACGGCTGTAACCCATCTCATTGACTCAGGCTGCAAGAGGATAGCTTTCTATGGCTCGCCCATGAACCTTGAAATATCCAAGAACAGATATAATGGTTATCATGATGCCTTGGTGAAGCATGGCTTGGAAGAAATACCCTCCCATGTACAAATCTGTGACAACAGGGGACAGGCAGAGGCGATTACGCCTGCACTCTTGGAGATGGAAAACAGACCGGATGCTTTCTTTGCGGTGAATGATGATACAGCCATCGGTATTCTCTATACCGCGAAACGTATGGGATTCCGAGTGCCTGAGGAAGTCAGCGTCTGTGGATTCACCAACGGTCAGCGAGCTATGGCTTGCGATCCTATGTTGACCACTGTCGACCAGCGAGGAGTGGCAGTAGGAGAGGAGGCTGTCAACATCCTTATCGGACAGGTGGAAGGTTCTATCCCGATGAATGAGGTGGAGAAGAGAGTGGTAAGAACCAAACTCGTGGTTCGTGGTACGACAAGATAAAGAAAATCAATAAAACAATAAAAAATATGATGACAAAACCTAATCTGAGTTTCTGGAAGCTCTGGAACTTGAGTTTCGGATTCTTCGGGGTACAGATAGCCTACGCTCTTCAGAGCGCCAACATCTCCCGAATCTTTGCAACGTTGGGTGCTGACCCACACAATCTGAGTTATTTCTGGATTCTCCCTCCACTGATGGGAATCCTGGTGCAACCCATTGTCGGAACCTTGAGCGACAAGACATGGTGCCGTTTCGGCCGACGAATTCCTTATCTCTTTGTGGGAGCTACGCTGGCTGTCTTGGTGATGTGTCTTTTGCCTAATGCCGGTTCGCTTGGCCTGACGGTTGGCGGTGCGATGATTTTTGGATTGATAGCCCTGATGTTTCTTGATACGAGCATCAATATGGCGATGCAGCCTTTCAAGATGTTGGTGGGCGACATGGTGAATGAGGAACAGAAGACGAAGGCTTACTCCATTCAGAGTTTCCTCTGCAATGCGGGTTCGATAGCCGGTTATATATTCCCCTTCCTTTTTGCCTTCTTGGGCATCAAAAACTATGCCGAGAAAGGTGTTGTGCCCGACTCTGTGATCTGGTCGTTCTATGTTGGCGCAGCCATCCTTATCCTCTGTGTCATCTATACCACGATGAAGGTGAAGGAGTGGAATCCGCAGGAATACGCCAAGTATAATGGAGTTACCGAAGATGCCGAGAAGAAGGAAGAAGGCAAGGCCGACTGGATAAGCCTTCTGAAGAACGCTCCCTCTACCTTCTGGAAGGTGGGACTGGTGCAGTTCTTCTGCTGGGCAGGCTTCCTCTATCTGTGGAACTATTCTACGGGTGCCATTGCCGAGACCGTATGGAATACTACCGATGCCAGCACTAAGGCATTCCAGGATGCCGGCGACTGGGTGGGCATTCTCTTTGCCGTTCAGGCTGTGGGCAGTGTGCTGTGGGTGGTAGTGCTTCCCCAGTTCAAGAGTTCCAAGATGGCTTATGCGGTCAGCCTGATTATCGGTGGTGTGGGCTTTGCTCTTATCCCATTCTTGCACGACAAGTACCTGCAGTTCATTCCGTTCCTGATGATTGGTGCTGGCTGGGCAGCTATGTTGGCGATGCCTTTCACCTTTGTCACCAATGCTTTGCAGGGTTATGGACACATGGGTGCTTACCTCGGACTCTTCAACGGCACTATCTGTATTCCTCAGATTGTGGCAGCCCTTTGTGGTGGACACGTATTGTGGGTGGTAGGCTCTCACCAGAGTGACATGATGATAGTGGCAGGTGTGCTGCTGATATGTGGAGCTTTGGCTGTTTCCATCATCAAGGAAAAGCATGTGACGCAAAAAGCATAATAAGCGCAACCGATTGCGCAACATTTTGAGGTCTTTTGTGCAAGAAATTAATTGTATGTAGTAAAAAATGACTAATTTTGTACCATAAATAACAATCTTATAATTCCTTATGGTGTTTCGTTTTAATATAGAATACAAAACGGTTTATGGCGAGAATCTCGTCTTGAACCTGAACATGGACAACGAAGAGGTTCATAACAGCTTGGGAACTACAGACGGGCTTCACTGGTCGTGCGATCTGGATGTGACTCCCAAGACTAAAAACATTACCTATTATTATAGTGTAGAACGTGATGGCGTTTGTATCAAGAAGGAATGGCAGGTGGTGAAGCATCAGCTGAATGTGACAGCCGAGCGTGCCAATGATTATACCATCTATGATCACTGGCGTGACATTCCTGAGGATTCTTACCTCTACAGCAGCGCCTTCACCGACTGTGTCAACCATCAGCAGCCTGCAGAGGTGAAGGATAATACCTTTGCCAAGACCATCAGACTGATAGTCCGTGCTCCACAGTTGAGAGAAGGTGAGCGCCTGGTACTGATAGGTTCTGATCCTCTTGTAGGAGCCTGGGACGTAAAGCGTGCTGTGCCTATGGTGGAACAGGCGTACAATGAATGGACGGTGGATATCAATGCCGAGGCTTTGGCTGTCAATTACTTGGAGTTTAAATTTGTAGCACTGAACGACAAGAAGAGCACCGAAGCATGGGAAACAGGTTACAACCGTAGTGTGGAAATCCCTGAGATGAAGGCCGGTTCGGTTGTATCTTACGAGTTGAGCCAGTCGTTCTTGGAGCGCTGGAACCGTAAGTTTGCCGGAACATTGGTTCCTGTTTTCTCACTTCGCAGTAAGAAGAGTGCGGGTATAGGCGACTTTGGAGACCTGAAGAGTATGATCGACCTGGTGGCAAAGACAGGACAGAAGGTGCTTCAGTTGTTGCCTATCAACGATACGACCATCACTCACACCTGGACAGACTCTTATCCCTACAGCTGTATCAGCGTGTTTGCCATTCATCCACAGTATGCCGACCTGCAGGCTCTGCCTGAGCTTGAGGATGCCAAGGCTCGTGCTGAGGCTGAGAAGACAAGAGCAGAGCTCAATGCCCTGCCCCAGATAGATTATGAAAAGGTAAATGATTTCAAGATAACGTACCTGCACCAAATCTTCAATCAGGAAGGTGAAAAGATGATGAAGAGTGCCGAATATCAGGCATTCTTTCAGGAAACAGAACAGTGGCTGGTGCCTTATGCACAATATTCTTGTCTGCGCGACAAGTATGGCACTGCTGATTTCTCGAAGTGGCCCGACCACAATGCTTGGGACGAGAAAGACCGCAAGGCACTGGCCAACCCAAGAACAAAGGCCTACAAGGAGGTGGAGTTCTTCTACTTTGTACAGTTTGTGCTGAACACACAGATGAAGGCTGCTCACGAGCATGCCATGGCCAAGGGAGTCATCCTGAAGGGTGATATTCCTATCGGTGTAAACCGTTTTGGATGTGATGTATGGACAGAGCCTAAGTACTTCAACCTCGACGGACAGGCAGGAGCTCCACCTGACGATTTCTCTGTGAATGGTCAGAACTGGGGATTCCCTACCTACAACTGGTATGAGATGCTGAAAGACGACTGTCAGTGGTGGACACGTCGATTCCAGAATATGTCGAAGTTCTTTGATGCTTATCGTATCGACCACGTGCTGGGCTTCTTCCGTATATGGGAGATTCCTATCGACTCTGTTCATGGTCTGCTCGGACAGTTTGCTCCTGCACTCGGCATGACAGCTGACGAGATTCGTTCGTATGGTCTTAACTTCCAGCAGGACAGATTCACCCGTCCATTTATCACCGACTGGGTGCTCGACCGTATGTTCCATGAGCGTGCTGACGAGGTGAAGCAAAAGTATCTGGACCGTTTGGATGATGAGCGTTATCAGTTGAAGGCAGAGGTGGATACCCAGATAAAGGTGGAGGCTCTCTTTGAGGGAGTGACCGATGAGAAGGAAATATGGCTTCGCGACGGACTCTATGCTCTGATCAGCGATGTACTCTTTGTTCGCGACCATCGTAATCCGGGATTGTATCACCCACGTATCTCTGCTCAGTTCGACTTTATCTTCGAATCACTTTATGACAATGACAAGGCTGCGTTCAATCGTCTTTATAACGATTACTTCTATCGTCGCAACAACCAGTTCTGGTACGAGGAGGCGATGAAGAAGTTGCCTAAGTTGGTTCAGGCTACTCGTATGTTGGTTTGTGCCGAAGACCTTGGTATGGTGCCAGATTGTGTGCCATGGGTGATGAACGAATTGAAGATGTTGGGCCTTGAGTTGCAAAGTATGCCTAAGGATCCAAGTGTGAAGTTTGGGCATCTGAGCCGCAATCCTTATCGTTCGGTTTGTACCATCTCAAGTCACGATATGCCTACGCTTCGCCAGTGGTGGGACGAGAACATTCAGCGCACGCAAGAGTATTATAATACGATGCTCTATCGCCAAGGACCAGCACCTCATCCGCTGCCAGGATGGCTCGCGCAGGATATCATCTCGCGCCATCTCACATCGCCCTCTATGCTCTGTATTCTGAGCATTCAGGACTGGCTTGCCATCAACGAGCATCTTCGTTTGCCCGATGCCAATGCCGAGCGTATCAATATCCCTGCCAATCCTAAGCATTACTGGCGCTATCGCATGCACCTCAGCATAGAGGACCTGGCGGCTAACAAGGAATTTATGGACAGTGTGACAGAGCTTGTTGCGCAGTCAGGAAGAAACTAATGCAAACGTTTGCACGTTATGCAAAAAAGAAATACCCTCCAAATTTTAGGAGGGTATTTTTCTTTTTTGTATATTTGCAATGTCTAACCAAAAGACTTACTTTTACTGACAAACAATAGCAGAATAAAGCAAACTGCAGAACAAGGCAAGCAACAACTGAAAAAGACAAAATAACACTGGACAATATGAAGAAATTGAATGTTTTAGTAGTTGGTCTGCTGCTGCCACTCTTGGCGGCAGCGCAGACCGTTAAATCGCCCAATGGAAATGTATCGGTAACATTCTCTCTGACTGGTAATGGACAGCCTACCTACGAGATGAGTTATAAGGGCAAGACAGTATGTAAACCCTCACACCTCGGACTGGAGCTTGCCAAGGACAAGCATGCCAGCAAGGGTATGACGGAAACCAATCTGATGGACGGATTCACCGAAACAGGAAGCAAGACCTCTTCTTTTGATGAGACATGGAAGCCTGTATGGGGTGAGACTGCTACCATTCGCAACAATTATAACGAAATGGAGGTAAACCTGAATCAGGCTTCTTCCAACCGTAACATCACCATTCGCTTCCGCGTATATGATTATGGTATGGGTCTGCGCTATGAGTTCCCACAGCAGGAATCGCTCAACTATTTCGTCATTCAGGAAGAGCACACCCAGTTTGCCATGGCAGGCGACCATACTGCCTATTGGATTCCAGGCGACTACGACACTCAAGAGTATGAATATCAGATTACTCCTCTGACAGGCATCCGTCCTGTTATCGCCAAGAACCGCGAATCATACAAAAGCAACTCTTCCACCACCGTCTTCTCTGACACAGGTGTGCAGACCTCTCTCCAGATGAAGACCAAGGACGGACTTTATATCAATATCCATGAGGCTGCCTGTCTGGATTATCCTACGATGCACCTCAATCTGGATGAAAAGACACTGACCTTTGAGTCATGGTTGACACCTGATGCGGTAGGCAGAAAGGGATTCATCCAGACTCCTTTCAACACGCCATGGCGTACCGTGCTGGTGAGTGATGATGCACGCGATATGCTTTCCTGCAAACTGACACTCAACCTCAACGAGCCTTGCAAGATAGAGGATACTTCATGGATTCATCCTACTAAGTACTGCGGTGTGTGGTGGAACATGATTGTAGGCACTAAAACATGGAGCTACACCAACGATCTGCCTTCTGTTCGCCTTGGTGTGACCGACTATAGCAAGTGCAAGCCTAATGGAACACATGGGGCTACCAATGAAGAAGTGAAGCGCTATATCGACTTTGCTGCAAAGAATGGTTTGCAGGAAGTGTTGGTAGAAGGATGGAACGAAGGTTGGGAAGACTGGTTTGGTCATCAGAAACTTGATGTCTTCGACTTTGTGACTCCTTATCCTGATTTCGATATCAAGATGCTCAACGAATATGCTCATTCCAAGGGCGTGAAACTGATGATGCATCATGAGACTTCTGCCGCAGCTCTTAACTATGAGCGTCACTTGGAGAATGCTTTCAACCTGATGAACAAGTATGGTTATGATGCCGTGAAGACCGGTTATGTGGGCGATATTATCCCAAGAGGTGAGTATCACTACAGCCAGTTGATGAACAATCACTACCAGCGTGTCGTTGAGACGGCTGCCAAACATCACATCATGGTGAATGCTCACGAGGCTACACGTCCTACAGGTATCTGCCGTACATGGCCAAACCTGGTGGGCAACGAGAGCGCAAGAGGTACTGAGTATGAGGCTTTTGGAGGAAGTGTTAGCTATCACACCGTGATGTTGCCATTCACTCGTCTGCAGGGAGGACCTATGGACTATACTCCAGGTATCTTCGAGACCAAGCTGTCGGAGTGGAGCAATAACAAAAGCTATGTTCACACCACTCTCTGTGGTCAGCTCTCACTCTATCTCGTAATGTACAGTCCTTTGCAGATGGCAGCCGACCTGCCTGAACATTACGAGAAGTACGACGATGCCTTCCAGTTTATCCGCGATGTGGCTTGCGACTGGGATGACTCTAAGTACTTGGAAGCAGAGCCAGCCAAGTATATCACCGTAGCCCGCAAGGCAAAAGGAACCGACAACTGGTTTGTTGGTGGCAAGACTGACGCAGCCCGTACATCGGTAGTGAAGCTCGACTTCCTCGACAAGGGTAAGAAGTATGCCTGCGCCATCTATCAGGACGGCAAGAATGCCGACTATGAGAAGAACCCTAAATCTTACCAGATTATTCACAAGACTGTGAAGAAGGGTGATGTCTTGAAGATCAAAGAGGCACGTGGTGGTGGCTTTGCCATCTCATTGCTTGCCAAATAAGACTTATATAGATGGAGATAAGGAGGCTGAAACTTCTGTATTTCCGTCCAATCGTCAAGGTGGAATTAAATACGCGAAAAATGAGCGTGTTTAATTCTGCCTGTTTCTGCATAAAACCAACAGAAATCACATTGCGTATGCAGAAAACGAGGTAAATAACTACTAAATGGAGTGTAATTGCTATATTTATACATTTAAAATGAATAAAATTCTGCGGAGTTTTTTCGCCAACTAACAATTATTTAACCATATGAGAATAGAAAAACTAATATTTACAGCATTGACGGCTACTATTTTACCTATAGCATTGAAGGCGCAGCAGACATTCAATGAGATGATGTATTCCAAGGAGAAAACCATGTTTGTACTCAATTCCCCAACGGCTGGCAAGTCTTCTGTTACCATCCGTCTTTATAAGGACGGACAAGGAGGTAAGGCTTACAAGACGCTGAAAATGAAAAAAATGGGTGATGAGCGATGGGAGGCTACCGTGAAAGGCGACTTGAAGGGTAAGTTCTATACCTTTGATATCGGTAAGGGTGAAACGCCGGGAACCTTCGCCAAGGCTGTAGGCGTCAACGGAAACCGTGGCGCTATCGTTGATTTGTATGATACCGACCCCGTGGGATGGGATAAGGATGTGCGCCCTGCCATACAGTCGCCAGCTGACCTCGTTATCTACGAACTCCATGTACGTGATTTCTCCATTTCTCCTACATCGGGTTTGAAATATAAGGGTAAATATCTCGCCCTCACCGAACCTAAGGCAATAGAATATCTGAAAAAGTTGGGTGTCAATGCTATACATTTCCAGCCATTGTTCGACTTTGCCTCTATCGACGAGACTCGTCTGGACAAACCACAGTTCAACTGGGGCTATGACCCTAAGAACTATAATGTGCCAGAAGGTAGCTATAGCACCAATCCTTATGCTCCGGGAACCCGCATCAAGGAGTTCAAGGAGATGGTGATGGCATTGCACAAGGCGGGCATCCGTGTCATCTTCGATGCTGTGTATAACCATACCTTCGATATCAACGGAAGTAACTTCCAGCGTACTTATCCCGATTATTACTATCGCAAGACCAAGGAAGGCAAGTATAGCGATGGTTCGGGTTGTGGCAACGAGACTGCATCAGAAAAGCCTTTGATGCGCCAGTTTATGCTGGAGAGCGTGAAGTACTGGATTGATGAATTCCATATTGATGGTTTCCGCTTCGACCTGATGGGTGTTCACGACATAGAGACTATGCTGGCTATCCGTGAGATGGTAAACCGCATTGATCCAAGTATTTATATCTATGGTGAAGGATGGAGTGCAGGCAGCTGTGCTTATCCAAACGACCAGTTAGCGATGAAGGCCAACACCTTCAAACTCAATGGTATCGGAGCCTTCAGCGATGATATGCGAGATGCCCTTCGTGGTCCTTTCTCTGACAATACCAAAGGCGCTTTCCTGGCTGGCATTCCCGGCGAGGAAGAGAGTCTGAAGTTTGGTATAGTGGGAGGCATTGCCCATCCGCAGGTGGATATGAATTTGGTCAACTATGACAAGAAGCCTTGGACAGCAGAGCCTACCCAGCAGATCAGCTATGTGAGCTGTCACGACGATATGTGTCTTGTTGACCGACTGAAGGCAACCGTGCCTGGCATCAAGGATGCTTCCAGAACGGAGAGCGAACGTACAGCAGAGTTGATTCGCCTTGACTTGTTGGCTCAGACTGCAGTGTTCACATCGCAGGGTGTGCCTTTCTTCTTGGCAGGAGAGGAGATGTTGCGTGGCAAGAAGGGTGTGCACAACAGTTATTGCTCGCCCGACAGTATCAATGAGTTTAACTGGGAGAATCTGAAGAAATATCCACAGGTGTTTGAATATTATCGCAACCTGATTCAGCTTCGAAAGAATCATCCGGCTTTCCGTCTTGCCAAGGCTGAGGCTGTGAGAGAACATTTGGAGTTCTTGCCAACAGCCCCTGTTGCAGAGCAGAAGAAAGATGGTGCTCAGGTGGAGAAGAATGGTTGCCTGCTTGCCTTCAGACTCAAGAACCTGGAAGGCATAGACAGCTGGAAGAACATTATTGTCATCTTCAATGCCAACAAGGAAGCCCGTACCGTAGCGATACCTCAGGGCGAGTATCATGTGGCTTGCTGCAATGGGGTTATCAATCAAGACGGAATCGGGATGCCATTGGTGGGTAACGAAACCATCATAGATGGCCAGTCGGCATTGATACTGTATCAGAAATAAGTTTTGAAAGTCAATAAATAACTTAAACATAGATCTATAATGAAGAAGAAATTTGTTTCATTCATGTTGCTTATGAGTAGCGTAATGAGTATGACGGCGGCAGTCAACGTGAGCCGCATAGAACCTACCGACTGGTTTGTAGGTATGAAAGATGCTTCGTTGCAGTTGATGGTGTATGGTAAGGACATCAAGAATGCTGAGGTGACAGTCAATTATCCTGGCGTGAAAATCGATAGCGTTGCCCGCCTCGAATCACCCAATTATCTCTTGGTTTATCTTAATCTGAAGGATGCCAAGGCAGGCGAGATGGTTCTCAATTTTAAGCAGGGAAAGCAGAGCAAGAAGGTGAAGTATCAGTTGAAAGACAGAGAGATGGCTGGCGAAAAGCGCATGGGCTTCACCAACGAAGACGTGCTCTATATGTTGATGCCGGATCGCTTTGCCAATGGAAATCCTAAGAATGATGTTCTCAAGACGATGCGCGACAAGAATTGCGACCGTCATGCTCCAAGTCTGCGTCATGGTGGAGACCTGGAAGGAATCCGTCAGCACTTGGATTACTTCACCCAGTTGGGTGTCACAGCCCTTTGGTTTACTCCCGTTTTAGAGAATGACAGTCCAGGCGACGGCAAGAGCAGCAGCTATCATGGTTATGCCACAACCAATTATTACAAGGTTGACCCTCGTTTCGGAACCAATGCTGAGTACAAGCGACTCATTGACGAGGCACATCAGAAAGGCTTGAAGATTGTGATGGATATGATTTTCAATCACTGTGGTTTCGAGCATCCCTGGATTGCCGACATGCCTTCAAAAGACTGGTTCAACTGTCCAGAATGGCTTCTTCCTGAGTATCAGACTCCTGAGCATGTGAAGAAGATTGGTACTGTGGACGGAGCAAGAACTGTGAACGATATGTATCGACAGACCAGTTATAAGTTGACTCCTGTCCTCGACCCATACGCCAGCAAGGTGGATATGGAAGAGACGGTAGACGGATGGTTTGTACCTTCTATGCCCGACCTCAATCAGCGCAACCCTCATGTCATCAAGTACCTTATCCAGAATAGCGAATGGTGGATAGAGACCGTGGGAATTGATGGCATCCGTATGGACACTTATCCTTATGCCGACCGTGATGCGATGGCTTTGTGGATGAAGACGCTCAACAACGAATATCCTAACTTCAATACCGTAGGCGAGACATGGGTTACTGAGCCAGCCTATACTGCTGCATGGCAGAAAGACAGCAAGCTCTCAGAGAAGAACAGCTATCTGAAAACAGTGATGGACTTTGCCTTCTTCGACCGTATCAACAGTGCCAAGAACGAGGAAACCGATGACTGGTGGAACGGAATGAACCGTCTCTATAATGTGTTCTGCTACGATTATCTCTATCCTAACCCAAAGAGCGTGATGGCATTCATTGAAAATCACGATACCGACAGATTCCTCGGCGAGGGCAAGGATACCGTGGCATTGAAGCAGGCTTTGGCGCTCTTGCTTACCATCAACCGTACACCGCAGCTCTATTATGGTACAGAAGTGTTGATGAATGGCACCAAGAGTGTAACCGACGGCAACGTGCGTAAAGACTTCCCTGGTGGATGGGCTGGCGACAAGCATAATGCCTTCACCGAAGAAGGAAGAACACAGGATGAGAACCGGATGTTCCAGTGGCTCAGCAACTTGCTGCATTGGCGCCAGGGTAACAAGGTGGTTACCAAAGGCAAGCAGACTCAGTTCTGTCCTTATAAGGGTGTGTATGTCATCGCACGCCAGTATCAGGGTAAAACAGTCATGACCATCATCAATGGCAAGAAGGAAGCCAATGAGCTGGATGTGACACGTTATGCAGAGATTATCGGTTCGCATGAAAAGGCTACTGATGTGACGAATGGCTGCACTGTCCTTATCAACAAGAATGTAAAGCTTCGTCCTCGTCAGGCAATGATACTTGAATTCTGATAAATAGAACATTGCAAGTTCAGAAGTTATAGAAGTTAAAGAAGTTATCACTCCCTTCGGGCGTTAGAAGTTATAGCCAACAGTCTTTTTAGTTGAAGATTTAGCTGTAAAGCATATGGCTCTAACTTCTCTAATTTCTTTAACTTCTTTAACTTCCCCATTTTCGAAAGTTGAGTTCAATATTTATTTAAGATTGTTTGTTTCTTATTATAGTTTTTATTAACTTTGCAAACGATTAGAGAGCAGGAGGCTTTCTTGTACATATTTAAAACTATAATAAGAAACAATGATTTTAAACCAACTCCGACATTTGCGATTAGTTATGGCTTTGCTGATTCTTTGGGCTTGCAGCTCAGTGGCAAAGGCACAGACCAACGCTCAGATTTTGTATGATTTCGGTTCCGACCGTAAGTTTGTCACCCTTACCCTCGAAATGTTCAAGCAGGACAAGTGGGGTAGTACTTATTTCTTTGTTGACCACGACTTCAACTACGACAAAATGGTAGTGGGCGAGAAGAATATTGCCCAGGGAGGAACCTATACAGAGATTTCACGTGCACTCAACTTCTGGCAGAAAACTCAGTTCAAGAACTGGAGCCTTCATGTGGAGTACAATGGTGGTATCACCAAGAATTATCCTATCAACAATGCATGGCTCTTCGGTGTGGAATACCTCGTGCACGACAAGAATTACAAGAACACTTTGACTCTGGATGCTCTATACAAGACCATCCGTCAGACTGATCAGAATGTACCCTTGCAGTTTACTGCTGTCTGGACCTGTAACGACATCTTTGGTGTAAAGGGTTTGAAGTTCGACGGCTTTGCCGATTTCTGGTGGGAGACTCATGCTGTCGACTATCAGGAGGATGGTTCTGCTACAACCAAGCACACAGTCTTCATCACCGAGCCACAGCTCTGGTACAATGTAGGTCAGCACTTCGGTTGCGAGAACCTCAGTGTAGGAGGCGAGGTAGAGTTGAGCAACAACTTTGGCTCAACAGGTGGCTTCAAATGCCGTCCCTGCTTAGGTGTGAAATGGGACTTTTAGTAAAAAGTAAAAATAATAATCTGTTGTCATGAATAGAGTCTATTGTTTGTTGGTTTGTCTGTTTTGTGCTTGTCAGGTTTCTTTATGCAAGGAACTCGATGAGAAAGTTCTTTTTGAGGAACTTGATCAACTGCTTGCACAGCAGCAAGAACTGACCCAAGAGAAAGAGCGCAAGATAAAGATCATCAAGGAGGGATTATCTGTACCTTCTATCACCTTGGAGCAGGAATATGCCATCAACAATAGACTCTATGATGAATACCTGGCTTTCAAGTACGATTCTGCATACAAGTATGTGAATCGGAACTTTATCATTGCCAAGCAGTTGAACAATAAGAAACTGTATACCGAGAGTACCTTCAATTTGGTACATATACTTTCTGTGGCAGGACTTTTCGACCATGCCTATGTGCTGATAGACAGCATCGACGTTCGAGAGTTGAGTGGACAGGACTTGCAGGATTATTATCAGACCTACAGCGATCTGGTGTTGTTCAGTACAGAGTTTTCGGTGGGAACAGATTTCTATTCGGACAACTTGAGTAAGATATTGTTCTATCGTAAAAAACTCCGTGAGTCTATCCTTGATAAGAACTCCTTCTCCGCTGCATGCAATCAAGCTGACCTTCTGGCATGGAACGGAGAAGACCGAAAGGCACTGACGGTATTGCAGAAATACGTAGAAAAACATCCCGATCTTGATGGGCGTGCCTATAGTATCATATACAGTACAATGGCGTTTTTTTATTCTAAGGTGGGTGATCGGCAGATGCGTAAGAAGTGCCTTCTGTTGAGTGCTATCAGTGATGTGAAATGCTGTATTCGTGAGAATACCTCGATTCGTGAGTTGGCTTCTGTCCTTTTTGATGAAGGAGATTTCGACAGAGCCTATAAGTATCTGAATGCTTCGGTACAGGATGCCAACTTCTATGGCACTCGACTCCGCAATGCGCAGGTGGCACAATTTGTTCCAAAAATTATCGAGAAATATTATCAAACTAATAATTATTATCGCAGGTTTCTTCTTTTTTCTATTGTTGTCATCACCAGCGTGGCAATTCTCTTGGTTGTGGCTTTGATATTCATGCGCCGTTACCTCAGTCGTTATCGCGACGAGAAAGAAAAGGTAGAACTTGCCAATGAAAAACTCAATAATTATTTGGGGCAGCTGGAGAAAACCAATGTTTTGCTGAAGCAACATGGAGCCATCAAAGAACAGTATATTGGTCGTTTCATGGAACTTGTTTCTGTGGTTATCGTGAGAGGTGAAGAACAGCGTAAGCTTGCCAACCGACTGGCGCGTGAGCATAAGTTGGAGGAACTCTTCGCTTTGTTGAAGAGTAGTGACTTTGTTTCAGAGAATAATAAACTCTTTAATACCAATTTCGATGAAGCCTTTCTGAATATTTACCCCGACTTTGTGGAGAAGGTGAATGTGATGTTGCTGCCCGAGTATCAGTATCCTGTAGATAGAAGGTCTTTGAATACGGAGTTGCGAATCTTGGCTATCATTCGTTTGGGTATTCAAGACAATCAAAAGATAGCCAGCATTCTCCAGTCAAGCATTACGACCATCTATACGTATCGGAGCAAGTTGAAGAGTCGTTCTATATATAAGAATGATTTTGAGAAAAGAGTGATGGAGATAGGTGCGTAAGTCATTTCTTGAAGTGAAAAACACAGAAAAATGATTTGTTGAAATTTAGATATTTGTATAGAGATATATTTTTTAACTAACTGAATGTTAGGGATATAACGTTTTTGCTTTTTTAGATTTTTGTTTGCAACTATTGGTGGTAAAGGTAAAAGTTCCTACCTTTGCCTCGGAATGCAAATCTAATCAATTTAAGCAATGATACATCGTAATATTCTCTTATTATTAACTATGATGCTTTGCGGATTTACTCATGCCGCAAAGATTTTGACCCAATCGCCTGATGGTGGTTTGGCTGTTACTTTCCTGATCAACAAAGGTATACCTTATTATAAGGTGTCTTGGCAGAAAGAGGAGGTCTTGTCGCTTTCTCGAATGGGGTATGTCTTGGCCGATGGTGCTTTGGACCAAGATTTTAAGGTAGTGGGTGTAAAAAGAAACTCGCATGATGCGAAGTGGCACGAACTGTATGGTGAGGAAGACTCTGTTCGCAGTCACTATAACGAAACCACCATCATGCTTCAGCAAACCCGTGGACTGAAACGAAAGTTGAATATCGTTTTTAGAGTTTTCAACGATGGTATAGGATTCCGTTATGTTATTCCTCAGCAGTCTGGACTTCATAAAATAGCCATCAGCGAAGAGCAAACCCAGTTTAATCTTTCTCACGATGCTCCTGCATGGTCTATTTCGCTCAATCATATAGAATATTATGAAGGTAAGTATGAGAAATCGCTGATAAGTCAGAAGGATACCGTCTGCACGCCACTTACCATAGAGTATTCTCCTCGTTTATATATGGCTATACATGAAGCCGCCCTTGAGGATTATGCCACATTGAATCTCACTCCAAGAGGAAATCATTTGGTTGCAGCTCTTACCCCATGGAGTGATGGTATGAAAGTGTATGGCGAGAATCGTCTACAGTCGCCTTGGCGCATTATTATCTTCTCTCCCACAGCAGCGGGATTGATTACCAATCGCGTGATGCTCAACCTGAACGAACCTTGTAAAATAGAAGATACCTCCTGGATAGAGCCTGGACGATATATCGGAATATGGTGGAGTATCCATCAGAAAAAGAATACTTGGGAGATGGGTCCACATCATGGTGCCACCACAGCGAACGTGAAGCGATATATAGACTTTGCTGCCAAGCATGGTTTCTCCGGTGTGCTTTCAGAAGGCTGGAATCCTGGTTGGGGAAAAGGCGAGAAGATAACTTATCTTCAGGCTTATCCCGACTTTGATATAGAAGGAGTAAACCGCTATGCGCTTCAGAAAGGTGTGAGATGGATAGGACACATGGAGTCCTGGGGAAATGGCAAACTGATAGAAAAAGAGATGGACAAGGCCTTCTCCTGGTTTCACAGTATGGGTGTCAATGCTGTGAAGACAGGTTATGTAGGCAAGTTGATGGATGGAGTGGAGAAACCCAGTTCACAGTATGGCGTTCGTCATTATCGCAGAGTGATAGAATGTGCAGCCAAGCATCAGATCATGATCGACAATCATGAGCCTGCCATGCCTACTGGTATTTGTAGAACCTATCCCAATCTGATGACACAGGAAGGAGTTCGTGGTCAGGAGTATAATGCTTGGGATGTGAAAGGAGGCAATCCGCCAGAGCATACAGTGACGATTCCTTTTACCCGTTGTCTGGCAGGTCCTGTGGATTTCACTCCCTCTATCTTCAATTTCAGTGAAGTGGTGAAGGGAACCCGTCCACATTCCACATTAGCAAAACAACTGGCAGAGTTTGTGGTTCTGTACAGTCCTCTCCAGATGGCAGCCGATGCCATAGAGAACTATGAGGGGCAGCCTGCTCTTACATTTATAGAAAGCTGTCCTACCACATGGAGCAAGACGGTTGTTCCCAATGGTGAGATCGGTCAGTATATAACTGTCTGTCGAAAGGAGCGTGATGGTAACCGTTGGTTCATTGGGTCTATCACCAATGCCGAGAGCCGGGCTATAGATGTCAAACTCGACTTCTTGGACAAGGGCGCTGTTTATCGAGCCGTTATTTACGAGGATGGAGCAGATGCCGACTATGAGTCGAATCCTTATCCGATGCAGATACGCCAGATAGAGGTGAAGGCCGACGATACTTTGCATCTGAAACTTGCCAGGAGTGGCGGTGCCGCTATCCGCATAGAAAAAATGTAGAAAGTAACTATTAACTGATTATATATTAACTAAATTTGGTAAACATGAAAAAATCTAAGCAACTGTTGAAAGGTATGTGCTTGCTGATTGCATTCACATGCTTTGCCCTTGACATGGCAGCACAGGCTATTCATGGTAATGTCAAAGACAATACCGGTGAAGTGATCATTGGTGCTACAGTGCAGGTTGTCGGACAGTCTAAAGCTACCGTAACAGATCTTGATGGTAATTTTGCCATTGATGCGAAACGTGGTGAAAAGTTGAAAATCTCTTATATGGGATTCACCCCGCTGGAATTGGCTGCAAAGGACGGCATGCAGATAGTTCTTCAGGAAAGTTCTTCTGAGCTTGAGGAAGTAGTGGTCGTAGGCTATGGCTCTTTGGCAAAGAAGGAGATTTCAAGTTCTATCGTACAGGTGGACAAGTCGCAATTTAATCAAGGTGCAGTTACCGACCCTATGGAATTGATCAGTGGAAAGGTGGCTGGCTTGAACGTTAATGCCACAGCCGATGCCAACCCTAATGCATTGTCTTCCATTCAGGTTCGTGGTGCCGGTTCTTTGCAGGCAGGCAATGGTCCGTTGGTAGTTATTGATGGTATTCCTGGTGGCGACCTTCGTAATATCTCTACTCAGGACGTAGAGTCTATCACCGTATTGAAGGATGCTGGTTCGGCTGCTATTTATGGTACTCGAGGTGCCAATGGCGTGATTCTGATCACCACCAAGCGTGGTTCAAGTGCGCAGGGTGTGGTCAATGTGACTTATGACAGTTGGATAGCAACCAATATAGCCAAGGACAAGCCTGAAGTTCTTTCTACTGATGAGTTCCGTCGCAGCCAGCGTGGAAAAGATTATGGTTATGACACCAACTGGTACGACTTGATCACCCGCAAGGCTTCCTACAATGTGAATCAGTACCTCTCTATCGACGGCACTACCAAGAATGGCTTCTACAGTGCCAGTCTGAACTACAAGAAGGCCAATGGTCTGGATATTGCCAGTGGACGTTCTGAATATGGTGGCCGTTTTGTCACCGAGCAGCGTGTGTTGAACAACGCCTTGAAGTTGAATGCTTCTTTGAGCCTGCGCAAGGTTCATGAGGAATATGGAAACGATGGTATGTTTGATACAGCCCTGACTCTCAATCCTACGCTCCCTGTATACAATGCTGACGGAACTTACTATCAGCCAACATCTCCTACGGGTGTTTACAACCCAGTAAGTGTTTTGAAAGAAAACAACAGCAATGGCGACCGCATTTACTTGTTGGGTAATGCCGATGTGCAGTGGAATGTTCTGAAGTTGGAACATCATAACCTGAGCACCTCTTTGAGCTATCAGATGCAGTATAATGACTATAAGAACAACTACTATACCCCTATCAATTCCAGCCAGTCTTACTGGGATGGCTATAAGGGTGAGGCCTCAATGAAGTACCAGAAGTGGTGGACCAATCGTACCGAGTGGCTTGTCAACTATACCTGGACCATTCCTTCACACGAAATCAAGTTCGTGGGTGGTTATTCTTGGGAGCGTTCCAACTGGCAGCAGCAAGGAATGAGCAATCACGACTTTACCTTCGACTCACCGAGCTATGAGGGTATAGGTAGTGGTACAGGACTGAAAGACGGTACAGCCAACATGTATGCTGGCCGCTCAGAGTCTACACTGATTGGTTTCTTTGGTCGTGTGAACTACAACTACAACGATATGATTTTTGCATCGGCAGCATTGCGCCATGAAGGTTCTACCAAGTTTGGTAAGGACAACAAGTGGGGTAACTTCCCTTCTGCTTCTTTGGCATGGGAATTGACCAAGACTCCTGTTGTCAATGTTGTAGCCAACACCTTCCAGAGTTTGAAGCTGAGAGCATCTTATGGTGTTACAGGTCGCTCTGATTTCTCAGCTTATATGTCTACCCCTACCTATACAGCCAATGGTGCTTACCTGATGGATGGTCAATGGGTTACAGGCTATGCTCCTTCTTCCAACGTAAACAGCATGTTGGGATGGGAAAAGAGCAAGGCCTTCAATATTGGTGTCGACTTTGAGGCATTGGGCAGCCGCCTGCGTGGTAGTCTGGAGTACTTTGACCGTCGTTCAGAAGATTTGCTTTACAACTATACTGCACCTCAGCCACCTTATGTATGGGACAACATTCTGGTGAATGTAGGTACAACCAAGAATACTGGTTTCGAGCTTTCTTTGAACTACGATGTATTCGCCAAGAAAGATTTCCGTTGGACTACAGGAGTCAACTACTCGTATGGCACAACCAAGTTTGTTAAACTTTCCAACGACATCTATAAGGCTTCCTATATCGATCTCTATCAGAAACCAGGTGCAGGTGCTAATGAGTATTTCTTCCGTGTACAGGAAGGTGGCAAGGTAGGTCAGTTCTGGGGATATGAGTATGCCGGATATGACGAGAATGGTAATATGCTGGTATACAACAAGGACAACGAGAAGGTTCTTACTACCAATGTAGATGCTTCCGATAAGCGTTATATTGGCAATGGTGCCCCATCTCATTTCCTTTCTTGGAACAACTCTTTCCGCTATAAGAATTGGGACTTGAGCGTAGCCATGAATGGCGCCTTTGGTTTCGATATCTTTAATATGCGCAAGTATGGTATGGGTCTTCAACTTTGTGGTACCGACAATGTGCTTCGTACAGCCTATACAGATGATAAAAACGTGAAGAGTGGTGGTGGCGTTATTTCTTCTTACTTCTTAGAGAAGGGCGACTACTTCAAACTTGACAACGTAACACTTGGCTATAACTTCAATCTCAAGAATGTGAAACTCTTGGAGAGTGTTCGCGTATATGTGGCAGCCAAGAATCTCTTCACTATCACTTCCTACAGCGGCAATGATCCTTCTATCGTCAACCAGACTGGCATCACTCCTGGTGTAGATGTAAACAGTGCTTATCCTACAGCCACACAGTTGAGCTTAGGACTGACCGTGAGATTCCATTAATAAGCTAACTCTTTAAAAAGAAACAACTATGATTAATATAAAGAAATTTAGCTGGATTGCAGCTTTAGGACTGATTATGGCCACCTCTTCTTGTACTGATTTGGACGAGAAGGTTTACGACCGCATAGATGCCACTACATTCTATAAGAACGAGGCAAGTGTCAAAGGTGCCATCGCTACGATATACAATCAAGCTGGCAATTGTTTTGCCGAGCGATTCTATTTCTTGCAGGAGTTGCCTGCCGACCAGATATCCTGGCGTGTATGGAATGGCGGACAATGGGGTTATGATGAGGGTGAGAAGTATGTACTCTCTACTCAGACATGGACCTCAGAGTCGAAAATCATCAAGGATGCCTGGACCAACTGCTGGCCTATGGTAGGACTTGCCAATAACATTATTACCGATTTGGCGAGTGTGGGCAGTTCGGCTTTGGGTATTACTGATGCCAAGATGAATGCGTATGTCGCAGAGGCTCATACTCTTCGAGCATGGGCTTACTACAATATGTTTGAAGTGTGGGGTGGAGCTCTTCCTCTTAATATATCTACCAGTACCGATATCCCAGGAACGGCAGATTCTGACTGGAATACCAGCTGTAAGAAGATCTACAACTTCATCATGGAAGAACTTGACAACAGTTTGGCTGCGCTTCCTAAGGAAACCGGTAATAACTCTACCCGTACACGAGTAAACCAAGCCATGAACCGTATGTTGAAGGCTCGTCTGTTGCTCAACGCTCCTGTTTTTATCGGCGAGGAACACTATGAAGAATGTGAGGCTCTGAGTAAGCAGGTTATTGCAGGTGACTTTGGTACCTATGAACTCTCTGGCGATTATCGCACTATTTTCGATGAGGGTAACGAACAGTGCAAGGAGGTGATTTTCGCCTTTGCTTGCGAGGATGGTCAGGGTGCTACTAATGCTTGGACCAATATGCGCAACATGCCTATGTTGCAATACAACTATAATGAGTATTTCAATGTGAGCCAGTTTGCTGGCATTGGAGCCTGGAACTGCTGTATCGTTGTACCTTCTCATGATAATTCTGGCAATGTGTTGCCTACGGGTGGTACAGATACGGGTGGCAAGAGCTTCTTGCTGGATTATGGTGACAAGTTGGGTGCTGTATGGGACCGCTTCAGCGATAAGGATGTGCGCAAGGCTAGCTTTACCTACAACTCTTCTACCAAGAAATGGTCTGGTAACTTCCTCATTGGTGCCATGAAGAAAAACTTCGGTAAGGGCGAAGCTATGAAGGCTGATGCCGATCGTGATGGACAGAACCTGGTGTTTGTAGACCAACTCGGCACCTTTATGAACAAGGGACGTAATCTCGAAACCGTGATGTCACCACGTTGGGGTGAAACCAACTCGGGTATCCGTTTGGTGAAGTATCCTATATATAATAATGGTGACAAGTGCAACTTCAAGAATATCGATGAGGTGGAGTTTCGTTTGGCTGAGGCTTACTACAACGTAGCCGAGTGCGAAATGCGTAAGGGTAATGCCGATGTGTCCAAGGAATATGTGAATGAAGTTCGCAAGCGTTACTTCTCTGCTTCCGACTGGAATCAGGTGAAAGATGAGCCTGGTCCAGGTTTCAGCAGTTTTGACAACGACTGGATGCTTTCGCAGTGGGGACTTGAGTTCTTGGGCGAAGGTCGTCGCCGTCGTACCGACTTGCGCCGTTATGATAAGTTTACACAGGGACAGTGGTGGTTCTACGGACGTGCCACGGAAGATGGCGTCGACTTACCTGCTAAGCGCAATCGTAAGTACGAGTGGTATCCTTTGCCAGAGTCAGCTCTGTCTGTAAACCCTGGTCTTATTCAGAATCCTAATTACGTGAACAACTAAAAACTTGATTCATTATGAAGAATATATTAAGAATGGCGATACTGCTTTTGCCTATGCTCGTACTATTGAGCAGCTGTAGCAGCGATGATGATATTGTCTTCGACCATGAGAAGGCGGCATTTGATATACAGGCAGACAAGGTGTTGCTCGAAGTGATTACTCCTTCCAATACTGCTGCAGATGAAGATATCTATATTGTAGGTGCTTTTAATGGTCTTGACGATGAAAGTGTAATAGGCAACGAGAAGTGGAAGCTGACCCAAAGTCAGATTATCCAGAAGAAACGTGGCATCTATCTCGACCCAACTGAATTTGTAGAGGGAAAGACTTTGCAAGATGGTTTCCACTTCGTGTCTTCCAAGCAGCGTAATGAGGTAAGTGCCTTGGGTACAGAAATCAATCGCACTGATAAGTATGCCGTAGGAACACGTAGCAATATCTACATTTCCAACTGGGCTGCCTATTTCGACTCAGCTCCTGAGGTTCCTACTCATGATGGCTTTGTCGTATATGTAGAGAACAAAACCACCTGGGAAGGTCTCGCTCTGTATATGTGGGGCGATGTAAGCAACCTGAATGGTGGATGGCCAGGCATGCAGCCTACAGGCACACAAGTGATTGATGGTGTGACATATACCTACTTTGATATGGGAGAAGAGAATTCAGGATTGACAGAGAATCTCATCTTCAACAATAATGGTGGAGGCTTGCAGTTGGCTGACTTCAATTTCACCTTTACTCGCGATTTGTATTTGCGTATTACCGATACAGGCGTAGAGGAGATTACCAATGAGCCTAAGCATGATGGGTTTGCAGTGTTTGTAGACAATCAGACCACTTGGGATGCACTTGCTCTCTATATGTGGGGCGATGTAAGCGACCTGAATGGTGGATGGCCAGGCATGCAGCCTACAGGCACACAGGTTATCAATGGCGTGACCTATACCTACTTTGATTTCGGAGAAGGTAACTCTGGATTGGCAGAGAATCTCATCTTCAATAACAATGGTGGTGGCTTGCAGTTGGCTGATCACGCCTTCACTATCAACGAAAACCTTTATGTCCGCATTACCGATAGCGGTGTAGAGGTCATCGATCCTTATGCAAGTGAGGCGAAGAAACATCCTGCAGGTATTCCTTTCAAATAATTGATTGATTAGGTTAAAATTAGTGTTTATGAAAGAGCTAATGACAAAATGGCTCCTTATTGTAGCTGTGTTGCTGTTCCCCCTTGGGGGCAGCAACATGGTGAAGGCCAGCGGAGTGACAAATGTTTTAGGAGCAACCGCCTCTGGTAATGATTATGTGTCGGCCATCAATGCCGGGACTTATGGTTCTGGTCATCAGGTGATTTATGAGATGAATGTAGGCTCGTTCTCCTTGGAAGGAACTTTTGTGGCAGCTCAGCAAAAGCTCAGCCAACTCAAAATGGTAGGCATTGACATCATTTGGCTCATGCCTGTTTATCCGCGTGATGGTGGACTGAACAGTCCGTATGCTGCTGTTGATTTCAAGCAGGTGAATCCTTCTTATGGAACTATTGACGATTTCAGAAACTTTGTTGCGGCTGCCCATCGTCTGGGTATGAAGGTATGGCTCGACTGGGTGCCTAATCATACTGCCACGAATGCCACATGGGTGACAACTCATCCAGAGTATTACAAGAAGACTAATGGAGCTATGATTCATCCTAACAATTACGGCGATGTCTTTCAACTCGATTACTCTAATTCAGGGCTTGTTGAGGCAATGAACGATTGCCTGAAGTTCTGGATTGATCAGGTAGATATCGATGGTTATCGTTGCGACTATATCAGCAGTCCTGAAATTCCAGCGAGTTATTGGACGAGCACCATTCCTATGCTAAAGAGTTACAAAGCTGGTAATGAAATCGTGATGCTTGGCGAATCCGATTTTACAGATAAGAACAACGAAAGGCTCAAGACCGTGGGATTCGACTACGACTATGCTTGGGGATTTCAAACTAAACTGGCAGGCTATGGTACTACCAACACCTACGCTAATCCGCTTAAGATTTACGCTCAGAACTTGATAAAAGATTCTAAGACGATGAATGTGTCGCGTATGGTTTATCTTACCAATCACGATCAAAACTGGAATGAGAAGGCCAAGACCCTGTCGGCGAAGTATGGCAACAACCGTTATCTGTTGACAGTTTATGTATCTACTATATGGGGTATGCCGCTTGTTTACAATGGTCAGGAGATAGGTGGAGACCAGGCTTTAAGCTATTTTACGGATTCCAAGATCGACTGGACTCAGGTAGATTACAAGATGTATAATACCATTCGTACGCTTTCCGCCATCAAGCACACCCAACAGGCGTTGTTCGACTCATCTATACCAGAAGAGAATGCCGAAGTTAATTTCCTGACGACCAATGACAGTCAGGTTCTTGCTTATAAGCGAGCGTCAGGCAACAGCGAAGTGCTGGTCGTTCTCAATGCTGCTGCTACAGCTAAGCAGGTTACACTCTCAGATATTCAAGGCGAGTATAGCCTGTGGTTGGACAGTGAAACGATAGAGAAAGGTGTGAGTCGTCATAGTGAGACTTTCAATGGAAGTTTCTGCAAGATGATTCCTGCCAAGGGTTACTTGGTGTATGTGAAGGGTAGTTTCTCTGAGGAGGAGATATCTTCAAGTATCAGTCTGGTGCATGCTGATTCAAGATTTAGTAATGATACGCATTATTATAATCTGAATGGGATGGCTGTAGACCGTTCTTCGGACAGTGGCATCCTGATACATCAAGGAAGGAAATTTATTGCAAAAAAATAATTTGTTTAATTTTTAGTTAACATTTGTATGTGAAAACTTATAGAATGCACGGCTGTAGTGAAACAGTCGTGCATTTGACTTTAAAACGGTTGCTATGGCATTTCTTGGTTAAAAAAAGGATGGGGGCTTGGATATTCGTTAGAAAAAGTGTACCTTTGCGTCTGGTAATTGTAGGGATGAGAGTCCTTATATGTTGAATCGAGTAAACGCAAGAAATAAACAAAACAATGGAAATCATCATTATCATAGCCATTATTATCGGCATCATCGTAGGCTTCTTTCTTGGCAAGTTGATGGCTGCGAAAACTGCAAGCGAGGAGAAAACACAGCTTGTGGCAAAGGCTCAAGTGTTGGCGGCAGAGATGGAACAGGTTAAGAGCCTGACCGACCAGGTGCGCCAGCAGGCAGAGAAGGAAAAAGTAGTATTATGTAAGCAGGCAGAGAAGGAGAAAGAAAATCTGAAGGAACATTATGATGTTATCCTGAAGAATGAGAGAGCCCATCATGCCGAAGAGATGCAGGCTTTGAGGGAAGCACATGCTTCGGAGATGCAGTCGCTGAAGGGACAGATGGAGAGCGAACGTCAGTATGCAGCCAAGTTGCGTGCTGAGAGCGATCAGCAATGGGCGCAGAAGATGGAAACGCTAAAGCAAGACATGCAGCGCATGAATGCAGAACATCAGAAAGTGGCTGCAGAGCAACTGGCTGCCAAGCAATCGGCTTTGCAGGAGAACAACCGTCTGCAGATGGATGAACTATTGAAGCCTATCAAGGAACAGTTTGCAGACTTCAAAAAGTCGGTTGAGGAAAGCAAGACTCAGAACGAAGTGAACAAGAAAGAACTGCAGAATACCTTTGAGGCAACGATGAAACTCTTTCAGCAGGAGCAGCAGCAAGCAGTTTCTTTGTTGAAGGAGCAGACTTCGAAGATAGGTTCGGATGCAGCTAATCTAACTCGTGCCCTGAAGGGAGATAGTAAGATGCAGGGCGACTGGGGTGAGATGGTGCTTGAAACCATTCTCGAGAACAGTGGATTGCGAAAGGACGAGGAGTTCTTTATCCAGGAGAACACTAAGGATGAAGAGGGCAAGAACTTCCGCCCTGATGTCATCGTGAGGTTCCCAGAAGGCAGAAGTGTAGTCATCGACTCGAAGGTTTCGCTTACAGCCTATTCGGATGCCATAGCGGCAGAAGATGATGGCGAGCGCGAACGGCTGATGAAACTGCATGCGGCAAGTGTGCGCAGGCATATCGACGAACTGGCAGAAAAAGACTATTCCAAGCTGGTGGATGATGCCATTGGCTTTGTTCTGATGTTTATTCCCAACGAAACCAGCTATATTGCAGCCATGAAGCAGCAACCTGAGCTTAGCCGTTATGCTTATCAAAAGAAAATTATTATCATTTCGCCCAGCAATCTTCTGATGGCTCTTCAGTTGGCTTACAACCTGTGGCAGTACGATAGACAGAATAAGAATGTAGAGAAAATAGTGAAGACTGCAGCAGACTTGTATGATAAGGTGGCTGGTTTTGAGGACACCTTTATGGGTGTGGGCGACTTGATAACCCGTCTGTCTGGAACCTTTGACAAGGCTAAAAAGCAACTTTACGATGGCGCTGGTAATGTCATGAGAAGGGTAGAGAGTCTGAAGAAACTGGGTGTTACACCTAAGAAGCAGATTAAAGAACTCTCCGACGAATAGCCTTTTAAAGGTAAAAAGGTAAAAGGGTAAAAAGGTAAAAGAGTAAAAAGGTAAAAATGCACCGCTTTTTTGTCAAGAATGAGAGAATGTTGTCTTTCTCTTATTCTTGACTCGACTTTCGTAGATGGGGAAGTTAAAGAATTTAAAGAAGTTAGAACCATATGCTTTGTAGCTAAGTATACATCCAAAAGGCTATTGGCTATAACTTCTAACGACCGAGTGAAGTGATAACTTCTTTAACTTCCATAACTTCCATACATGCTAAACTTCAGTTCTTGACAATATATTTGAAGACTTATTTGGGAATAAACAGGCTTGTTTTTGAAAATGAGGGATGGTTATTGCTGTGTGATTTCTTCGACGGCTTTCACGAGCGAGTCTTTGCCATTGAGGAGATAGAAATCGACACGTACCACGTGGTTGATGTCAGCGCAACCTTTAACCTTGATGCGGCGAGTCTTTCCGTATTCAAAGGTGTCTCGTCTTGAAGGATAGGAAACCAATTGTAGTTTTTCCTTAGAAGATCCGCTTCCGATATAGTATATTCCCACACTGTCGGTCATGGCCTTCTGAGCCTTTATTCGTGCCATCTTTTTGGCATGAAGTGCCGAAGTGTCTTCTGGATAGAATTCGCTGGCAGCCACTGTGTCTCCATCATTCTGCGATGGGGCAAACTTGCAGCTGGTGGCTGTTGAGACAGATGCGGTGGCAGCAATTACAACTGCAGCAAAATATAATAGTTTTTTCATTCCTTCGTAGATATATTGAATGTTCGTTCAGTTTCGGTGAAATTAATCTTTGTTAATACAGCAACAGCAATCCGGCAAAAGCAGAGTAGCATATCATGCGGATGGGGTTGATGCCGACAAATTTGACACCAAAGAAGGTGGCAAGGAAGAGCGCGATAGAGATATAGAATCGCCAGGGGTCGGCAGGAGATGAAAAGTTCTCTTGGTTCATCAAGAGCAGGGCTGCAGCTCCTACGAGCCCAACTATGGCGGGGCGAAGACCGATGAAAATGCTCTGTATGGCTGTGGTGTTCATATATTTGTACAGCATCTTGCTGATAAGAATCATCAAAATCAAAGAGGGGAGAACCAAGGCAAATGTAGCTACAGCACTTCCCAATATGGCCATTGTTTCGCTCAAACCTGCATTGTGTACAGCAGTATAGCCACAATAAGTAGCAGCATTGATGCCAATGGGACCTGGTGTCATCTGCGAAATCGCCACGACATCAGTAAACTCTTGCATCGTCATCCAGTGGTATTGTGTTACTACTTGTCCCTGTATGAGGGAAATCATAGAGTAACCACCTCCGAAACCGAAGATGCCAATCTGGATAAAAACGAGGAAAAGCTGAAGAAAAATCATATCAATAGATAATTAAGAATCGATAATAGACAAATCTATACCTTGGAAGATTCATCTTTTCTGAAGACTTACACCTTATTATATATAAGCAGAGGTTTCATTCTGTAGGCAGTATGAACTTGCCGTAAATGTAGCCAGTTGCGGCTGCGGAAATGATGACCCAGATGGGGTTGACGTGCAGAAGCCAGATAAGCATGGCAGACAGAATGGGAATCCAGCAGTTGGCAAAAGTGATGTGTGCACTCTTGGCAAGTGAGAATGTAGGGACGGCTATCAGGGCAACGACTGCAGGACGAATGCCGGCAAACAATGCTGCCACAACCTTGTTGTCCTCGAACTGATGGAAGAACATGGCGATGGCCAATATGATAAGGAAAGAGGGAAGTGAGGCTCCGAGAGTGCAGATGATGGCTCCTGGAGTTTTTGCCAACTTATATCCCAGCATGGAACTCATGTTGATGGCCAGGGCTCCCGGACAAGTCTGTGTCACAGCGATGGCATCGAGAAACTCTTCCTTCGTCATCCAATGATGCTTGTCAACGACTTTGGATTCTATAATAGGAATCATGGCATAGCCACCACCAAAGGTGACTATGCCAATCTTCGTAAATGTTTTAAATAATGTAAGATAACTTACGCTATTATTCATTTTTTACCTTTTTACTTTTTTACTTTTTCAAAGCTCTTTCTTCAATCCACTGGCGTGCATTGACGAATGCCTCAATCCAAGGAGTTACCTCGTCGTTGCGACGATCTGCCGGATACCAGGCGTTCTGCCATGGGAAGATGGCACGCTCCAAGTGTGGCATCATTGCCAGGTGGCGACCATCTGCTGAGCAGATACCTGCCACGTTGTAGTCACTGCCGTTAGGATTGCCGGGATACTCAGCATAGTTGTACTTCGCAATCACATTGTAGTGATCCTCTGGCTCAGGAAGGTAGAAACGACCCTCGCCGTGAGCTACCCAGATACCTAACTTATCACCGCTGAGGCTGCCAAACATTACGCTGTCGTTCTGAGGAATGGTCAGACCCAGGAATGTGCTCTCAAACTTCTTGCTGGTATTGTGGCAGAGGTGTGAGCGATGCTTGTGCTCAGGATTGATGAGGTTGAGTTCTACCATCAGCTGGCAACCGTTACAGATGCCGAGTGAAAGAGTGTCCTCACGGGCATAGAACTTGTCGAGTGCCTCCTTAGCCTTAGGATTGTAGAGGAATGCACCAGCCCAACCCTTGGCAGAACCGAGAACGTCGGAGTTAGAGAAACCACCGCAGAATACGATGAAGTTCACATCCTCCAAGGTCTCACGACCGGAAATCAAGTCGGTCATCATCACGTCCTTTACATCGAAGCCGGCGAGATACATAGAGTAAGCCATCTCACGCTCACCGTTGGTACCCTTCTCACGGATGATGGCTGCCTTGATGCCAGATGGCTTGCGACGGTTAGCGTCGAGACCATAGCTAGAGAGAGTTCCCTTGAAGCCGTAGCCGAAGTTCATCTCGATAGGCTGCTTCTTATAGTTGGTGTAACGCTTCTTAGCCATACCGTTCATGCTCTGCTTGCGGTCGAGGAGGTAAGATGTCTTATACCAGTCGTCACGCAATGCATCGATATCGAACTCGTGCTCGAAGCCTTCCTTCTTGATGATAATCTTGCGGAGTTCAGGAGCAGGATAACCAATCTTGGCATAACCGATACCGTTCTCATCGAAGAATGCCTTCAACTCATCCTTGTGAGCATCGCTTACCTGGATGACAACACCTGGGTTCTCAGCGAAGAGAGTCTTGATGATGTCGGCATCTGCGATGTCGTGGAGGTTGATTTTCATACCACCCTCTACGTTGGCGAATGTCATTTCGAGGAGAGTTGTAATCAAACCACCGGCACTGATATCGTGACCAGCCATTACCCAACCACGGTTGATGAGCTCCTGTACGGCATTGAAGCAGTCAACGAAGTACTCTGGGTTCTTGACGGTAGGAACATCGCTGCCCACCTTGCCCAGGCTCTGTGCGAAGGCAGAACCACCGAGACGCTGCTCGTCGAAGCTGAAGTCGATATGATAGAGGCTAGAGTTCTTGTCGTTAACGAGAACTGGGCTAACCACCTTCTTGATATCTGAAACCTCACCGCCGGCACTTACGATAACGGTACCAGGAGCGATGATCTTCTCGCCGTTAGGATACTGCTGGGTCAATGAGAGAGAGTCCTTACCTGTAGGTACGTTTACGTGGATGGCGCAGCAGAAGTCTGACAATGCCTTCACACCCTCGTACAGACGGGCATCCTCACCCTTCTGGCTGCGGCAAGGCCACATCCAGTTAGCAGAGAGGCTGATGCTGTCCATGCCATCTGCCAATGGAGCCCATACGATATTGGTCAATGACTCTGCTACAGAGAGTACTGAACCAGCCTTAGGATCGGCAAGACCTGCCTGAGGAGCATGACCCATTGCTGTTACGATACCCTTCTCGCCACGGTAGTCGAGTGCTACGACACCACAGTCAGAAAGTGGCAACTGAATCTGACCCTGACCCTGCTGACGGGCAATCTTACCTGTTACGGAACGGTCCACCTTGTTGGTCAACCAGTCCTTACAAGCCACAGCCTCCATCTGGAGAACACGCTGCAAGTACTCGTCGAGGTTGTCGGCAGAATAAGTTACATCCTCATATTTGCGCTCTACGGTCTCGTCGACCATTACAGTCTTAGGAGTATGACCGAACATCTGAGCTACGTCGAGGTCGAAAGGCTTCACGCCGTCAGCCTGCTTGAAGCTGAAGTGAGCATCGCCAGTGGTCTCACCTACCACGTACATAGGAGCACGTTCACGGTCGGCAATCTTCTGAACCTCGCTGATATATTTTTCGTCGATGAGTAAGCCCATACGCTCCTGACTCTCGTTGGCGATGATTTCCTTGGCGCTCAAAGTCTTGTCACCGATAGGCAATTTAGCCATGTCGATTTCGCCACCGCACTCTTCTACCAACTCAGAGAGACAGTTCAAGTGACCTGCAGAACCGTGGTCGTGGATGCTGACTACAGGGTTCTCGTCGTTCTCGACGAGTGCACGAACCAAGTTGTAAGCACGCTTCTGCATCTCAGGGTTGGCACGCTGAACCGCATTCAACTCGATACCGTTGCTGTAGCGACCAGTATCTACAGAAGAAACAGAACCGCCACCGAGACCGATGCGATAGTTGTCGCCACCTACAACGACCACCTTGTTGCCCTTCTGTGGCTCTCCCTTCTTGTAATCACGCTTCTTGCCGTAGCCTACACCACCAGCAAGCATGATAACCTTGTCATAAGCATACTTCTCACCATTCTCCTCGTGTTCGAAGGTGAGCACAGAACCGGTGATAAGAGGCTGACCGAACTTGTTACCGAAGTCGGAAGCACCGTTAGATGCCTTGATAAGGATCTGCTCTGGAGTCTGATAGAGCCATTTGCGCACTGGCATGATGTCTTCCCAGTCGCGCTCGATGTCGCTCTTGCCGTTGTCGTCCTTCAGACGAGGATAAGCAGTCATGTAGCAGGCAGTACCTGCGATAGGCCATGAGCCTACACCACCACCCATACGGTCGCGGATCTCACCACCAGTACCTGTAGCAGCACCATTGAAAGGCTCTACAGTAGTAGGGAAGTTGTGAGTCTCGGCCTTCAGCGAAATCACACTCTCGATATCCTTCACCTGGAAGAAATCGCTTGTAGTTTGGTCGGCAGGAGCAAACTGCTCGATGACAGGACCCTGCGAGAAGGCCACGTTGTCCTTGTAGGCAGAGAGAATCTTGTTGGGGTTCTCGTTGGTGGTCTTCTTGATCATATTGAAAAGAGAAGACTCCATCTCCTTGCCGTCGATGATAAACTGTCCGCCGAAGATCTTGTGGCGGCAGTGCTCAGAGTTGATCTGTGCAAAGCCAAAGATTTCGCTGTCGGTAAGAGGACGTCCGTTCTCTTTCTCCAACTTGTGGAGATAAGCCATCTCGTCCTCGCTGAGAGCCAAGCCTTCCTCTTCGTTGTACTTCTCGAGGTCGTCTACGTACTTGATGGGTTCAGGCTCATGGTTGACGGTGAACACATTCTGGTCTATTCCGTTGTACATGCGCTGCAGCATAGGGTCGTGCTCAGCGTCCTCGCTTTCTACGGGGAAGTACTCCTCAATACGCGAAATGCCGTTAAGACTCATGTTCTGAGTTATCTCAACGGCATTCGTACTCCAGGGAGTAATCATTTCACGGCGTGGACCCACAAAGAAGCCCTGCAACTGCTGGGCGTCCTCTAATGTTGCGTCACCATAAAGCCAACAAAGTTCATTGATCTCGTCCTGAGATGGTTTGTGGTCAATCTCGGTCGCTATCACACTCTTGGATGGAGTTCTGAAAAAAAGAATCATACTTAGTCTTTCTCTTTTTATTGTTAATGTATTTCTTTTCGACTGCAAAGTTAGTGTAAAAAGGAGAGATAACAAAGAGAAAGCTCGTTTTTTTTGTTTTTTATCAAACTTTCGCATTTCTTCTGCCCCTTTTTGATGTACAGCGCTCTTTTTCTGCAGGATGTAGTCAGTCTTCATAGACGGCCAGACCGGAGTCTCTATGATGGCCGATATCGGTCATCTATTATGACTGGCATCGGTCATCTATTACGACCGGTCCTTGCCGTCTATTATGACCGGGATGAGTCTTCTATGAAGCCTTCTGTCGATAGGAAAAGTGAATGAAGAAGGGACCATAATTCGTGTTAAATCGTTAAAAATGAGAAGAAAAGGCTCAAAGGTGGTTAAAATTCCATAAATGGATTTGACAAAAGGCTTTTATTCCAGTCTTATTCATAACTTTGCACAATGAAAGAAGCATGTAATTAATGTTTAGGAAGACCCTTTACAAAAACTTAATTTTATCATCTAAGCAAAAAATAAACGAGAAGAATATGAAACAGACAAAGACTTTAGCGATTATCGCAATGGCAGGCGCTCTGCTTGCAACAAGCTGCGCCAGCAAAAAAGAGTTACAGAATTGTCAGACCGAGAATAAGGAACTGACCGGTAATTATCAGGCAGCCAAGGAGCAACTCGCTGCATCACAGGCTCGCGTTACTACTCTCGAGGATCAGCTCGCACAGATGAAGAAGGACTATTCTTCTATGCAGACAGCTCTCGACAAGAGTTTGAACAACGCCAACCAGAACAATATCAGCATCGAGAAGCTCGTTGACCAGATTAACGAGTCTAACCAGTACATCCGTCACTTGGTAGAGGTGAAGAGCAAGAGCGACTCACTCAACATGGTGCTTACCAACAACCTGACCCGCTCATTGAGCAAGGAAGAGTTGAAGGAAGTAGACGTACAGGTACTCAAGGGTGTGGTTTACATCTCTTTGGCCGACAATATGCTCTATCAGAGTGGAAGCTATGAGGTAAACAGCCGCGCACAGGAGACTCTGAGCAAGATTGCCAAGATCATCATGGACTATAAGGACTACGATGTATTGGTAGAGGGTAATACCGATAATGTACCTGTAAGCACCACAAGTCCTAAGATGAAGAACATCCGCAACAACTGGGACCTCTCAGCTCTGCGTGCTTCATCTGTAGTACAGTATCTGCAGGAGCACTTCGGTGTATCTCCTAAGCGCCTCACAGCAGGTGGCCGTGGTGAGTACAACCCTGTGACAACCAACGATACTGAGGTGGGCAAGATGCGCAACCGTCGCACTCAGATCATCATCACTCCTAAGCTCGACCAGTTCATGGATCTCATCGACAAGGCTCCAGAGGAGAAGTAAACTGAAGAATTAAGATATATCTTTTTAAGGCGTGTCGTAGGTTTTTACTTGCGATGCGCCTTTTTCTTTTCTTGAATAAATCTTAAATTATCCGTGAATAGTTGGCTCGTTGCCGATTATTGCTTATCTTTGTAAGCGAAAATAATAAATCAACAACAAGAAATAAGGGGTGCTGCACGGTTGTGCTGCTGAGATTATACCCATAGAACCTGACGCAGATAATGCTGCCGCAGGGATATTTCTATTCCGTATTATCTTTTATTGGTAAGGTACGTGTGTGTGCGCCTCTTCTTCTAAAGAAAAATGTAGATTGAAATGAGGTATATTTGTGCATTGACCATTGCCGGTTCCGACAGTTGTGGAGGAGCTGGCGTACAGGCTGATATCAAGACCATGTCGGCATTGGGCGTTTATGCGGCATCGGCCATTACTGCTGTTACTGTACAGAATACGCAGGGCGTTCAGGCCATCCAAGCCATAAAACCCGAAATTGTGGCAGGTCAGATCAAGGCTGTGATGGACGACATACAGCCCAATACTGTCAAAATAGGAATGGTGAACGATAAGGCCACTATCCAGACCATAGCCGATACGCTGAAACTTTATCCTGGAACTACACTTGTTGTCGACCCCGTTATGGTGTCGACCAGCGGTTCTATGCTCATGCAGCAAGATGCTCTCGATATCTTCTGCCGGCAACTCTTGCCGATGGCCAACTTGCTGACACCCAATATTCCCGAGGCTTCCGTACTTTCTCATACCTCAATACAGACGGCAGACGACATGGATCAGGCGGCCCTGCGCATCCTGTCGTTAGGCTGTGAGGCTGTTCTGATAAAAGGCGGTCACTTGGAAGGCGACAGGAAAATAGACAAACTCTATCTTGCCGATGGCAGAACCGAAGTCTACGAGCATGCCACGATAGAAACCCGCAATACTCATGGCACAGGTTGCACACTCTCTTCCGCTATTGCCTCGTTCTTGGCCCGTGGCTTGGACATGTGTCAGGCCATAGCTCAAGCCAAGGATTATCTGTCGCAAGCCATAGAGGCAGGCAAGGATGTGGAGATAGGAAAAGGACACGGCCCTGTCGACCATTTCTTCAACCCCGAAAAATTGAAGATTCGGTAAAGAAAAAGCCAATTTATATTTTCTTCGCAACTAAGCGAAAACCCTCATAAGATACGAAAACAAACAAAAAAAGAATATGATACAGTTTATAACCCATTCCAATGAGCGTTACGACCATGTAGAAGGTGCCAAGTTGGCTTTGCAGGGCGGATGCCGTTGGATTCAGTTGCGCATGAAGGACGCTATGGAAATAGATTTCCTTCGGGCGGCAAAGAAGATAAGAAGATTATGCGATGAATATCATGCCACATTCATTCTCGACGACCATGTGGAGTGGGTGGGGCTTACTGGTGCCGACGGAGTGCATCTTGGCAAGAACGACATGCCTGTAGATGAGGCACGAAAGATGTTGGGACGAAACAAAATCATCGGAGGCACAGCCAATACCTTCGAAGATGTGGAGCGGCTTTCTCGTCAGGGAGCCGACTACATAGGTTGTGGTCCTTTCCGGTTTACCACTACCAAGAAGAACCTGTCGCCAGTGCTGGGTCTGGAGGGTTATCGGGACATCACGGCACAGATGAAGGCTCATGACATTCAGCTCCCCATCGTCGCCATTGGAGGAATTCTGCACCAGGATATTCCTGCCATCATGCAGACTGGCGTGACAGGAATAGCGGTAAGCGGAGCTATCCTGAATGCGGAGAATCCTGTAGAAGAGATGAGACTCTTTATCTCGGCTACGGACAATGACATGTAATTACAAACTAATACAACTTATAAATGAAGACAAAAATCAAGTTTGACTATCCTTCCTCAGAGAAGGTTTATCTCAAGGGAAAACTCTACCCCGACCTCAGAGTGGGCATGCGTAAGGTGCGCCTTACTCCAACGGTTACTTTCGAGGGCGATGTGCGCCACGAGGAACCCAATGCCCCTGTCTATATCTATGATACGAGTGGTTGCTATAGCGACCCCAATGTGGAAATAGACCTGAACAAAGGCTTGCCCCGTTTGCGTCAGTCATGGATAGAGAACCGAAAGGAGGGTGAGACTCAGATGTATTTCGCCAAGAAAGGTATCATCACAGAGGAGATGGAATACGTGGCTATCCGCGAGAATATGAACTGCGAGGAGCTGGGCATCAAGACTCACATCACTCCAGAGTTCGTGTGCAAGGAGATTGCCGAGGGAAGAGCCGTTATTCCTGCCAACAAGAAGCATCCTGAGTCGGAACCTATGATTATAGGAACCAACTTCCTGGTTAAGATCAATACCAATATAGGCAACTCTGCCACAACTTCCGGAATCGAGGAAGAGGTGGAGAAAGCCGTGTGGAGTTGCAAGTGGGGTGGCGACACGCTGATGGATCTTTCTACGGGCAATGATATTCATGAGACCCGAGAGTGGATATTGCGCAACTGTCCTGTGCCAGTAGGTACGGTGCCTATGTATCAGGCTTTCGAGAAAGTGGACGGCAAGGCAGAAGACCTGACATGGGAAGTGTTCCGCGACACCCTTATCGAACAGTGTGAGCAGGGAGTGGACTATTTCACCATCCACTGCGGCATCCGTCTGAAGAATATCCACTTGGCGGATACTCGTCTTACAGGTATCGTGAGCCGGGGCGGAAGCATCATCTCGAAATGGTGTAAGGTGCATCAGAAGGAAAGTTTCCTCTACGAGCACTTTGATGATATCTGTGATATCTGCGCCAAGTACGATGTTGCCATCTCGTTGGGCGATGGCTTGCGTCCTGGTTCAACCTACGATGCCAATGATGCAGCCCAGTTTGCCGAACTCGACACGATGGGCGAGCTGGTGGAGCGTGCCTGGGCAAAGAATGTACAGGCGTTTATCGAGGGGCCGGGGCATGTGCCTATGCACAAGATCAAGGAGAACATGGAGCGACAGATAGAGAAATGTCACGGAGCACCTTTCTATACATTGGGCCCTCTTGTAACCGATATAGCTCCCGCTTATGACCACATCACCTCTGCCATAGGAGCTTCGATGATAGGCTGGTATGGTACAGCCATGCTCTGCTATGTTACTCCGAAGGAGCACCTTGCCTTACCAGAGAAGGAAGACGTTCGCACAGGTGTGGTAACCTACAAGATAGCTGCCCATGCTGCCGATTTGGCTAAGGGACATCCAGGAGCCTCTGTACGTGACAACGCGCTGAGCAAGGCCCGTTATGACTTCAGATGGAAAGACCAGTTCAACCTCTCGCTCGACCCAGAGCGTGCGCTGGAGTTCTACAAGACGAGCAACAGCGTAGATGCCAATTACTGCACCATGTGCGGTCCCAACTTCTGTGCTGCCCGCATCAGTCATTCATTGAAGAGCTGCGAGGAACGTAAAGGAGAATAAACGCACACTCTGTAATGCAACAGAGAGCAATGAGAATTTAGAATCAACTTATTTCAAAAAATAAAAAACTTAAAAAAAATGATTGAAACACAAGTATCCAAAGGTATTATCAGTACCTATTTTGACAAACTTCAGCGTAATCTCGATCTCGATGTAGCCATTGTTGGCGGAGGTCCTTCTGGTATTGTTGCTGCTTATTATCTGGCTAAGGCAGGATTGAAGGTAGCTCAGTTTGACCGCAAACTCTCTCCTGGTGGCGGCATGTGGGGCGGTGCCATGATGTTCAACCAGATTGTCATTCAGGAAGAGGCTATGCACATCGTAAAGGACTTCGATATCAACTACGAGACTTTCGAGGATGGTCTTTACACTATCGACTCTGTGGAGAGTACCTCTTCGCTGCTTTATCATGCAGTACATGCTGGTGCAACTATTTTCAACTGCTACTCGGTAGAGGACGTCATCTTCAAGAATGATGTGGTAAGTGGTGTGGTTGTCAACTGGACTCCAGTGCTTCGTGAAGGCTTGCACGTAGATCCTCTCAACATCATGTCGAAGTATGTTATCGACGGAACGGGTCACGACAGCGAGATGTGCAAGGTTGTTGCCCGCAAGAACGGAATCAAGTTGGATACTGCTACGGGTGGTGTTATCGGTGAGCGTTCACTGGATGTGATAGAAGGCGAGCGCATGGTAGTAGAGGGAACCCGTGAGGTTTATCCAGGTCTTTATGTATGCGGTATGGCCTCTTCTGCTGTTGCCGGCACTCCACGCATGGGACCTATCTTCGGTGGTATGTTGCTTTCTGGTAAGAAGGTGGCTGATGCTATCATCGCTAAGTTGAAGAAGTAATTTCTGTTCTGGATGAAATGGATCGTGATAACCTCTCCTGACTTCCTGTCGGGAGAGGCTCTTTTTATTGACAGACTTTTCTGTCATGGTCTGGATGTGCTTCATCTGCGTAAGCCGGGGGCTTCGTATGAGGACTGCCGGCATTTGCTGAGCGAGGTTCCTTGCCGTTGGCACAACAGGATTGTGGTGCATGAACATTTCTCTTTGGCCGCAGAGTACTCTCTTCTTGGCATTCATCTCAACCGTCGTTGCCCCGATGTCCCAGAGGGTTTTTGTGGGCATGTGTCTTGTTCCTGTCATTGCCTCGACGAGGTTGTGGCAGCAAAGCCACATTGCGATTATGTCTTTCTGAGTCCCATCTTCGACAGTATCTCCAAGCAGGGATATTCGGCTTCCTTTACCGACAACGACTTGCAGCAGGCTCATGTTGCCGGTACAATCGACCATAAGGTTGTGGCGTTGGGAGGCATTACTTCTTCGCATATTCCGCAAATCAAAGCCTGGGGCTTTGGCGGTGCCGCCTTCTTGGGTGATGTGTGGAGCAGAATGAATGATGCCGGAGTAGATGAATATCTCGACACTTTGCGCTTGCTCCTCTGATGGTTTTCAGACGATGCCGTCAACCAGCGACTTTGTATTGCCAACCTTCGCCTCTTGTACAGACTTATTCTGTGATAGAAAGTTCAAAGAAGTATTCTTCAAAATAACCGGATACGCAACAAAAACGTGCATTGTGAAAGAAAAACACGAAAATATGTTTCTCTTTAAAATATTATTCGTAATTTTGCAAGCAAATTATCAAAAAACAAGAGAAAGCTTATGGAAAAGATTCAAATGACAACTCCCTTGGTGGAGATGGACGGTGACGAGATGACTCGCATCCTGTGGAAGATGATTAAGGACGAACTGATATTGCCTTTCGTCGACCTCAAGACTGAGTATTATGACTTGGGCTTGCCCTATCGTGATCAGACCAACGATCAGGTGACCATCGACTCTGCTGAGGCTGCCAAGAAATATGGTGTGGCAGTAAAGTGTGCCACGATTACTCCTAATGCCCAGCGTATGGATGAATACAAGCTGCACAAAATGTGGAAAAGTCCTAACGGAACCATCCGAAGCATCATGGACGGAACTGTATTTCGTGCACCTATCACCATTCCAAGCATCCACCCATGTGTGAAGAACTGGGAGAAGCCTATCACCATTGCCCGTCATGCTTATGGTGATGTATACAAGAGTGTGGAGATTCGTGCCGATGAGCCAGGAGTGGCTAAACTCGTGTTCGAGGGCAAGAGTGGAAAGAAGCAAGAGGTGGAAATCCACAACTTTGATGGTGCTGGTGTTATTCAGGGCATGCACAACACGGACAAGAGTATCCGCAGCTTCGCACATAGCTGTTTCAAGTTTGCTATCGACACCAAGCAGGATCTTTGGTTTGCCACCAAGGACACCATCTCCAAGACCTATGACGCACAGTTCCGTAAGATTTTCGAGGAGGTGTACGAGAGTGACTATAAAGAGAAGTTTGCCGAGTTGGGCATAGAGTATTTCTATACTCTGATAGACGATGCTGTGGCTCGTGTTATCCGCAGTAAGGGAGGCTTTATCTGGGCTTGTAAGAACTATGATGGCGACGTGATGAGCGATATGCTCAGCACAGCTTTCGGTTCGTTGGCTATGATGACTTCCGTTTTGGTTTCGCCCGATGGCAAGTACGAGTATGAGGCAGCTCATGGTACCGTGACACGCCACTACTATCGTTTTCTGAAGGGTGAGGACACATCCACCAACCCAATGGCAACCATCTTCGCCTGGAGTGGAGCGCTGAGAAAGCGTGGTGAGCTGGATGGCAACAAAGCTCTTCAGCAATTTGGCGATCAGCTTGAGGCAGCCTGCTTCGATACACTGAATGACGGAATAGCCACCAAGGACCTTGTCAACCTGATGGAAGGTGTAGAGGCCAAGGCTGTCAATTCTGCTGGCTTTATTGCTGCCATTCGTGAGCGCCTTGAGAAGCGCCTGGCATAATCATGATAGAATAAGATTATAAATAGTAGCTCCTAAAGAGGTAGTGCTTACATTGGCAAAGTAAGTACTACCTCTTTTTATAGGACAATAAAAAAGTGAGACTTGCCTCACGGCAAATCTCACTTTCGCTTTGTCCTTGCGGACTCTGCAAGTTATTCTAGGAAAATTATAACTGTCTATTTATCCCCTCTCTTGAGGATGTGTAAGTAATTCTGAGTATAGTTTGAAAAAATCAAAACTCAGGAGCTTGCTGATATGGAACAGCAGTCCTGTATCTATTGTGGCTCTTTCGTACACCTTATATATATTGGTACGATGGCAACCAAGTTGCTCTGCGAGCCAAACTGAAGTTTTGCCTTGTTTTTTGAGTTCCTGTTTTATTCGTTCGCCAATGACCAAGGCGTTAATACCATATTTTGCCATTTTCTGAAATAATTAAGTGTATATTGTATTATCAATACTCTGTTAATAATTACGTAATCGTTTGAAAATGAGCAAGTTGATTA
>ERZ1034713.117-NODE-117-length-50754-cov-28.420600_pt1 | contig 50754 bp, 50 predicted proteins | sample MGYA00520692_ERZ1034713 | MGnify/ENA primary metagenome ERZ1034713 (study PRJEB33766, sample SAMN09781717) | gut metagenome | biome: gut microbiome | host: Homo sapiens | place: Madagascar | study: EMG produced TPA metagenomics assembly of the PRJNA485056 data... | reverse complement strand
TGATTTCTGTGAAGACAAGTTCTATCCAGTACGAAAATGACGATGTAATGCGCCCTGTATGGGGTGACGATTATAGCATCTGCTGCTGTGTGTCTGCCACACAGACCGGTAAGGAGATGCAGTTCTTCGGTGCTCGTGCCAACTTGGCCAAGTGCTTGACCTATGCTGTTTCTGGTGGCGTTGATTCCAAGACCCGTGAGCAGTGTGGTCCTAAATACCGTGCCGTAGAGGGCGATGTACTTACTTATGAAGAGTTCATGCCTCGCTTTATGGACATGATGGACTGGTTGGCTTCTGTTTATGTGAAGACTTTGAACCTGATCCACTTCATGCACGACAAGTACTTCTACGAGGCAGCCGAGATGGCGCTCATCGATACTGACGTCCGTCGTACATTTGCAACAGGTATTGCGGGTTTCAGTCATGTGGTAGACTCTATCTCAGCCATCAAGTATGCCAAGGTGAATATTATTCGTGATGAGACGGGTTTCCCACTCAGCTTCAAGACCGAGGGCGACTTCCCACGTTATGGTAACGATGATGAGCGTGCCGACGAGATTGCAGTATGGCTTCTGAAGACCTTCATGAACATGATCAAGAAGTATCATACTTATCGTGATTCTGAGCCTACTACCTCTATCCTTACCATCACGTCCAACGTGGTTTACGGTAAGTTTACCAGCAACATGCCTGATGGTCGTCCTGCTGGAGCTCCTTTGGCACCTGGTGCCAACCCATCTTACGGTGCCGAGAAGAACGGCCTGTTGGCTTCGCTCAACTCTGTGGCTAAGTTGCCTTACGAGTATGCTCTTGATGGTATTTCCAATACTCAGACCATCAGTCCTGGTGCTCTCGGTCATAACGACGAGGAGCGTGCCCAGACTTTGGTTGGCGTGATGGATGGTTACTTTAACCAGGGTGCTCATCACCTGAATGTCAACGTATTTGGCGTAGACAAGTTGATGGATGCCATGGAACATCCAGAGAAGGAAGAGTATCAGAACTTCACAATCCGTGTGAGCGGTTATGCAGTCAAGTTTATCGACCTGACTCGCGAGCAGCAGCTTGACGTGATTGCCCGTCAGGCTCACGAGAAACTCTAATGAGAAGTTTTTTTGTAAAAGAAATCATCTATATAGCCCAGGCTCTGAGAGTCTGGGCTTTTTTTCTCTGACTTCCGAACATAAGAAAGTGCAGGTATTATTCATGCAAGAAGTGGTCATTTGAAATCGTCAGACCACAGATTTAAAGCGCATGTTTATGCTGTATTTTTATGCAATAATAGCCTAAAAATCCTTTTCTAACTGGGAAACAGAATCCGCCCAACTGGAAAAATATTTTTTCCCAACTGGGAAAATATTTTTTCGCAGTTAAGTGAAGTAGGCTTTTGGATATATATGCAAAAGCTTTTGTGCTGTTTTTTTCTTGTTTCTCATGTTCGTACTATCGATAGTTGAGTATACGATAAATATCCTAAAAATTATAAAATTGCTGCATAAAAGTTGTATAAATGGAAATAAAGTACTAACTTTGCATAAAATAGAAAAGATATGACAAAATGTTTCGTACATAGTGTGGAAAGTTTTGGCTCGGTAGACGGTCCTGGCATCAGGTTTTTGATATTCCTGCAAGGGTGTCCTATGCGCTGTCAGTTCTGTCATAACCCCGATTCCTGGAAGACAGGAATCGGTGAGGAGCGTACGGCTGACGAGTTGCTCGATCAGGCTGAGCGCTTTCGTGCATATTGGGGCGACAATGGAGGCATTACCGTTAGTGGAGGTGAGGCCCTGTTGCAGATAGACTTCTTGCTGGAGCTTTTCGAGAAGGCCAAACAGCGAGGCATAGGAACCTGTTTGGACACATCGGCTCAGCTATTTACTCGTAAGGCACCTTTCTTCGAGAAGTTTGAGCGTCTGATGGAACTTACCGATACGGTGCTGCTTGATATCAAGCACATAGATGATGAGGAGCATCGCAAACTGACGCGTCATAGTAACGCCAATATTCTGGATTGTGCCCGATATCTGAGTGAGATAGACAAACCTGTATGGATCAGACATGTGCTCATTCCTGGTATTACGGATAAGGATGAGTATCTTGTCAGGTTGCGCGATTTCCTGTCTACGCTTCATAACATAGAGCGTATTGAGGTGCTTCCTTATCATACATTAGGAGTTTATAAGTACGAGAAATTAGGTATCGATTATCCTCTGAAAGACGTGCAGCCTCCTGCGGCAGAGCGAGTGGCGAATGCCAATGATATTCTGCAACAGGCATTGTAACTGGGCAATGGAGGTTAAATGCGGTTAAAAAGCAGTAAAACAAGAGAAAAAAGCTTTGAGAATTCACTAATTTGTGATAAATTTGCAATAAAGAAAACCGAAATGGAGAATGTGACGCAGCTGAGCATCTTTAATATATAAATTGTATACAACAACGATGATGGAGAAAAAAAACAAAGAAACTGAATTCAATCAATTTTGGGAGCAGCATCATAAGCAACTCATACTGAATGCACCCAAGGAACTGAGGGATGAGTATGTGGAGTCGACCCAGCTCAATTCTCCCTTGGACTGGTTGTGCTTTATCCTGCCCTTGGGAATTGGTATCCTTGTTCAGCCTTACATCAGGCTGGGGAGTGAAATCCTGTCGTGGCTTATCATGGTGGTGATAGTGGTAGTGCTGTTTGCCTTGATGCAGATGGTAAAGCCTTACATCAGCAAGAAGGAGTCTACCGCTCAGGTTGTCGAACGCATCAAGGAATATTACTATTCGATGTATCTGCAGCAGGGCAGTTTGGAGAACTTCAAGGCATGGCTGGGCTAACCCGTAGGCTGTTCTTTCAAAGAACGGTAGGGGTATCACACCAACATGAAGTCGCTCATGATGTCGTCTGAGATGTAGAGTCCTTTACGGGTAAGCACCAGATGTCCATCTTTTATTACCATCAGCTGGCGGGCTATGTGATTGTCAGCTTCAGTCATCAGGGTTCGGTAGAAAGAGTCGCCGAACTCTTTTTTAATATCTTCGAGTGTGATGCCGTCGATAGTACGCAAAGCTGTTGTTATCAGGTCATTGTATCTTGTCTCCTTGTTTAGAATTTCATGTTCCTGCTCTGTTCTTCCTTCTGTTATGGTCTGGATGTATTTGTGGATGTCGGCTGCATTCCAACTCCTCATCACCTCAGGCTTGCGTCTGTATGAGTGGGCAGCAGCTCCCAGTCCGATGTAGGGCACTTCATGCCAGTAACTGCTGTTGTGGCGTGAGCGGAATCCTGGTTTCGCAAAGTTACTTATCTCGTAGTGCTCATATCCGGCAGCGGTCATTTTGTCGATAAGCATCTCGTACATTCGCAGGTAGGTGTCCTCGTCGGTTTCCTTTATCTTCTCTTGCTGCAGCAAGCGGTACAGGGTTGTGCCTTCCTCATACATCAGGCTGTATGCCGATAGGTGTTCGGCGTTCAGCGAGATGGCGTGCTCGATGTCCTGTTGCCATTCCTGGATGGTTTCGTTGGGGAATCCAAACATTAGGTCAATACTGATGTTGCCGATGCCGGCTTCCCGCAGCAAATGTATGGCATTCTCAACCTCTCGGGCATTGTGTCTTCTGTGCAGAAAGCGAAGGCGCTCATCCGAGAAAGTCTGGGCTCCCATGCTGATACGGTTGACGGGCAACTGGCTGAGAGTATGGCAAAGAGAAGGGATGATGTCGTCGGGATTGCACTCCATGGTTACTTCCATGTCTCTAACCATGCAGGAGCCATAATGCTGGCTGATGCCTTCGAAAATTTGCAAGAGTTGCTGACTGGTGAGCTGACTGGGTGTCCCTCCTCCTAAGTAGATGGTTTCTATCTGTGCAGGTTCGCCCAGGGCACGGTCGATGGTTCTCATTGCCATTTCCTTGCAGAGAGCATCCACGTATGCCTCTCTCATCTTCAGGGATGTGGTGCTGTAAAAACCGCAGTAGATGCAGCGGCTCTCGCAGAAGGGAATGTGTATGTAAAGTCCTGCCATTGTTTTCTATATATAATAAGGTGTAAGCCAGTTTTTTTGCTTTAATTTGGTGCAAAATTACTAATATGTTTTAAAAGAAGTGAGTTTTGTGTGCTAAACTTTTTGTTTTTTGGGAAAAATTCACTATCTTAGTAGCCATAAAGCGGAGAAGAAACCACTTCGCCCTTTTGACAACTTAATGTATAACCCTTATTAAATCTATAGCGTCATGAGAGTATATCAGACAAATGAGATCAAAAACATCGCATTGTTGGGCAGTGCGGGTAGCGGCAAGACTACACTTGCCGAAAGTATGTTATTCGAAGCAGGCATTATCAAGCGTAGAGGCTCTGTAGAAGCGAAGAATACGGTGAGTGACTACTTCCCAGTTGAGTTGGAATACGGCTATTCGGTATTCCCAACTGTTTTTCATGTAGAATGGAACAACAAGAAGCTTAATATCATAGACTGTCCAGGAAGTGATGACTTCGTGGGAGGTGCTATTACTTCGCTCAATGTTACCGATCAGGCTGTGATTCTTATCAATGGTCAGTATGGTCCTGAGGTAGGTACCCAGAATAACTTCCGCTACACAGAGAAGTTGGGCAAGCCTGTCATCTTCCTTGTCAATCAGCTTGATTCTGACAAATGTGACTTCGATAATATCGTGGCTACCATGCACGAAATCTATGGTTCTAAGTGTGTACAGATACAGTATCCTATCGAGACCGGTTCTGGCTTCAATGCTCTCATTGACGTGCTATTGATGAAGAAATATTCCTGGAAGCCAGAAGGTGGTGCTCCTGTCATTGAGGAGATTCCTGAAGAGGAGATGGACAAGGCCATGGAGTTGCACAAGGCCCTCGTTGAGGCTGCTGCCGAGAATGATGAGGGCTTGATGGAGAAATTCTTCGAGAGTGAAAGTCTTACCGAAGACGAGTTGCGCGAGGGCATCCGTAAGGGATTGGTAACCCGCAGCATCTTCCCCGTGTTCTGCGTTTGTGCAGGAAAAGATATGGGTGTGCGCCGCTTGATGGAATTCTTGGGCAATGTGGTGCCTTTCGTCAGCGAGATGCCAAAGTTGCACAATACCCGTGGTGAGGAGATTACTCCTGATGCTGCTGGTCCTGAAAGCGTTTACTTCTTCAAGACAGGTATGGAGCCACATATCGGTGAGGTAAGCTACTTTAAGGTAATGAGTGGTACGGTGAAGTCGGGTGATGACCTGACCAATGCTGACCGTGGAAGCAAGGAGCGTATCGGACAGCTGTATGCTTGTGCGGGAGCCAATCGTGTTCCTGTCGACAAACTCGAGGCGGGTGATATCGGTTGTACCGTGAAGTTGAAGGACGTGAAGACTGGCAATACGCTGAATGGCAAGGATACAGAGTGGCGTTTCGACTTCATCAAGTATCCTAACTCCAAGTACTCCCGTGCCGTAAAGGCTGTCAATGCTCAGGATACAGAGAAACTGATGGCTGCTCTCTTGAAGATGCGCCAGGAGGATCCTACATGGGTAGTGGAGCAGAGTAAGGAGTTGCGCCAGGTGATCGTGCATGGTCAGGGCGAGTTCCACTTGCGTACATTGAAGTGGCGCCTGGAGAACAATGAGAAGTTGAACATTGTCTTCGGTGAGCCTCGTATTCCTTATCGTGAGACCATTACCAAGAAGGCTCGTGCCGAGTATCGACATAAGAAACAGAGTGGAGGTGCCGGACAGTTTGGTGAGGTTCACCTGATAGTGGAGCCATATGCAGAGGGTATGCCTGATCCAACCTCATTCACCTTCAACGGACAGGAGTTCAAGATGAACATCAAGAGTCGCGAGGAAGTCTCATTGGAGTGGGGTGGTAAGTTGGTATTCCTCAATTCTGTGGTAGGTGGTGCCATTGATGCACGTTTCATGCCTGCTATCCTCAAGGGTATTATGGACTGTATCGAGCACGGTCCTCTGACAGGCAGCTATGCCCGCGATGTGAGAGTTATCGTTTATGATGGCAAGATGCATCCAGTAGACAGTAATGAGTTGTCGTTCATGCTGGCAGCCCGTCATGCTTTCAGCGATGCTTTCAAGCAGGCCGGTCCTAAGATTCTTGAGCCAATATATGATTTGGAGGTTTATGTTCCTGCTGATTTCATGGGCGATGTGATGAGTGACTTGCAGGGCCGCCGTGCTCTTATCATGGGTATGGACAGCGAGGCTGGTTATCAGAAGTTGAGTGCGAAGATTCCGTTGAAGGAACTTTCCAACTACTCTATCTCTCTGAGTTCGCTCACAGGTGGACGTGCTTCTTTCACTACCAAGTTTGCAAGTTACGAGCTTGTTCCTAATGATATTCAGGGCAAGTTGATAGCTGAACACGAGGCAGAATTGGCTAAAGAGGCTGAGTAATAGTTAGTGGAGAAAATAAATAATAAGAAGAAAGAGGACATGCGGATTGTTGCATGTCCTCTTGTTCTTTCTTGTCGAAAGAGTATCTGTAATTACGATAGGCACTTTTGTTGGTTCAGATAAGTGCTTATCAGTAATTATCAAATATTGATATTGTTAATAATATTAAATTACGAATAAATAATTAACGACAATTTGTTAATCGTTTAAGAAATTTGTCTATCTTTGCTGCCATGAAGAAGAAAACAATTTGGACTATTGCCATCATCATGGGCTTTTCGTTCTTGGCTTTGCTTTTCCTTCAACTGAGTTATATTCAGGAGATGGTGAATATGAAGAAAGAACAGTTTGACGAGTCGGTCAACAGAGCCCTGTATCAAGCTTCAAGAAACTTGGAGTTGAACGAGACGTTGCGCTATTTGGAGAAAGACGTCAATGAGACTGAGCGCAGAGCCACTCGGAAAGACTCTGTGGGTACAAGGAGCGGGCAGCTTGATGGTACAGTTCAGCATTCACATCAGTATTCGGTGACAGGTAAGGACGGCACTGTCTATTCTTCTTTCGAACTGAAGACCATAGCTACCAATCCTGCTCAGATGCCAAAGGCCATGATTCTGCGAAGCGACAAGAACTCCTTGCACGAGACCCAGAAGTCCTTGCAGGAGATTGTCAAGAATAGATATGTTTACCAGAAGGCGTTGCTCGACGAAGTGGTTTACTCCATTCTCTATTCGGCGTCAGACAAGCCTTTGAAGGAACGCATCAACTTCAAACAGCTCGACCAGGACCTCAAGGCGGAAATGATGAATAATGGTATCAACATTCCTTATCATTTCACGGTGAGCACACAGGATGGACGCGAGGTTTATCGTTGTCCTGACTTTTCAGAAGAGGGTGAGGAATACAGCTATTCGCAAGTATTGTTCCGCAATGATCCTCAGTCTAAGATGGGAGTTGTGAAGGTGCATTTCCCTGACATGAACAGTTATATCTTCTCGAGTGTGCGCTTCATGATACCAAGTATCATCTTTACATTGGTGTTGCTGATCACCTTCATCTTCACCATTGTGGTAATATTCCGACAGAAGCGTTATACGGAGATAAAGAACGACTTTATCAACAATATGACACATGAGTTGAAGACGCCTATAGCCAGCATCAGTCTGGCTGCCCAAATGCTCAACGACTCTTCGGTATCAAAGAGCGAACAGATGCAGAAACACTTGGGTACGGTCATCAATGACGAGTCAAAGCGACTGCGCTTCCTGGTAGAGAAGGTTTTGCAGATGAGTATGTTCGACCGCAAGAAGGCTGTGTTCAAGAAGAAGGAACTTGACCTTAACGAGATGGTGGAGAATATAGCCCATTCGTTCTCATTGCGTGTAGAGCATACGGGCGGAAAGGTGTATACCGATATCGAGGCAGTGGATTCCTCTATCTATGTAGATGAGGTACATTTCCAAAATGTAATCTTCAACCTGATGGATAATGCTGTGAAGTATCGCAAACCAGGTGAGGCGCTCGATATCACGATGAAGACGTGGAACGACGATCAGCATCTATATCTCTCCATCACAGATACGGGCTTGGGTATGAAGAAAGAGAATCTGAAGAAGATTTTTGATAAGTTCTACCGTGTTCATACAGGTAATGTCCACGATGTGAAGGGCTTCGGTCTGGGTCTGGCTTATGTAAAGAAGATAGTAGATCTTCATGATGGTGAGATCAAGGTGGATAGCGAGTATGGAAAGGGAACAACCTTTACTATCAAGCTGCCTGTGATTCATGATTGATAAAATAATGTGATTCATGATTGATAAAATAAACAGAATATTAATATTAAAGCTATAAGATTATGGAAGAGACAATTAAGATTTTGCTTTGCGAGGACGATGAGAACTTGGGTATGTTGCTTCGCGAGTATTTATTGGCAAAGGGATATGATACAACTTTGTGCCCCGATGGTGAGGCTGGTTACAGAGAGTTTACCAAAGGCAAGTTTGATATTGCCGTGCTCGACGTGATGATGCCAAAGAAGGACGGCTTCACCTTGGCACAGGAGATTCGTCAGGCTAATGCCGATATTCCAATCATCTTCTTGACAGCCAAGACACTGAAGGAAGATATCCTCGAAGGTTTCAAGATTGGTGCCGATGATTATATCACTAAGCCTTTCTCTATGGAAGAGTTGGTGCTCCGTGTAGAGGCTATCCTTCGTCGAGTACGTGGTAAGAAGAATAAGGAGTCAACTCTGTACCACATTGGTAAGTTTACTTTCGATACCCAGAAGCAGTTGCTTTCTGCAGGTGAGAAGCAGACTAAGTTGACCACCAAGGAGAATGAACTGTTGGCATTGCTCTGTTCTCATGCCAATGAGATTCTGCAGCGTGACTTTGCCCTGAAGACAATCTGGATAGACGACAACTACTTCAATGCTCGCTCTATGGATGTATATATCACCAAGTTGCGCAAGCACCTGAAAGATGATCCACAGATTGAGATTATCAACATCCATGGTAAGGGTTATAAGCTGATTACTCCTAACGAGGAATAAGTAATTTCTCAGTCACTAAGCTAAGGCTTTTGCTTGAGCGAATATACATATCCTGCTGTTCCTGCGACAATGAAAAAGAGTCCGGCGAACAGCAGGATGTTGTTTTTGATACCAAAGACGAAACTGGCAGCAAGCATGAGTACCCCCAGTACGATAAATGTCATACCCATGGATAAAAGTGCAGGCAAAAGTTGCTTGATTTTGTTTATTTTCATTATTTCAGTCCTCTTTTTATGATTTAATAACCAATGAATTAAATATTTTCGGCAAAATTACAAAAAATATTTGGTTATTTGAATAAAAAGTAGTAATTTTGCACCGCATTTCGTGGAAGAGGTGTTTTTTAGACACGGAATCTGTGGGTGCAACAATTTATTTAATAACATTTTAATTATCAAAAGTAGTATGAATCAATACGAAACCGTTTTCATTTTGACTCCCGTTTTGTCTGATGAACAGATGAAGGAAACGGTCGCTAAGTTCAAGAAGCTGCTCACCGATAACGGTGCTGAGATTTTGAATAAAGAGGCTTGGGGTTTGAAGAAGTTGGCTTACAACATCGAGAAGAAGACATCAGGCTTCTACAGCTTGGTTGAGTTCAAGGCTGAGCCAACTGTTATCGCTAAGCTCGAGACAGCTTATCGCCGCGACGAGAAAGTAATTCGTTACATGACTGTTAAACTTGACAAGTATGCTGCCGCTTACGCAGAGAAGCGTCGTGCAAAGCTTGGTAAAAAAGAGGAGGCTTAATCATGGCAGATCAGAAATCAGAAATCCGTTATTTGACCGCTCCTTCTATCGACACAAAGAAGAAGAAGTATTGCCGTTTCAAGAAGAGCGGTATTAAGTACATCGACTATAAGGACCCAGAGTTCTTGAAGAAGTTCTTGAACGAGCAGGGTAAGATCCTTCCACGTCGTATCACAGGTACATCTTTGAAGTATCAGCGCCGCGTGGCACAGGCTGTTAAGCGTGCTCGCCAGATCGCTTTGCTTCCTTACGTAACCGATTTGATGAAGTAATTTAAGGAGGAAAAGATTAATGGAAATTATACTTAAGCAAGATATTATCGGTCTTGGATACAAGAACGATATCGTGAATGTAAAGAGTGGTTACGGTCGTAACTTCCTCATTCCTACAGGTAAGGCTGTTATCGCTTCAGCATCTGCTAAAAAGCAGTTGGCTGAGGATTTGAAGCAGCAGGCTCACAAGCTCGAGGCTATCAAGGCTGAGGCTGTTAAGAAGGGTGAGGCTCTCAATGACGTAGTTCTTACTATTCCCGCTAAGGTGAGCGCAACAGGTCAGCTTTATGGTTCTGTTAACGCCGCTACTGTAGCTGAGGAGCTCGCAAAGAAGGGTATCGAGGTAGATCGTAAGATCATCACTATGAAGGATGCCAAGAAGATTGGTGAGTACGAGGCAACTGTTCACTTCCACAAGGAAGTTGAAATCAAGGTTCCTGTTATCGTTGTAGCAGAAAATGCTCCTGTTGCTGCTCCTGCAGTAGAGGAGGCTCCTGCTGTTGAGGCTGCTCCTGCTGAGGAGGAGGCTCCTGCAGCTGAGTAATCTCACCGACTTTTTAGTACGATATTTTTTCGCACTGTAAAGCATATTAATATAAAAATCCCATCTGCCCTCAGGCATTTGGGATTTTTTTGTTTTTTCTCTTTTAAGTGTCATTTTTTTATTGTATCTTTGCACCCGATTATTATTCAGCATTTTGCAGGATATTATCATCGTAACATTTGTAACAAACTAAATAGATAAAACAAGAAATGAAAGCATTTGTTTTCCCAGGTCAGGGTTCTCAGTTCGTAGGAATGGGTAAGGACCTTTATGACAACAATTCTTTGGCAAAAGAACTCTTTGATAAGGCCGATGAGATTCTCGGTTTCAAGATTACTGATATTATGTTTGCCGGTACCGACGACCAGTTGAAGGAGACCAAGGTTACTCAGCCTGCCGTGTTCCTCCATTCTGTTATCTCAGCCCTCTGCTTGGGTGATGAGTTCCAGCCTGCTATGGTGGCTGGTCACTCTCTGGGTGAGTTCTCTGCCCTCGTTGCTGCAGGTGCTATGGCTTTTGAGGATGGTTTGAAGTTGGTTGCTGCTCGTGCTAATGCCATGCAGAAAGCTTGCGAGGCCAATCCCGGTACCATGGCTGCTATCATCGGTTTGCCAGATGAGAAGGTAGAGGAGATTTGTGCAGAGGTAAGCACTGAGGGTAATGTGGTAGTCGCTGCCAACTATAACTGTCCTGGTCAGCTTGTTATTTCAGGTAATGTAGACGCTATCAATGTTGCCTGCGAGAAGTTGAAGGCTGCTGGTGCCAAGCGAGCTCTGCCTTTGAAGGTAGGTGGCGCTTTCCACTCTCCATTGATGCAGCCTGCCAAGGACGAGCTTCAGGCTGCTATCGAGAAAACAACTTTCTCGGCTCCTAAGTGTCCTGTTTACCAGAATGTAGACGGCAAGCCTCATACCGATCCTGCTGAGATTCAGCAGAACCTCATTGCCCAGCTTACCAGCTCTGTTCGTTGGACTTCTTCTGTTCAGGCAATGATTGCTGATGGTGCTGATGACTTTACTGAGTGTGGTCCTGGCAAGGCTTTGCAGGGCATGATTGGCCGTATCAATAAGACAGTAGCTTCTCACGGTATTGCTTAATATCAGGTCATAGCCGCGAGATGAAAGAAAAAGTCGTTATTTATCAAGTTCTTCCACGTCTTTTCCGCAATGCCAATATTACCCGTAAGGAAAATGGTACGATAGATGAGAATGGATGTGGAAAACTTAACAACTTCAATGACGCAGTATTAGCCCGTATCCATGATATGGGCTTTACTCATATTTGGTATACGGGAGTCATTCGCCATGCCACACAGACCGATTACTCTTCTTTCGGCATTCCAGTACAGCATGCCGAGGTGGTGAAAGGAAAGGCTGGTTCACCTTATGCCATTACCGACTATTATGACGTCGATCCTGATCTGGCAGAGAATGTCAGCATGAGAATGACGGAATGGGAGAGTCTTATCGAGCGCACTCACAAGGCTGGTATGAAGGTCATCATGGACTTTGTGCCCAATCATGTGGCTCGTGAGTATCATTCCATTCGCAAACCGGCAGGTGTACGAGATCTTGGAGAAGATGATGACAAGAACATGCACTTCTCTACGCGCAATAATTTCTATTATACTTGGGGTGATCTGGACCTGAACGATGTTCGTTGCTCCAAACCCGAGTTCAAGGCTTTCTCTTCCAAAGAAGCCAAGATATACGAACCCTATCATGAGAGTCCAGCCAAGGCAACAGGCAACGGCCGCTTTGACAACCATCCGGGTAGAAACGACTGGTATGAGACGGTGAAACTCAACTATGGAGTGGATTATTGTGATGCCGGCGGCCGCAGCTATCATTATGAGCCAGTGCCCAGTACCTGGGGCAAGATGACTGACATCTTGTTGTTCTGGGCAAGCAAGGGTGTCGACGGATTCCGTTGTGACATGGCTGAGATGGTGCCTTGCGCCTTCTGGTCGTATGCCACTCAGATACTGAAAGCCCGTTACCCGGAAGTGATTGTCATAGGTGAGGTGTACGATCCCAACCAGTATCGCAACTACGTGAAGGCTGGTTTTGATTACCTCTATGACAAGGTGGGTATGTATGACTGTCTGCGTGCTGTAATCCGTGGAGAACGTCCTGCTGCCAGTATCACCCACGAATGGCAGGTGGTCGACGATATACGTGAGCATATGCTCTATTTCCTGGAAAATCATGACGAGCAGCGTATTGCCAGCGATTTCTTCTGTGGTGATGCACGTAAGGCGCTGCCGGCAGCAGCTATGAGTCTTTTCTTCCAGAAGAATCCTTTTATGGTCTATAGTGGACAGGAGTTTGGAGAAAAGGGAATGGACAAAGAGGGATTCAGTGGGGTAGATGGCAGAACGACCATCTTCGACTATTGGTCGCCCGCGACTTTGTCGCATGCCTACGACACGCTCGTTGCCTCGAAACCAAGAGGCTGCAAGCCTGCCACACCTCATAAGGAATGGTGTACAGCAGAGCAGAAGGAGCTTGCCTTGCATTATCGCAAGATGCTCAGACTTGCCAATGAGGAACGTGCCATCCGTGAGGGAGATACTTTCGACCTCATGTATGTCAATGCCATTTCCGAGCATTTCGACCCTCGTTCTCAGTTTGCCTTTCTCCGCAAGAAGGATGAGGAAGTGCTCTTGGTGGTACTCAACTTCTCGGCAGAGTCATGCCTGTTGGGTGTTACCATTCCGGCTCATGCCTTCGACTTCTTCCATATCACAGAGGAAGAGGTGATGGCTACAGAACTCTGGACTGGTGACAAGAAGAAGGTAGAACTTAAGAAAGATGGACGTTTCCCAGTGGCTGTTGAGCCTTATGGAGTAAGAATCTATAAATTCAATGTCAAGATGGAAGAGAGTGAGTTTATTTTGAATGAGCATCACAAGGAAGAGTTTCCTCCTGCTCATACGGCAGAGCATCTGCTCAATCAGTTGATGGTTCGTATGTTCTCATGCGAGCGCAGTCGCAATGCTCATATTGAGCGAAAGAAAAGCAAGATGACCTTTGTCGTTGACCACAAACCTTCGCGTCAGGAAGAGAAGGCGATAGAAACCGAGATGAATCGGTTGATAGCGCTTGATATGCCAGTGACCTATGAGTTTGTTGATCGCGACCATATTCCTGCTGATGTGAAACTCGACCGATTGCCAGAGGATGCCAGCGAGACTTTGCGTCTGGTGCGTATAGGCGATTACGATGTGTGTCCTTGCATAGGCAAGCATGTACGCTCTACGGCACAGATAGGTAAGTTTGTGATGCTTGGTACTAATTGGGACGAGGCATCTCATTCCTTGCGTATCCGCTTCAAGATTGTACAGTAATCCGGAGTGTGATAAAATACATTGGCCTGTGTGTAGAAACGCAATAGGCTTCGTTGCCCAACGCAATAGGCTTCGTTGCCCAACGCAATGGGCTTCGTTGCCCAACGAAGGTACTTACGTTCTTGGGGAGTATAAGTCCGTGCAGGTACCGGCACTCATTTTATAAAAAGCAAATAAAAAAAAGTTGCGAGAGTAATCTCGCAACTTTTTTTTATTTCAGTATATTTGATTCTTTGATTAGTATGCAAACAGAGGATAGTCCTTCATGGTTGCATTTACCTTCTCGCGTACACGAGCAATTACCTTCTCGTCCTCAGGAGCATTCAGAACCTCTTCGATGAGCTCGGCAATGAGGTGCATCATATCCTCTTTGGCGCCACGGGTTGTCATGGCTGCAGTACCCAGGCGGATACCACTTGTCTGGAAGGCAGAGCGAGTGTCGAATGGTACCATGTTCTTGTTGACGGTAATATCAGCAGCAACAAGGGCATTCTCTGCCACCTTACCTGTCAAGTCAGGATACTTGCTTCTCAGGTCTACCAGCATAGAGTGGTTGTCGGTACCACCACTAACGATTCCGAAACCACGTCCGATGAGGTCGTCGGCCAATACTGCAGCATTCTTTTTCACCTGTGTGGCATATTCTTTCCATGAAGGCTGGAGGTTCTCGTTGAAGGCTACAGCCTTGGCAGCGATAACGTGCTCCAATGGACCACCCTGCTGACCTGGGAATACGGCAGAGTTGAGCAACATACTCATTTTCTTTACCTCGCCCTTCTTGGTGGTATAGCCCCAAGGATTGTCGAAGTCCTTACCCATGAGAATGATACCTCCACGAGGACCACGGAGAGTCTTGTGTGTGGTAGAAGTTACGATGTGTGCATATTTCAATGGGTTGTCGAGCAATCCTGCTGCGATAAGACCAGCAGGGTGAGCCATGTCGATCATCAACAAGGCACCCACCTCGTCGGCAATCTTGCGCATGCGGGCATAATCCCACTCACGGCTATAGGCACTGCCGCCACCGATAATCAACTTAGGTTTGTTTTCGAGAGCCAACTTCTCCATCTCGTCATAGTCTACACGACCAGTTTCCTTGTTGAGGTTGTAGCCGATAGGGCGATAGAGGATACCAGATGTATTGACGTGGCTGCCATGTGAAAGGTGTCCGCCGTGGTCAAGGTTCAGTCCCATGAATGTGTCGCCGGGCTTCAGCACAGCGAGCAGTACGGCAGCATTGGCTTGTGCTCCAGAGTGAGGCTGAACATTGGCATACTCTGCACCGAAGACTTTCTTTACGCGCTCGATGGCAAGGTTCTCTACGATATCTACCACTTGGCAACCGCCATAGTAACGTTTGCCAGGGAGTCCCTCAGCATACTTGTTGGTAAGGTAAGAACCCATAGCGTTCATTACCTCTTCACTCACAAAGTTCTCGGAAGCAATCAGCTCCATACCTTTCAGCTGACGCTGATGTTCTCTTTCGATCAAGTCGAAAATCTCTTGGTCTTTTTCCATTGAATCTCTATATTATTAGTCGTTTTATGCTTGATTCAGCTTATATTTTAGATTTGTACTGCAAAATTAAGCAATATAGTTGTAATAGCCAAATAAAAAAAGCTATTTCGAGTCAATTTGCTTACTTTTTGTCGTTTTTATACAAAAACAGGCTTCTAACTGTTATGTCAGAAGCCTGTTTTATGTTATTTGCAAAGTTCTACCTTTCCGAGTTGCTGCTCCTTGTCGCAGTAGTGACAGCGTATTATGCCCAATGCGGCATCCACGGTGTGGAAGACAGTAGCCATAGGCTCGTTGTTGGTGATGCACTTGGGGTTGTTGCATTTCACGATTCCCTTCAGTGTATCAGGAGTCTTCACTGTCTTCTTTTCAACGATTTCGTAGTCCTTGATAATACTCAGACCGATGTTTGGAGCTACTACCGAGAGACGGTTGATCTCTTCGTCGGTAAAGAATTTGTTGGCAACCTTGATAATACCCTTCTTGCCGATTTTCTTGGAAGGGAGGTTGTAGCCGATGGTGACAGGTGTCTCCATCTTCTCTAATTGCAGGAGGTTGACTACCTGATAGGTCTTTTCGGCTGGTATATGGTCGATAACGGTTCCGTTCTCGATAGCGGCAACCACAAGTTGATTCTTATTGTTTCCCATAATTAAACTCTAAACATTATTCAATAATAGTCTTGTCGTTCTTGATGTCATCGAGCGTGATGCCGAGGCAATGGCAGAAGATGGCCTCTCGTGCATAGAGTCCGTTCTGTGCCTGCTGTATGTAGTAAGCGTGTGGGTCGTCATCCACATCGTATGCTATCTCGTTGACACGTGGCAGTGGGTGCATGATCTTCATGTTCTCCTTGGCCTTGGCGAGCATACTGCGTTTCAGAATATACACGTTCTTTACGCGCTCGTATTCCATCAGGTCGCTGAAGCGTTCCTTCTGGACGCGTGTCATATAGAGGATGTCGGCACCTGCTATCACGTCTTCGTTGAAGTCTTCGTGCTCCACATATTTGATTCCATGATGGTCGCAGTAGAGTTTGTACTCTTGTGGCATGGCCAGCTCCTTTGGTGCGATGAAGTGGAAGGTAGGGTTGAAGTGGCGCATGGCAGTGATGAGCGAGTGTACTGTTCTTCCATATTTCAAGTCGCCCACGAGATAGATATTCAGATTCTCGAGTGTTCCCTGTGTCTTGTAGATGGAGTAGAGGTCAAGCAGGCACTGTGATGGATGCATGTGGGCTCCGTCTCCAGCATTGACAATAGGCACTGGTGCCACCTCACTGGCATACTGTGCAGCTCCCTCTATGTAGTGGCGCATGGCAATGATGTCGGCATAGTTGCTCACCATGAGGATGGTGTCCTTCAGTGTCTCGCCCTTGGTGGTACTTGATGTCTTGGCATCAGAGAAGCCTATGACACGGGCACCGAGGCGGTTGGCTGCAGTTTGAAAACTAAGTTGTGTACGGGTGGATGGTTCGAAGAAAAGGGTTGCAACAACCTTTCCCTTCAACAGTTCCCTGTTGGGATGCTTTTCGAACTCTTGCGCCATCTGCAGGAGGTATTCTATCTTCTCCTTCGACAGGTCTGCAATCGTCACAAAATTATGTTTTTCCATTTGAATTTTGATTGAATGTTCTGAAATCGCCTCCAAAGTTACATATATTTTTTTATTTATGTGCTATTCACCTAAAAAGTTTTAGGTTATTTTGCACAAATCTTTTTTATTCTACTACCATTTTCTTTCCGTTGTGGATGTAGATGCCTTTCTGTGTAGGACATTCTTCTCCCACTTTCTGACGTAATGTTGTTAGATTCTTATAGAAATGATTTGGGCTGATGGTTGTATCCGTTCAGCGAGATATTCGCTTCGTCCCATTTGTCTTTGGCTGTCGTTTTCTTCTTGGGATAACCGATAACGATGGTGTTCAGCGGTATCAAGTTGCTGGGCAGTGCCAACAGCTCTTGCATTCCCCTGTAACGTTCCTCAAGAGGGTAGAGGGCGGTCCATACAGCACCCAGATCGAGGGCATTTGCCATCAGGAGGAGGTTCTCTGTAGCTGCAGAACAGTCCTGGATCCAGAACTCCTGTTCCGTACCTTCAAGGGTTTTGTTTAAGTCGCCGCAGACAACAATGGCAAGCGGAGCTTCCTTTGCCATGCTGGCATATGGACTGAAATGAGGAATCTGATCGAGTAACTTCCTGTCGTCTATCACAGCAAAGTGCCAGGGCTGTTTGTTACAAGCCGATGGTGCTGCCATGGCTGCATGCAACAGCATCTCTACTTTCTCCGACTCAACAGGTTGGTCGAGAAAGCTGCGCACGGAAGTACGGCTCATAATATTGTCGAATATTTCTTTTTGATTCATTTTCTCAGTGTTTAGAATTCCTTTTGCAAAGTTACACAGAATAATCGATATAGTAGGCGGTTGCTGCTGTTTTTTCTGATGGTTTTCATCTAAAATGCAGATTTTAGATTATTATAACACATAAAAATACTTGGATATCAGTTGTTTTGTGTAATTTTGTGAAAATAAAGTGAGTGCCTCAAAAACTGTCGCAGCTTCTTGAGGCGTTAGGAAACAGTAAGTATAACTTAATAACAAAGAAAACATGAATGTCAATGCAGGTATCAAGCAAGCTGCAATCTTAGCCATCGGCATCATTGCGCTTGGATTTTGTATCAAGTCGGGCTTGGAGGGTCTGGCAGGTAAGGACCGCAAAGTAGTGGTTAAGGGTTTGGCAGAAAAGGAGGTGGAAGCCGACAAGGTGACATGGCCTATCCTGTCGAAGGAGATAGGCAATGACCTGCCCCAGTTGTATCAGACCATCAACCATACGACGAGTACCATTCGCCAGTTCCTTTTGGCTAATGGCGTGAAGGCAGAAGAGATCAATGTCAATGCTCCTGTGGTGATCGACCTGAATGCCGAGCGATATGGAGAAAACAAGAATCCTTATCGTTACAACATAACTTCCATCATCACTGTTACGTCGAATAATGTGAAGCTTATCCGCAGTCTTATTGCCCGTCAGGGGGAATTGCTCCAGAAGGGCATAGCCATAGTGGATGGAGGTTACGATAATCCTGTGAAATATGAATTTGTGGCTTTCCGCAAGATGAAGCCCAAGATGATGCAGGAGGCGATAGAGAATGCAGAGCAGACCGCCGAGCAGTTTGCCAAGAACAGCAAGAGTAAGATCGACAAGATTATGAATGCAGACCAGGGACAGTTCTCCATCGACGACCGCGACTCGAATACTCCTTATATTAAAAAGGTAAGGGTTGTGACTACTGTCACCTATTCGCTGAAAGATTAACGAAGCAGCAGCATCTGTTGCTTCCTTCCTTAGTCATCATTGATGTTCGGGAAAGGGTGTGGTTTTACGATTTTAGTTGACCACTCTAAGCCTTATTGATTGAGCCCACTTTAAAAAGTCAATTTTACGAAAATCAGATATTGATTATCAATAAGTTACAAAGGTAAAAATATGATTTTCGACTTTTTAAAGTGGGCTCGGTATTATTATAATACTATTATAATGTAAATATGCGAAAGTTTAACCATATCAAGTTCTCCCTTGGTTAATCTTCTTCTTAAGAAGAAGGGGAATTTTCTGAAAAAATAATCCCGTAAAAAATTGGTGGTTTCAAAATAAAGATTTACTTTTGCAGTCGAAATCAAGCATCAAGAGTTGCCCAGTTGTGGCACACCAACCGAGTTTCACATAGAGATAACCACGGTGGTAAAAGGATGCGTAAGTGTTTAACAACTTAAAATAATTATCTTTATGAATCCAAATTCAGATTTAAAGAATGAGAATGCAATGGCAACTAATGCCGAGTCTTCAACTGTTTGTTCTGGCTATGCCGAGTCCAGAATTTCAGAGTATGCAGCCCGCTTTGCCGCATACAGCGATGAACAATTAAAGCAGACCGTGGATCACGAGCGTAATGTTCGTGGTTGGGTAAGCGAGCGCAGCTACTTACTCGCCGCTCTTCGAGGAGAGTGCGAGAAGCGAGGAATAGCTTATTGCTGGAAGTAGTGGAATGTTTCCCATGGATTTTACAAATCTTTCCGTTTTGTGGGATAGATTTGTAAAATCAGAAAAACAATGAATTCTTCTCGATATGAATCAAGCCCCATCTGTGGGAACTTATGACTTGAATTCCTCGATGAAGGGTTGCAGGTTTCCACCTCTTGTTTTGGTTGAAGAATCCATTTGAGAAAGGTGAATTCCAAAAGAATCATGTATTGTTTAAGGATGATAAAAGTTATCTGGAAACAATGGTGAATATGATTTTGCAGTATATATAGAATAATTTAGGCGTGGTAATAAGGCTTATTTTATTGCCGCGCCTTTCTTTAACTTATTCCCTAAGTACAAAAGACTTGTTTACGACTCGTATCTCCGAAAGATAGGAATCTGTGTTTCGGGTTTACAGGTGGTGTCTTACTTGTGCTCCATTTGTGCCTTTCGGGGGCACAATAGTGCTCTTTCTTAGGCACTTTTCCATCTTGGTGAGACAAGAAAATCTGCTTCGCATTCAGCTCTCTTATTTCCTTGTTAGATGAATGTTTGTAGTGATATAAAAAATAAAAATGCCAAACGTCCGAACTTTCATAAGGGGAGTCAATCTCACAGTCCTTCTCAGACGAATGGTAGTACAAAGATACAAATAAATTCTGTAATAGCAATACCAAAACTATAAGAACTTGCACAAAAAATCCCTGCAACTGTACAGTTACAGGGATATTCTTATTTGTCTTGAAGTGGATTACTTCTTGTTGATAGCGAGGTCGATAGCTACGGCGATAGCTACAGTAGCACCTACCATTGGGTTGTTACCCATACCGAGGAAGCCCATCATCTCTACGTGAGCAGGAACTGAAGAAGAACCTGCGAACTGAGCATCTGAGTGCATACGACCCATAGTATCAGTCATACCGTAAGAAGCAGGACCAGCAGCCATATTATCTGGGTGCAATGTACGACCTGTACCACCACCAGAAGCTACTGAGAAGTATGGCTTACCAGCAGCAATACGCTCCTTCTTGTATGTACCAGCTACTGGGTGCTGGAAACGTGTAGGGTTTGTAGAGTTACCAGTGATAGATACATCTACATCCTCGCTCCAGTTGATAGCAACACCTTCGCGAACGTCGTCAGCGCCGTAGCAGTTAACCTTAGCACGTGGACCGTCGCTGTAAGCGATGCGGTTAACAACCTTCAACTCACCTGTGTAGTAATCAAACTTTGTCTGAACGTATGTGAAACCGTTGATGCGGCTGATGATCTGAGCAGCATCCTTACCAAGACCGTTCAAGATAACGCGCAATGGGTTCTTGCGAACCTTGTTAGCCATCTCAGCAATCTTGATAGCACCCTCAGCAGCAGCGAAAGACTCGTGACCAGCCAAGAAAGCGAAGCACTGAGTCTCCTCACGGAGCAAACGAGCAGCCAAGTTACCGTGACCGAGACCAACCTTACGGTCGTCAGCTACAGAACCAGGGATGCAGAAAGCCTGCAAACCGATACCGATAGCCTCAGCTGCGTCAGCAGCAGTCTTAGCACCTTTCTTGATAGCGATAGCAGCACCAGCTACATACGCCCACTTAGCGTTCTCGAAGCAGATACGCTGAGTATCTTCACACATCTGATAAGGGTCAACACCTGCGTCCTCGCAGATTTGATTAGCCTCTTCCAAGCTCTGAATACCGTTAGCATTAAGAGCAGCAAGAACCTGCTTCTCGCGACGTTCCTGACTTTCGTAACTTACTTTTCTAATCATATCTGTATCTCCTTATTATTCTTTACGTGGATCAATTGCTTTAACAACACCCTGCTCAGCAGTTGTACGACCGTAGCTACCTGTGAACTTCTTGACAGCTTCGTTAGCGTCCATACCGTTCTTGATAGCCTCCATCATCTTGCCGAGGTGAACATACTCGTAACCACAAACCTGGCTGTCCTTATCCAAGAACTGCTTTGTGATGTAACCCTCTGTCAACTCAAGGTAACGTGTACCCTTAGCTACAGTACCGTAGAGAGTACCAGTCTGTGAACGAAGACCCTTACCCAAGTCCTCAAGACCTGCACCGATAACAAGACCGCCCTCAGAGAAAGCACTCTGGCTACGACCGTAAACAATCTGGAGGAAGAGCTCGCGCATTGCAGTATTGATAGCATCGCAAACGAGGTCAGTGTTCAAAGCCTCAAGGATAGTCTTACCTGGAAGAATCTCAGAAGCCATAGCAGCTGAGTGAGTCATACCGGTACAACCGATAGTCTCAACGAGAGCCTCCTGAATAACGCCTTCCTTGATGTTCAGAGAGAGCTTGCAAGCACCCTGCTGAGGAGCACACCAACCCACACCGTGAGTATAACCAGAGATGTCCTTGATCTCTTTTGCCTGAATCCATTTTCCCTCTTCAGGAATTGGAGCTGGTCCGTGGTTAGGACCCTTAGCGACAACGCACATGTTGTCTACTTCTTTAGAATAGATCATATTCGCTAAATTTTTTATATTAGTATATAAAATGTTTGAATACATTCATTATGACGGAATGTCTGACGTAAGACACAGAATTCCGACCACAAAAGTACGATTTTTTTTACGAAAAGGGGCAAATTATATATTCTTTTTAACTCTTTAAACTCATTTTTTCGGATTTTCTTTGGTTTGTGCGCTTTTTGGTGTATCTTTGCAAACTGAAAATTGCAATTTTTAATGATTATATGACGCAGGTTAAGATAAATGACAGTGTGCTGCGCAAAGCGGCAGAGGCAGGTATGGACGAGTTTGTGCAGGCTTTTGTGGATGCCATCAGAAACGCTTTGGGCGGTGAGCTCAATGCGCAGAACATGGCTGAGCTCAACAGCGACCAGATTACACTCTTGGCATGGGACGTGCTGCATCAGGAGATGATGGACGGAGGAATGGTACAGCTCATACACAATGGTTATGGAGGTTTTATCTTCAAGAATCCTACTGACAAGGCGTTCCGTAACTGGGGGGTCGCAGGACTGTACAAACTTATCAATAAGGCCCACAAGTATTATAACTTGGCCCACGAGGACATAGAGCGCGACATGAGCGACGAGGAGTTCATGGCTCTCTATGAGAAGTATCCGTTCTTTGATGATTTCGACGATGATTTCGTTGAGAATGAGGAGCAGTGGACTGCTCAGGTGGCTTGTTATATCGACGAGCATATTGATCTTTTCGCCACCGTGGAGGAGAAGTAGTGCGCCTGCGTGAATATATTTTTTTAAAAGGAGAGGATATAATGAATAAGCAAGAACAAGAGCTCCGCAAGAAGAGCCCTGTGCAGATAAGAAACAAGAAGGCGTCGTTTGAGTATTTCTTTGTCGACACCTATACTGCTGGCATCGTGCTCACTGGTACAGAAATCAAGTCGATAAGAGGTGGTAAAGCTTCTTTGGTAGACTGTTACTGCGATTTCTATAATGGTGAACTGTGGGCTAAGGGCATGAATATTTCACCTTATTTCTATGGATCGTTCGGTAACCATGAGGCACGTCGTGACCGCAAGTTGCTGCTCAACAAGCGTGAGTTGCGCCGTCTGGAAGAAGATGCCAAGCAGCCAGGCTTCACCATTGTACCTACCCTCATCTTCATCGACGACCATGGCCGTGCCAAGGTCGACATCGCTCTGTGCAAGGGTAAGAAGGAGTATGACAAGCGTCAGACCCTAAAGGAGAAGGAAGACAGAAGAGAGATGGACAGGGCTATCAAGCACTTCTAACATTTAGTGAAGCGTAAATAACGACAAGTGAAAAATCCAATAGTATAAGAGGGTAACACATTATTATATATGGGGCATATCAACAGACTGAAGGAGCAATGTGACAGGAAAATACTGATTCTCGACGGTGCCATGGGCACGGAGATACAGAAATACAATCTTACTGAGGAAGATTTCAGGGGAGAGAGGTTTGCCGACGTGCCCGGACAGATGAAAGGCAATAATGACGTGCTGAACCTGACTCGTCCTGATGTCATCTCCGACATATACAGGCGCTATTTAGAGGCAGGAGCCGACATCATCTCTGCCAACACCTTCTCTTCGCAGCGTATCTCGCAAGCCGACTATCATCTGGAGGAGTATGCCCGCGAGATGGCTTACCAGGGCGCAAGGTTGGCAAGGATACAGGCAGATCAGTTCTCTACACCCGATAAACCAAGATTTGTGGCAGGCGACGTGGGACCCACCAACAAGACGTGTTCCATGAGTCCTGATGTGAGCAATCCTGCTGCACGCGACATCACTTACGACGAACTCTTCGACGACTGCTGCGAACAGATAAACGGCCTGATAGAGGGAGGGGTGGATGTGATCCTCATCGAGACGGTTTTCGATACACTCAACTGCAAGGCAATGATAGACGCAGCCTTCACGATGATGAAGAAACGTGGCGTGGAGTTGCCTGTGATGGTGAGTCTCACCGTTAGCGATCTGGCAGGAAGAACCCTCAGCGGACAGACGATAGAGGCTTTCCTTGCCAGTCTGTCGCCTTATCCTATCTTCTCGGTAGGCATGAACTGTGCCTTCGGCGCCCCGCAGATGAAGCCTTTCATAGAGCGTATGGGAAAGATTGCACCTTATTATATTAGTGCGCATCCCAATGCCGGACTGCCCAACGAGATGGGTGCCTACGACGAGACACCTGAAAGTATGGCGCCCCGGATTGCCGAGTTTATCGACGAAGGACTGGTCAATATCATTGGTGGATGCTGTGGTACTACGCCCGATTTCATAGCCCGATATGCGCAGATGGCAGAGGGAAAGAAACCTCATGTCGTAACCCAGCGACCACAGTATATGTGGCTATCAGGTCTCGACCTGCTGCAGGTGGATGATCATGTACATGCGCCGATAGACAGCTCACGTTTTGTCAATGTGGGGGAACGGTGCAATGTGGCAGGAAGCCGGAAGTTCCTGCGACTTATCAATGAGAAGAGTTATGAGGAAGCCCTCGGTATAGCCCGCAAGCAAGTAGCTGACGGGGCCGCTGTGGTAGACGTCAATATGGACGACGGACTGCTTGATGCCAAGGCCGAGATGGTGAATTTCCTCAATATGATAGCTGCCGAGCCCGAGATTGCCAAAGTGCCTATCATGATCGACTCGTCCAAATGGGATGTCATCACTGCCGGACTGAAGTGTTGTCAGGGCAAGTGTATCGTCAACTCCATATCGCTCAAGGAGGGCGAGGAAGTGTTTATCGCTCATGCCAAGGATGTGCTCAGATACGGAGCCGCCTGTGTAGTGATGTGCTTTGACGAGGTAGGACAGGCCACAACCTTTGAGCGCAGAATAGAGATAGCCGAGAGGGCTTACCATATATTGGTGGATCAGGTGGGGATGAACCCGCTTGATATCATCTTCGATCCTAACGTGCTCGCCATTGCCACAGGTATGGAGGAGCACGACAACTACGCTGTCGACTTCATACGGGCCACCGAGTGGATAACAACTCATCTGCCCGGAGCTCATGTCAGCGGAGGTGTGAGCAACCTGTCGTTCTCTTTCCGAGGAAACACCTATATACGTGAGGCTATCCACTCTGTGTTCCTGCATTATGCTCAGCAGAAGGGTATGGACTTCGGTATCGTCAATGCCAAGGCGCGGATGGACTATCACAAGATTCCCAAAGAACAGCTGGACATCATTGAGGATGTGGTGCTCAACCGCCGTAAGGGCGCTTACGAAGACCTCATCGAACTGGCTGCCGAGATCAAGGAGAAAGCCGATGCTGCAAAAGCTGCCAAGGCTGGTGGAGCAACCGCACCTAAGCCTGCTGCACCAGAGTGGAGAAAGGACAGCGTAGAGAACCGCTTGAAGTATGCCTTGCGCAAAGGCATATCCGACTTCCTGCAGGTCGATATCGACGAGGCATTGGGTAAATATCCTCATGCCGTCAATGTGATAGAAGGGCCGCTGATGGATGGCATGAACGAGGTGGGCGAACTCTTTGGCGAGGGCAAGATGTTCCTGCCACAGGTGGTGAAGACTGCCCGTACCATGAAGGCTGCCGTGTCTATACTTCAGCCACATATAGAGGCAGAGAAGGAAGGCGGATCGTCGAAGGCTGGCAAGGTGGTCTTGGCAACGGTGAAAGGCGACGTACATGATATCGGAAAGAATATCGTGGCAGTGGTGATGTCGTGCAACAACTACGATGTGGTAGATCTCGGGGTGATGGTGCCTGCCGAGCAGATAGTAAGAAAAGCTGTTGAGGAAAAAGCAGATGCCGTCGGACTGAGCGGACTCATCACTCCCTCGCTCGAGGAAATGGTGCATGTGGCTCAACAGATGCAGAATGCAGGATTGCGGCTTCCCATCATGGTGGGAGGAGCCACTACCAGCGAGATGCATGTGGCTCTGAAGATAGCTCCCGTGTACGACGGCCCCGTGGTATGGGTGAAGGATGCCAGTCTGAATGCCGGTATCTGTGCCCGTTTGTTCGGTAAAGACGGTGCAGCCTATGAGGCGGAACTGAAGGGGCGATACGAGCAGCTCCGACAGAAATATCATGAGCAGCAGGCCCGTTTGGGAAGTCTGCAGGAAGCCCGTGAGAATAAACTTAACCTGTTTTGAAAGAGAGGAAACAGCAGTTTTGAAACAACAATAACATATCAGGATAAATGATACAGACAATTATTTTCGACTTCGGTGGCGTGATCGCTACCCTCGACGGCGATGAAGCCAAGAAACGTTTTAGCGACTTAGGAGTCGCAGATGTAGACCGCGTACTCGACCCCTATCGCCAGCAAGGCTTCTTTGGCGATTTGGAAGAAGGCAAGATAGGAGAGGAGGAATTTCGCCGAAAGTTGGGCGAGATGTGTGGTCGCGAACTTACCTTCGATGAGGTGAGACATTGTTGGCTGGGCTATATGAAAGAGCTTCCGTTCTATAAGTTGGATGCCCTGAAGAAGTTGCGTCGTAATGGTTTTCGTGTCGTTATGCTCTCCAATACCAATCCTTATGTCATGGATTGGGCTGAGAGTCCGGAGTTCTCTGGCGATGGCCATTCTGTCGATTATTATTTCGATTCTATGTATCGCAGTTATGAGATGGGCTGTATGAAGCCCGACGAGATGTTCTTCCGTCGTGTGTTGGCTCAGGAGCACATTCTTCCCGAAGAGACACTCTTCGTCGACGATGGTCCACGCAACTGTGCGGCAGCAAGCGAGTTGGGGATAAATACCTATTGTCCTGCCAATGGTGCTGACTGGACAGATGAGATATACAAATTTCTGACTGCCGGCTTACGATAATGACTTCGAAGGTCAAGAAAGTAAGTTTTATGGCAAAATGTTGGGCAATTTTAAAAAAAGATTGTACTTTTGCATTTGCAAAATAAGAAAATAACAAAAACAAGAAAATGGCAATCAAAAAGAAAAGATGGCATTGCCTGCCAGGTCAGCCACTTACCGATCTCGACAAGCAAGTCATGTATTGGGAGAGTAAGGGAAAGTTAGTTCCTACACGCGAGTTGATCAAGACTCCAGAACAGATAGAAGGCATCCGCAAGAGCGGAGTAGTGAATACGGGTTGTCTCGACGCTGTGGCAGCGGCTATTCGTCCGGGTATGAACACCCAGGAGATAGATGATATCTGTATGCAGTACTGCAAGGACCACGATGCTATTCCTGCCTGCCTCAACTATGAGGGCTACCCTAAGAGTGTGTGCACCAGCATCAACGAGGTGGTGTGCCATGGCATTCCAAAGGAGGAAGATGTTCTCCAGGAGGGTGATATCGTGAATGTGGATATGACTACCATCGTTGACGGATATTATGCTGATGCCAGCCGTATGTTTATCGTTGGTGGAAAGACAACTCCCGAGAAAGAACAGTTGGTACGCGTGGCAAAGGAATGTCTCGAGATAGGTATGGAGGTGGCTAAGCCTTACAGTTTTGTGGGCGACATCGGTCATGCCATCGAGAATCATTGCAAGAAATATGGATATGGTGTAGTGCGCGATCTCTGCGGACATGGTGTGGGACTTCAGTTCCACGAGGAGCCCGAGGTGTTGCACTATGGACACAAGGGCACAGGCATGCTTCTGGTACCTGGTATGGTGTTCACCATTGAGCCTATGATCAACATGGGTACATGGAAGGTATTTATCGATGCCGACGACCCATACGGATGGGAAGTTATCACTGGCGACGAGAAGCCATCGGCTCAGTGGGAGCATACACTCGTCATGACCGAGACAGGTGTGGAGATTCTTACACATTAAAGAACTATGAAGGATATATATATATTAGGTATAGAGAGCAGTTGCGACGATACCTCAGCCGCTGTGCTCAAGAATGGAGTGTTACTGAGCAATGTTACAGCCTCACAGGAGGTGCACAAAGCCTATGGTGGCGTAGTGCCCGAGTTGGCTTCGCGTGCACATCAGCAGAACGTGGTGCCTGTTGTTGATCAGGCCATAGCGCGTGCAGGTATAAAGAAGGAAGACCTCAGTGCCGTGGCTTTCACACGTGGACCAGGTCTGATGGGTTCGTTGCTTGTTGGTGTAAGCTTTGCCAAGGGTTTTGCTCGCTCGCTTAATATCCCTCTCATTGATGTCAACCATCTGCAGGGACATGTCATGGCACACTTCATCAAGGAGTCGGACGACGACCAGAGTGCGCCTCCATTCCCCTTCCTCTGTCTCTTGGTGAGTGGAGGAAACTCGCAGATAGTAAAGGTGAATGCCTATAACGATATGCAGGTGTTGGGACAGACCATCGACGACGCGGCAGGCGAGGCGATAGACAAGTGTGCTAAGGTGTTGGAGTGGGGCTATCCCGGCGGACCTGTAGTCGACAAGTATGCGCGACAGGGAAATCCTAAGGCCTTCACCTTTGCCGAGCCTCATATACAGGGTATGGACTACAGTTTCTCTGGTTTCAAGACCAGTTTCCTCTATAGCTTGCGCAAATGGGTGGCAGAGGATCCCGACTTCGTCGAGAAGAACAAGTACGACCTGGCAGCCAGCATCGAGTACACCATCGTAGATATCCTGATGAAGAAGTTGCGTATGGCAGTAAAACAGACAGGCATCAAATACGTGGCTGTGGCGGGAGGAGTTTCTGCCAACAACGGCTTGCGCAATGCCTTCCGTGATCATGCTCAGCGTTTCGGCTGGACGATTTATATTCCTAAGTTCAGCTATACCACGGACAATGCAGCCATGATAGCCTGTGTAGGTACATTCAAGTATCGTGACGGCGATTTTGCCAGCATCGACCTGCCTGCATACTCTAAGGTGACATTCAAATAGCAGCAAACACTTAACACTGATATAAATGGAATTTGAAAGCAAAATTTTGAGCAAGAATATTTCTGAATTGCTCTATAATAGTGAGAAAACATTGGGTACGGCAGAGAGTTGCACTGGCGGTAGAATCGCTGAGGCAATCATCTCTGTGCCAGGTGCTTCCAACTACTTCAAGGGTGGTATCGTATCTTATACCAACGAAGTGAAAGAGAACATCTTGAAGGTAAGTCACGAGGTACTGGAAGAGCAGACTGCCGTATGCGAGGAGGTGGCACGCGAAATGGTGCTTGGCGCCATTGATGCACTGAAGGTAGACTTCGCCATTTCGGCTACCGGTGTGGCAGGTCCTACAGGCGGTACAGCCGAGATACCTGTTGGTACCATCTGGATTGGTTATGGCAGCAAGGACGATGTACGTACCCTCAAGCTTACTGAGGATTATGGACGCGACATCAATCTCGCTATTGCCACCAATTCTGCCCTCAAGTCTATGTACAGCTTCCTCAAGGAGTGCGAAGAAGACTTGAAGAAAGAAGGTTAACTCAAGTTTGCAAGTTTTACCCCACACGGCCTGTTTCGCAAGTTTAACCCCGCACGCCCTGTTTCGCAAGCTTTACCCCACACGCCCAGAAAGGGCAGAAGCTCTTAGCCCAGGGCAACGCCCTGGGTTATTACGGACGCAAACCTGTCGCCCTGTAAGGGCAAAAGCTTTAAAACTCCAAACAAAGCTTAAGGCTTTTTCCCTTACAGGGCTTTAGCAATCTTGCCACTGTTATGCTTGATTCGACATAACCCCGTGTCAGTCAATAAAATCGACGTGAAACCTCTCTTGTAGAGCCCAAAAGTATAAAAAATCCTTAAAAGATTGTTTTCTTTTAGGGATTCTTTTGTAAATACCAAAAATATTTGTAATTTTGCACCCTGTTTGGAATAGGTATCAATTAACGAATTAGAAAATTAAAGATAGAAATGTCTAAGATTTGTCAAATTACAGGTAAGAAGGCACAGTTAGGTTGTAATGTGTCTCACTCAAAGCATCGTACAAAGAGAAGCTTTGACGTTAACCTTTTCAGCAAGAAATTCTACTATGTAGAAGAGGGTTGCTGGATTAGCCTTAAGATCAGTGCTGCTGGTCTTCGTCTCATTAACAAGGTTGGTCTTGATGCAGCTTTGAAGCAGGCTGTGTCTAAGGGCTTCGTAGATTGGAAGGACATTAAAGTTATAGGAGAATAAATATCATGGCAAAGAAAGCAAAAGGTAATAGAGTACAGGTTATCCTCGAGTGCACTGAACATAAGAACAGTGGAATGCCAGGTACAAGCCGTTACGTGACTACAAAGAATCGTAAGAATACTCCTGAGCGTCTCGAACTGATGAAATATAATCCAATCTTGAAGAAGATGACTCTTCACAAGGAGATTAAGTAAGCACGCTTACAACAGTTTATAACAATATTTTAAAGTTTAGATAGACTATGGCAAAGAAAGCGGTCGCTACCCTCCACGAAGGTAACATGGATGGTCGCGCATATACAAAGGTTATCAAGATGGTTAAGAGCCCAAAGACAGGTGCATATTGCTTCGATGAGAAGATGGTACCTAACGAGGCTGTTAAGGATTTCTTCAAAGCCTAATCATTTTTAGGATTTTAAGTAATCAATATACTTTAAGTAAGGCTGCATTTCGTAAGATTTGCAGCCTTATTCTTTGTATATACAATTATTTTTCCTATCTTTGCACTCAAATATAATGTAAATATGGGATTATTCGGATTTTTTAGCAGCAAGAATAAGGAAACACTCGACAAGGGACTCGAGAAAACCAAGGAGAGTGTGTTTGGTAAGTTGGCTCGCATCGTAGCGGGCAAGTCTACTGTCGATGATGATGTCCTCGATGATTTGGAGGAGATTCTCATTACATCCGACGTGGGTGTTGACACCACAGTGAAGATCATCCACCGCATTGAGGAGCGTGTGGCTACCGACAAGTATGTGTCTACCTCTGAGCTCGACAGAATCCTGCGTGAGGAGATAGCTAAGTTGTTGGAGGAGAATCATACGGGTGACAATGCCGACTGGAGTCTTCCTGCCGACCACAAGCCTTACGTCATCCTGGTGGTAGGTGTCAATGGTGTGGGCAAGACCACCACTATCGGCAAGTTGGCTTACCAGTTCAAGAAGGCTGGCAAGAAAGTTTATTTAGGCGCTGCCGATACCTTCCGTGCTGCTGCGGTGGAGCAGATCTCTATCTGGGGCGAGCGTGTGGGTGTGCCTGTTGTCAAGCAGCAGATGGGTTCCGACCCTGCTTCTGTGGCTTTCGACACCTTGCAGAGTGCCAAGGCCAATGGAGCTGATGTCGTTATCATCGATACGGCAGGACGTCTTCACAACAAGGTGGGCTTGATGAATGAGCTCAAGAAGATCAAGGATGTGATGAAGAAGGTCCTTCCCGAGGCTCCTGATGAGGTATTGCTTGTTCTCGATGGCAGTACGGGTCAGAATGCTTTCGAGCAGGCCAAGCAGTTCTCTGCTGTTACCAACATTACCTCGCTTGCCATTACCAAACTGGATGGTACAGCCAAGGGTGGTGTGGTGATAGGTATTTCCGACCAGCTCAAGGTGCCAGTGAAGTACATTGGTCTGGGTGAGGGAATGGAAGACCTGCAGTTGTTCAACAAGGTAGAGTTTGTAGACTCTTTGTTTAAGAAAGGAAAGTGAAAAAGAATACGATAGACATCATCACCATGGGCTGTTCCAAGAATTTGGTGGACAGCGAATTGCTGATGAAACAATTTGAAGCCAACGGCTATCATTGCGTGCACGACTCTAAGCGTCCGCAGGGCGAGATAGCTGTCATCAACACTTGTGGTTTTATTGAGGATGCCAAGCAGGAGAGCATCGATACCATCCTTGAGTTTGTACAGCGCAAGCAGGAGGGACGGTTGAAGAAGCTCTATGTGATGGGCTGTCTTTCGCAGCGTTATCAGAAAGAGCTGGAGAAAGAGATTCCTGAGGTCGATAAGTTTTACGGCAAGTTCAACTACAAGCAGTTGTTGGGCGAGTTGGGCAAGGCTGATGTTCCTTCCTGTGATGGTCATCGCCATCTCACCACTCCCCGTCATTATGCTTATGTCAAGATAGCCGAGGGCTGCGACCGTCATTGTGCCTATTGTGCCATCCCTATCATCACCGGCAAACATGTAAGCCGTCCTAAGGCTGAGATCCTTCAGGAGGTTCGTGATATGGTGGCAGAGGGCGTCAAGGAGTTCCAGATCATAGCCCAGGAGCTGACTTATTATGGTATCGACCTCGACGGAAAGCATCACATCACCGACCTGATCAGTGATATGGCTGATATTCCTGGAGTGAAGTGGATTCGTCTGCATTATGCTTATCCCAACCAGTTCCCCATGGACTTGCTCGATGTGATGCGCGAGAAGGAGAATGTATGCAGTTATCTTGACATCGCCCTTCAGCATATCAGCGACCATATGCTTACCCGTATGCGCCGCCATGTCAGCAAGCAGGAGACGATCGAGCTTATCAAGCAGTTGCGGGAGCGTGTGCCGGGCATACATATCCGCACCACACTGATGGTGGGCTTCCCTGGCGAGACCGATGAAGATTTTGCCGAACTGATGGAGTTTGTACGTTGGGCGCGCTTCGAGCGTATGGGTGCCTTCGCCTATTCTGAGGAAGAGGGAACCTACAGCGCCAATCATTATGAGGACGATGTACCTCAGGAGGTGAAGCAGAAACGGCTCGACCAGCTCATGGCTCTCCAGCAGGACATCAGTGCTGAGATCGAGGCAGAGAAGGTAGGACAGGAGATGACGGTCATCGTCGACAGGAAGGAAGGCGATTACTATATTGCCCGTTCCGAGTTCTGCTCGCCCGAGGTAGACCCCGAGGTGCTGATCAAAGCCGACAAGCGTCTGCGTGTGGGACAGTTCTATCAGGTGCGTATCACCTCCAGCGACGAGTTCGACCTCTATGCTGAACTGGTATAGCATAGTTGCATTCTGATGTTTTATATAGTAGTCCATAGCTCAAGGTTTTTCCCTTAGGCTATGGACTTTTGCTTTTTATCCTTCCTTGTCAGTTCATTCTTCCTCTGTCTCTTTCATCCTCGTAGCCTTTCATCCTTACAGTCTTTCCCTGAAAAAAAGACTACGATGCGATAAAAAAAATAAGGGGGAAAGAAAAAGAATTGGAAAAATATCATTAACTTTGCAATCAAAATAAAAAATAGACTACGATGAAATACCTATTATTTTCTGATATTCATGGCTGTTTGCCAGCCTTGCAGCGTGCTCTCGACTTTTTCGAGGCGCAGAAGTGTGACATGATGTGCATCTTGGGCGACATCATCAACTACGGCCCCCGCAACCGCATACCTGAGGGCATAGATCCCAAGGGCATTGTGGAGCGACTCAACAACCTGGCAGACAAGATCATTGCAGTGCGAGGCAACTGTGATGCAGAGGTAGACCAGATGTTGCTCGATTTCCCCATCATGGAGACTTATGCCCTTTTGGTGGATGGCGGACAGCGCTATCTGCTCACCCATGGTCATATATATAATAAGGAGAACATGCCCAAGGGACCTTATGATGCCATCATCTATGGTCACAGCCATCTCTGGGAGCTCTCGCGCAATGCCGAGGGTAAGGCCATCTGCAATACGGGCAGCATCACCTTCCCCAAGGGAGGCAATCCCCCTACACTTGCCACTCTCGAGGATGGCAAGTTTACTATGTACAACCTCGATACCCTTGAGGTCATAGGCTCTTTTGACATGTTGGAGGCATAGAAAGTTCAATCAATAATACAATAATGATAGAGGAATATCAAATCCGGATTCTGCCAGAACAGGCAGCCAGTGAGGAAGGTATCAAGCGTTACCTGTCCAAGGAGAAAGGAATAGACGTGCGGACATTGAACCAGGTGAGGGTGCTCAAGCGAAGCATCGACGCCAGGCAGCGTACCATCTACGTGAATTTGAAGGTGCGTGCCTATATCAATGAGTTCGCACAGGACGACCAATACATACATACCGAATATCCTGATGTGAGCTCACGCCCTCGTGTGGTAGTGGTGGGTGAGGGACCTGGCGGTCTTTTTGCTTCCCTGCGACTTATCGAGTTGGGCTATCGTCCTGTGGTGCTCGAACGAGGCAAGGACGTACGCGAGCGCAAGAAGGACCTCTCCAATATTACCAAGAACCAGAAGGTGGATGCCGAAAGCAACTATTGTTTTGGTGAGGGTGGAGCAGGTGCCTACAGCGATGGAAAGCTGTATACCCGCAGTAAGAAACGCGGCAGTGTGGACAAGATACTGAATGTCTTCTGCCAGCATGGAGCCAATACCAACATTCTGGCTGATGCCCATCCCCATATAGGAACCGACAAACTGCCGCGTGTGATAGAAAACATGCGCAATACCATCCTTCAGTGTGGGGGCGAGGTGCATTTCCAAACCAAGATGACCTCCTTCATCATCGATGGCGACAAGGTGATAGGTGTCGAGGCTGTCAACCTGCAGACGGGGGCCGAGGAAACCTATCGGGGGCCAGTCATCTTGGCCACAGGTCACAGTGCGCGTGATGTGTATCGCTATCTCGCAGCCTCCAGGATTGAGATTGAGGCCAAAGGCATCGCTGTGGGTGTGCGTCTGGAGCATCCCGCTCATCTCATCGACCAGATACAGTATCATAACAAGAATGGACGAGGCAAGTATCTTCCTGCCGCAGAATACAGTTTCGTAACTCAGGTAGACGGACGTGGCGTGTACAGTTTCTGTATGTGTCCCGGTGGATTTGTCATCCCTGCCGCTACCGGACCTCAGCAGCTTGTGGTCAACGGTATGAGTCCAAGCAACCGAGGTACGGCATGGAGCAATTCGGGCATGGTGGTAGAGACACATCCTGAGGATGTGGCATCTTTTGTGCAGGAACACCAGGCTATATTACTGTCGGATGCCTCTCTCTCATCCTCGGCAGAAGAGGAAGTCCTGAGTCCCGATTCACCTCTCACGATGATGCATTTCCAGCAAATCGTGGAGAAGCAATGCTGGCAGCAGGGCAATATGAAGCAGACGGCACCAGCCCAGCGCATGGCCGACTTTGTGAACAACCGTTTGAGCTACGACCTTCCCAAGAGCAGTTATGCCCCTGGCCTTATCAGCAGTCCGCTCCATTTCTGGATGCCCTCTTTTGTGAGCAAGCGTCTGCAGGAAGGTTTCAAGACCTTCGGCAAGAATGCGCATGGCTTCCTCACCAACGAGGCCACGCTCATCGCCATGGAGACGCGTACCTCTTCGCCCGTCCGTATTCTTCGCGACCGCGACACCTTGCAGCATGTACGTCTGCAGGGACTCTTCCCCTGTGGTGAAGGCGCAGGATATGCTGGAGGCATCGTGTCGGCAGGAGTCGACGGAGAACGCTGTGCCGAAATGTGCGCAGAGTATTTGAAGAAACTTGAATAAATAATCTTAAAACATTTGCATGGTACAAAAAAATATTGTATTTTTGTGAACACTAATTGAATGTACTAAACAAACAAATCTAATTTATAAATATACAAAAACAATACTATTATGGTAAGTTCTAACATTCCACAGGTTAAGCTGGGTATTATCGCCGTAAGCCGTGACTGTTTCCCTATCGCGCTTTCTACTCAGCGCCGTGAAAACATCGTAAAAGAATACAAAGGAGAAATCTTCAACTGCCAGACTACAGTTGAGAATGAGAAAGATATGCTCAAGGCTATCGCTGAGGTAAAGGAGCAGGGCTGCAACGCCTTGGTGGTCTTCCTTGGCAACTTCGGTCCTGAGACACCAGAGACACTCATAGCCAAGAACTTTGATGGTCCTTGCATGTTTGTTGCTGCTGCCGAGGGTGATGGCGACATGATCAATGGTCGTGGTGATGCTTACTGCGGTATGCTCAACTGCTCTTACAACCTGGGTATGCGTCATCTCAAGGGTTATATCCCAGAGTATCCGGTAGGTACAGCAGCCGAAGTGGCTAAGATGATTGCCGACTTCGTTCCTGTAGCTCGTGTCATCCTCGGTCTGAAGGGCTTGAGGATCATCACCTTCGGTCCACGTCCTCAGGACTTCTTCGCTTGCAACGCTCCTATCAAGGGCTTGTACGAACTGGGTGTAGAGATAGAGGAGAACTCCGAGCTTGACTTGCTCGTATCTTACAAAGAGCACGAGAACGATCCTCGTATCGACGATGTTTGCAAGGATATGGCAGCCGAGATGGGCGAGGGTAAGTACTATCCTGACCTGAGCCGTCGTATGGCACAGTTTGAGCTCACATTGCTCGACTGGGCTGAGAATCACAAGGGCTCTCGCCAGTATGTAGCTTTTGCCGACAAGTGCTGGCCTGCATTCCCAAGCCAGTTTGGTTTCGAGCCTTGCTATGTCAACAGCCGTCTGGCAAGCCGTGGCATCCCTGTAGCCTGCGAGGTCGATATCTATGGTGCTCTTTCTGAGTACATCGGCATGTGTGCTTCTGATGATACAGTGACATTGCTCGACATCAACAATTCTGTTCCTCAGTATATCTTCGATGAGGATATTGTTGGCAAGTACGACTATAAGTTGACAGATACCTTCATGGGCTTCCACTGTGGCAACACACCTCAGTGCAAGATGTGCTCTACACGTGCCATCAAGTATCAGCTCATCCAGAACCGTCTGTTGGAGAATGGTGGCAAGCCAGACTTCACACGTGGTACTTTGGAGGGTGACATTGCTGCCAGCGACATCACATTCTATCGTCTGCAGTGCGACTCAGAGGGCAACTTGCGTTCTTACATCGCTGAGGGCGAGGTGCTCGATGTTCCTACACGTTCTTTCGGTGGTATCGGTATCTTCGCTATTCCAGAGATGGGTCGCTTCTATCGTCACGTATTGATCCAGAAGGGTTATCCTCATCATGGTGCCGTAGCCTTCTCTCATGTAGGCAAGACACTCTTCGAGGCCTTCAAGTTCTTGGGCATTAAGGACATTGCTTACAACCAGCCGGCAAGCTTGCCTTACCCAACAGAGAATCCTTGGAAATAATTTAGGTTTCAACTTTCGCAAATGGGGAAGTTGAAAAAGTTAAAGGGCGATTGCTCATTATCCGTAAAGGAAATGGCAATCGCCCTTTTTTATTCTTTTATCAGTTGTTGTATTTTCGTTTCAGCTGTCGTATTTTTGTTTCAGCTGTTGTATTTTCTTCCTGCTGTTATGCTTCTGGCTTCAGCTGCTGTGCCATGTTGAAAGCAGCCTTGCGGCCATCGCCCATGGCGAGGATAACAGTAGCACCACCGCGCACAATGTCACCGCCGGCATAGATGGCAGGCTGTGAGCTCTGCATCTGCTCGTTGACGGCAATGGTATTCTTGCGGCCTAACTCCAGACCTTCGATGCTCTGTGGCACGAGAGGGTTAGGACTCACACCCACTGCCACAATCACCTGGTCGCACTCCAGCTTGATGGTCTCGCCTGTAGCCTCAGGACGGCGACGTCCACTGGCGTCAGGTTCGCCAAGCTGCATCACGTCGAGGATGACAGACTTCACGGCTCCCTTCTCGTCGGCCTCATACTCCTTTGGATTATGCAGTGTGAGGAAGGTGATACCCTCTTCCTTGGCATGCTTCACCTCTTCCAGACGGGCCGGCATCTCTGCCTCCGAACGACGGTAAACCAATGTTACGTTGGCACCTAAGCGCTTGGCTGTGCGGCAGCTGTCCATGGCTGTATTTCCGCCACCTACCACAACTACATTCTTGCCTAAGTTGATAGGGGTATCTGTATGAGGATTGGCAGCGTCCATCAGGTTGACACGGGTGAGATACTCGTTGGACGACATGATGTTGAGCGCATTCTCGCCAGGAATGTTCATAAAGTTGGGCAGACCGGCTCCCGAAGCAACGAAGATGCCCTTGAAGCCCTGCTTCTCCAGTTCTTTCACACCGATGGTCTTGCCCACGATACAGTCGGCAACAAACTTCACACCCATCTTCTGCAGGTTCTCTATCTCTACATCCACGATGGCGTTGGGCAGACGGAACTCAGGAATACCATATTTCAGCACACCGCCAATCTCGTGCAGTGCCTCGAACACAGTGACGTCGAATCCCTTCTTAGCCATGTCTCCAGCAAAGCTCAGTCCTGCAGGACCCGAGCCCACTACAGCCACCTTGATGCCGTTGGCAGGATCCTTCTCTGGGATGGATATGTTTCCACTTTGGCGCTCATAGTCGGCAGCAAAGCGCTCCAGATAACCTATGGCTACGGCTGGCTTGTTCATCTTCAGGTGCACGCAACGGCTCTCGCACTGTTTCTCCTGTGGACATACACGTCCGCAGACAGCAGGCAGGGCAGAGGTGTTCTTCAGTACCTTGGCGGCAGCCAGGAACTGACCGCGCTCTATGTTCTTGACAAACGAAGGAATGTTGATGTTTACAGGGCATCCCTCCATACAGGAAGGTTTAGGACAGTCCAGACAGCGCTTGGCCTCGGTGAGAGCCATCTCCTTGGTAAGACCGATGTTCACCTCCTCAGTACGGGTAGTGGCACGGTATACGGGGTCGAGCTCAGGCATCTTCACACGCTCTATGGCTGTACGCTCCTTGGGTTTCATTGAGGCACGCAGTGCCTTGCGCCACTCAGCGTCACGGTTGGTCAGCTCTGCCACGCTCTCGTTGGTAGGCTCCACATCCATTGTCACGTCTGTGCTCTCTTTCTTCTTGGCTGCTTCCACAGTGGCGAGATGTTCCTCGAAGTGTTCCATCTCCTCGCGCTCCACATTCTTGAAGGTTCCCATGCGTTTGAACATCTCGTCCCAGTCTACCAGGGCACCGTCAAACTCAGGACCATCGATGCACACAAACTTGGTCTTGCCACCGATGGTGAGTCGGCAGGCACCGCACATACCAGTTCCGTCCACCATGATGGTGTTGAGCGATACATCTGTAGGCAGGTTGTACTTCTGTGTCAGCAGACAGCAGAATTTCATCATGATAGGAGGACCGATGGCGAAGACCTTGTCGATGTGTTCCTGCTGGATGAGTTTCTCCATTCCTACAGTTACCACACCCTTCTCGCCATAGCTGCCGTCGTCGGTCATGATGATCAGCTCGTCGCTTGATGCGCGTACCTCATCTTCCATGATGACAAGGTCCTTGCTTCGTCCGGCTATCACCGAGAGAACCCGGTTGCCGGCAGCTTTCAGGGCTTTGATGATAGGCAGCATAGGAGCTACGCCCACACCGCCTCCGGCGCAGAGCACTGTTCCGAAGTTCTCTATGTGGGTAGGGTTGCCCAAGGGGCCTACCACGTCGTGGATTTCATCTCCTTCGTTTAGGTTGCAGAGCTTGGTGGAGGAGAGTCCCACTTTCTGTACTACCAGTGTGATGGTGCCTTTCTCGATGTCGGCATCTGCAATGGTCAGTGGCATTCGCTCACTGTTGGCATCTACTCGGATGATGACAAAGTTGCCAGCCTTACGACTTTTAGCAATCAGAGGTGCCTCTACGTCGAAACGATAAACCTTCTCGGAATATTGTATTTTTCTGATAATCTTGTTCATTCTGTTACTTTGGGTTTTTTAGTTGGTTTGGGTTATTATTTATGTTTTTGTATTCGACTGTTGAGCTTTATCAAGTTCTATCTTCCCTTTACTTCTCTAATAATTTTCGAAAGGGACAACTCATTTTAAAAGCAAAAGGATAACGTTGGCAGCATTTCTGCAACCAATGTTATCCTCGTACTTCATATTGTTGGCCAGCAGCGTTGCCGGTCAGAGAGTCTGTGAAATATGACGAAACTTTTTATTCAAAGTTCTTGTCGTCAAGCATCTCGAATCCGCAGTATGGTACCAATACCTTTGGTACGCGGATGCCCTCAGGAGTCTGGTTGTTCTCCAGGATAGAGGCTACGATGCGTGGCAGAGCCAGAGCCGAACCGTTCAGGGTGTGGCAGAGCTCTATCTTCTTGTCGTCAGCATGGCGGTAACGGCAGTGCAGACGGTTGGCCTGATAGCTCTCGAAGTTGGAAACTGAAGAAACCTCCAACCAACGTTGCTGGGCGGCACTCCATGTCTCGAAGTCGTAGCAGATAGAAGAGGTGAAGCTCATATCGCCACCGCAGAGACGGAGGATGTGATAAGGCAACTCCAGCTTCTTGAGCAAGCCCTCTACGTGGTCGAGCATTTCCTTCAATGACTCGTAAGAGTGATCAGGCTTGTCGATGCGTACAATCTCTACCTTGTCAAACTGATGCAGACGGTTCAGACCACGAACATCCTTACCGTAGCTGCCAGCCTCGCGGCGGAAACAAGCAGAGTAAGCGCAACGCTTGATAGGCAGATCCTTCTCGTCGAGGATCACATCGCGGAAGATGTTGGTGACTGGAACCTCAGCAGTAGGGATGAGGAACAGGTTGTCGAGGTTGGCATGATACATCTGGCCTTCCTTGTCAGGCAGCTGACCTGTACCCAGCCCCGAAGCCTCGTTGACAACGTAAGGAGGCTGTATCTCCAAGTATCCGCTCTTGCGTGCCTCGTCGAGGAAGAAAGCCTCCAAAGCGCGCTGGAAGCGGGCCATCTTGCCGATATATACAGGGAAGCCTGCACCGGTAATCTTTACACCCAGGTCGAAGTCTACCAGGTTGTACTTCTTCAGCAAGTCCCAGTGGCAGAGTGCGTCAGGACCCAGATTAGGTTTCTCGCCGCCTTCCTTTACCACTACGTTGTCTGCTGCATCCTTACCCTCAGGCACCTCGTCGCAAGGTATGTTAGGGATTTCGAGCAGTTCATTGGTCATATCTTGCTGAGCCTTCTCCATGATTTCCTCCAAGGCCTTGCCGTCTGCTTTCAGATTGGCAACCTGTGCCTTGGCGGCTTCGGCTTCCTCTTTCTTTCCTTCCTTCATCAGAGCACCAATCTGCTTGGCAAACTGGTTGGCCTGCTGCTTGTTGGTGTCCAGCTTCTGCTGGGCTTCACGACGGATCTTGTCGTACTCCAAAACTTTCTCTACGGCCTCGCGCGCATTAGGAAAATGCTTTTTCTCAAGACCTTTAATTACACGTTCAGTCTCTTCGCTGATAAGTTTAAGTGTAAGCATAAGATAACTATTTATAAATTGATTTACTATTTGAAGGCAAAATTACAAAAAATATTTCTTATAGCACAATAAAAGGCGAGAAAAAGTGAATGTTTGGGTGGAATTAAACGTGTTTTTCGTTAAAAAAGCAGAAAGCCTGCTCTCGATAAGAGAACAGGCTTCGTATGTTTGTTTGGAATAGTTTGTTTACTTTTTAATTAAGCGTCAGCTTTTTTAGTCTTCTCAGCGTAAACCTCTGGAGAGAGAACAGATACTGTGCTCTTGTCCTTGCGGCCCTTGTGGAAGTAAACGATACCGTCTGCCAAAGCATACAATGTATCATCCTTACCCTGAGCTACGTTCTCACCTGGGAAATGCTTGTTACCACGCTGGCGAACGATGATGTTACCTGCGATGATGCTCTGACCACCCCAGATCTTAACGCCTAATCTTTGTGAAGCTGATTCACGGCCGTTCTTAGAACTACCAACACCTTTCTTATGTGCCATTTTCTAATTCCTCCTAATTTTAAGCGATTACAGATTTGATTGATACTTCAGTGAACTGTGCACGGTGACCGTTCTTCTTGCGATAGTCCTTGCGGCGCTTCATCTTGAAGACGATGACCTTGTCACCCTTTACGAGTGGGTTCACTACTTCTACTACTACTTTCGCACCCTCTACTGTAGGTGCACCGACTGTCACTGCGCCGTCTTTGTCAACGAGCAGCACCTTGTCGAATTCAACAGTCTTGCCAGCTTCTACATCCTTGATGTGATGTACGAAGAGCTTCTTGCCCTCCTCTGCCTTGAACTGCTGACCGTTAATTTCTACGATTGCGTACATTTTTTATTTTATAAACGGGTTTTTCCGCGAGGCGTCTGGCTTCGTGCCAGCTCTTTTTCGAGCCCCAACGAACTAAACTTTTCTGTAATTATTGCCCTTTTCTGGGCTTTCGGGGTGCAAAATTACATAATATTTACCGAATAACAAATCTATCTGTGCTGAAATGCCTCACTTTTAAAAAGATTTAACGTATAGGAGAGGATTTTCCTTGTTAAATCATTCTATGCATGGTGCTTTTTTCGATTGTCTATATTGTCGCATCATCCCAAGTGGTCAGTCCCATATGCTCTTTCTCTGCATTGGCTCTTTCTACTATAAGTTCTGCTGCAATGTGGGTTAATTTGCTATGTTGCAAGGTATATAGACATTCAAGAAGAGTGAAATGTATAAACAACGACTTTTCTTATATTGCCTAAAATAAGATGTCTTTTTCTTATCATTTTATTTTCTGTATTTCGGATAAAAAAAATGATAAGAAAAATGCATCTTCTTGATAATCAGTTTGATATAAATCTATTAACAAAAATTTATTTTTCGGTTATTTTTTTATTAGCCATTAAATTAAATAGTATCTACAATCTACGCGAGCGCCTTTTTTCGCTATTTCGGTTCCGACCATAGAGTAAACAAGCTTGCGAATTTCTTTGATTTCAACATCAGGTATTCTACTTGCTATTTCAGAAATTTTGCTCATAGGATGTCTGCGTAAGTCCTCTTTGATAAGGGCTTTCAGAACATATGGTTCTATTGTTTTTAGCGTTGTGACAATATTGGATTTTGCATTCGTTAATAGTGTAGGGTTGACTTGATAGTATGCCCCTTTTGTCGCACCACTTTTTGTTATTAAGTGATTCTTATCTAAATTGTCCACATAGCTTCTAAGTCGTTCTTCCGCAGTGAGTTGAAGAGTCTTAGATAAGTCCGTTGTCGCAATGCGTTTCTCTCTGGCTATAATACCGAAAGCTATCTTGTTCTTTTGGGAAAGCTGATAATTATGGTCAACATAATCCATCAGGCGAACAACTTCTTTATCCGTAATCTCTGCACTTTGATATACAGTGACAGTATTGAAAGTTGATTCTATCTCTGGTTGCTTCTTTGCTTCAACTGCATCCAACTCATAAATCAAGTCATAGCCAGAGCCCTCACCTTCCATCAATCCAAGTGCAGTCAGTATCTCAATCATATTCGGATTACGTCTGTGCTTGGTATGAAGGATGTTGTCTTTGGTTACACCTAAAGGGAGTCCACCAGGATTGGAGATGCAGATATAACCTGGATATACCTTGATTGTGATGTCGTTAGAGATGGTTTTTGAGCTATGAGCCAAACTGTTAACAAGCAACTCTCTGATTAAGTTCTCGTTATAATAACGTACAGTTTTACGGAAGAGTCCGTTAGGCATCTCATAGCTATAGGTCAACTCTACAGCCTTGTCCATAATGTCTTCCAACAGTTCTTTCGGATTACGTGTGTTGTCACGCCATTCCAATTTGTTGGTCTTGTTCTCCAAGTCGTCATATACGATATATTGCACAGTGATAGGATAGCAAATGCGGCTACGCTGTTTGGCTGTACCAATCCATAAGACACCAAGATTAGTCATCTTGTTGCCGTCAAGAAGGTGATACTGTTCGCCAATTTCCATATCGTCGAGCTGCTTGATATGCAGCTTTACTCTATCAGATTGGCGTATATCATTAGCGAATTTAGAGAGATTCGTCTTATTCTCATCTTCTAATTCAAACTGTGTTGGCACAAGTTCCCATTGGAAAGCTCCTTTCTCTTCTCCTACACGTTGGATGTCCTCACTACGAACCGGCTCACATTTGTCAGCGACACGGATATACATCTTGCCATCAGAAGTGGTGGCATATGAATGGAGTGAAGGGAATACAGTGATGGCAAAGTACTGGCTGCCAGTTTCGTCTTCACATACGTCCCCTACAGCAAGACCTACGTTGAAACAGAGTCCACGCAATCTTGTAACGGCACTATTTGCCTCTTCTTGTGGTATAACCTGATTGGGAGCAGGCTTCTTTGTCTTGTCCTCCACGCCAATCATAATCTGTCCTCCTTGTGCATTGGCTAAAGCTACACAAGTGGTGGAGAGTTCTTTGAATCCTTTCTCTCCAGTTCGAATCTTTTGCAGACTCTTGTATTCTATCTTTTGTTGCTCTGTATTCATGTTTATTTGTTTCTTCTAATTTTTCCTTTAAATAGACTATCTTTTATCTTATAGTTTTTGAAGCCTTTTAACAATGCCTCTACTATGGCTTTTTCTCCTTCAGAAGTGCAAGGACCTAACATGACTTCAATGTTATCTAAAATTTCAGGTTTCAGAGGTATATCTCTGAAAGTGAAACTTAAAGGATAGTTTTAGGAAGTGAAGGTTTTCTAAAAAGCATTTGCGTAAGTCTTCTTCTTTGCCAGCACAAGTCATGAGTAACTCCAGCATCATATAGTTGGTTAATAGCTCTACCCTCTTCATTGCTTCCATGCCATAGTTAGGCGAACCATCCATAAAACTTGCACAACTATATTTTCCTCCTGGATATATGCCCTATTTTCAAAGAAAATATTATCTTTGTAGCTGTTTAAAGATTAGCAAGTATACCTTCTGGATGCCATGTTTTACATATTCTATCAGATGCCCCAACAAATTGCGATAATCTGGAGTGAAAGTGCTACGGAGCGTAGCAGTTTCTTATCATGTCCAATTACTGCGACAGCGTGTCGCAGTATTTCTGCATAATCGCCACCTCCTATTGAGAGCTTGTTGTCTTTATTGTCTGTTGCCATTTTATCAGTCTATATTATCTTCCCAGAGAAGGTCCGTTACTTCTACTTCAAGCGGTGCAGAAAGCTCTGCCAAGGCTTTTTCTTTCATTTTGCAAAGATAATTATTTTTTCTGAGAATCTATCCTTTTTCTGCTGTTTTTTCTCTTTTTTCGCTCCCACGTTTGTCGCATTCGCTGTTATGTTTGTCGCATTCGCTCCCATGATTGTCGCATTCGCTTCCATGATTCTGTTGTCATATTCCTCTTTCGAATGTTTGCCGCCAGCTTCTTTCAGATTCCACCTCGCAGTGGACACCCTTGCTATTGGCTATACAATTCCCGCTATTAGGGCTTACTATGGACTTGCACCCGTTAGATAATGCTCATGCCGAGCGTACAAATAAGGAAGCCTTGTCGGGGCTTCCTTATATGGAGAGTGCTGTATGTGTCTGTATGACTGGTTGTTGACGAATTATTCTTTGTTGTCCAACAGCTCGCTGATTCCTTTGTAGAAAGATGATTTTTGGAAACAGCGTTTCACTCATTAAAAGTTTCTCTATATATGGTAGTTCTACAATTATTTAATCACATTTGACATAATAGATTGCACCATCATGCCTAATCATAATAAATATAGTCATATTCTTGGGAAATACTATTATATTATCGGCGGAAGGAAACCATATATCACTAAAATAATTATACAAATCTATTGTACGGAATACATCTATTGTTTTAAACTCATCCCAATTAATACAGATAACATCACAACATAAATTCAAATCTGCAAATAATTCTAATAATGAAAAGTGGTCATCAAGTGCATTATACTTTTCTATAAAAGAACCATTTGATTGAAAATTATCAAAAACAGACTCATGTAAATCATATACTTTAATATTCTTTCGAAAATGTTGGTAGCATATATTACAGTCTGTTTGATTCAATTTTTGAAACGAGGGAAATAACTCCCCCGTTTCTTTTTCAAATAAATCAATTTTAAAGTTTTCCATATTTTATTTCTTTATAGGCTCAGCACCACTAATACCACCTGCATTTCGTTTGCCTTTTGTGAAATCCCAATAGTTTATATGTGGGTATTATCCTCTGATAAGCCCTGGCGAATTTTAAGGCGGTTTATAGCCTTGTTTTGTTGATACTTTCATACGTCCTTTATTTTATGTTTTATCTAAAGAACGATTGACATTTGATTTTATTTCATAGAATTGCAGCATTATCTCAAAATACTGATCTATCAATGGTTTTATACGTATTACGCTATATTTAAATAATCATAGAAAACTTGGCGACATGCATATATTTCAATTAAAATCGAATGATATGTTTTATAAAATAGAGCCAGCTTGGATTCTATTACTGGAACATATTACGGTGTATTACCATCAAATGTTGAGACAACACTCACATTAAATGCTGATGGTACCTATTTGTTGATACAGGCATACAATGGAAAGTAGAACAAACAGGAAAAGTTAAGAGGAACTTTCCAAGTGCTTGACGGCAACATATTGATGCTTGTGCATCCTGCGAGTGGGGACAATATATTCTATAAGGTGATGGAGGACAACAGTATTATTTTTATAGACTCGTTTGGCAACGAACCTAAAAAAGTGGTTAGGAAAAACTACATTCTAAAAAAGAGAAAAGGGTAAAACGTAAATAAACTGTGTTAAACTATAATTATTATAGCCTGACACAGTTTATTTCATACTCTATGTAAATTACAAATTGTAAGTTTTCAAATTTTTTTTTGATACACTCTTAACAGAATCTCCTCAATTGGATAATTCACGTAAACCTTAATAGTTTCCTAACGATAATAATAAGTAATAGCAAGATTCCAACTATGTACAAAAACTTAATAAATCGTATTGTATTTGCTTTCTCCTCATCAATTTCAATACATTGGTAATTGTCTTTAATCTTATTGTATTCATCGTTGTCTATATCTTTAAATGATATGTCAGGATGTCCTTTGTTTCTATTATAACCTGTTTCATACGATACTAAATATTTTATGTTATTCAAACTGTCAGTACATTTCAGTAATACAGAAGTATCATTATAAGCATAACCCAAAAAATTCTTTATTCTAAAACTGCTTTGTTTGTATCTAAAACCAATACCCACTAACTCAAAGCCGTCTTCATCAAGTAAACAAAAACTCTGAGGATAATCAAAATTGATTTTTGGTGTTAATCCATATGGCATATTTTTATTACAAAAACTACACTCTACTCCATAATAATACCCAGTTTTATCGTATCTAAGATACAATAAAACAAGTACAAGAAACAATACTCCAAACCCGCTAAATTTCATTACATTTTTCATAAAATAGTCCGTTAAAAATTGTAGAGTTTAGGCTGGCGGCCGAAAGCTGCCAGCCAATGGATAAATCTATCAAATTATTTTTGTCTTCAACATGTTTAAAAAAGTATGTTCTTTCCCTTGTTTTATAATGGTATGGTGTACCTCCTCTTTGATTCATTGCATTTTGTTCAGTTTTTTTTACACGCTTGCAATTGCTTTCTTTTACTATTCGGCTACAAGCTATTAGTTACAGAGAAATGGAAAACAGATTACCGTATTTAGAGTTATTTGATATTGTTTTAATATTATGGTACTCTATACTATGTTTGAGATGTAAATATGAATACGATAAATTAGAGCTATTATAAATTTCAATATCAAAATATTTATAATCAACGGTTCTAATGGTATTGCATTTTATCCTCTGTAACATATTTCGTATTGAATCAACTTTTGAATAGTTCCATCCTAAGTTTTTCAATAATATATTAAAATTCTTGTTATCTAACCTTTGTGAGTTAGCTTTTTGAGTGACTCTTTCTCCATTAATTACTTTTTTGCTTATTATAATAATATCAACACTATTATTTTTATCATTAATATTAAAATTAACATAATTTTCTTTTTTTAAATTTATTGGAATAGAGTTATTAAATAAATTAGTAACATCAAAAAAAAGCTCTGCATTATTTTCAAAATTTTTTTTCATCCACAACACATCGCGACTCTTACTGTAATCACATGATTGCAGCAGTTGTAAAAGTATTAAACCAAGTAATATTTGCATTAAATATTTCATACCTGTTATTTTAAATTTCTCTAAAGGAATGATATTCCTCAATATGTGATTTTGAACATTCCTCCATTGTTAACTGAAACCTAAAATCAGAAGGGAACCTCTGAATGTTACGTTTGACTGCTTGGTTCAAAGTTCTTGTCTCTACACCATATAGCGTTGCCAAGTCTTTGTCAAGCATAACTTGTTGTCCTCTAATCACTTTTATTAGAGACTCTATATTATCCATGACAACCAACTGGTCACGATTTGTGACCAGTTCGCCGTTTCCTGTCTTTTCCGTTATGTCTGCCATATTTCTATCTTTATTTTTAAAATCACAAATTGTGACCTTAAACGTATTGTTGTTATATTGCGTACAAAGGTAGTGCTTTAAGCCTTTAAACTACTATTGCACAACCCCTTTCTTTGAAAAGAACGTAAAATCAATAGTATTATTGCGATGATTGTACTGTTAGTAATTGCTTAACTCGTTGCACCGTACTCACACTCTTACCACTCAGCTTCGCCACATCCCGAATGGAGTATCTCTTGCTGAGCAAATCTATTAGCTGCCCATACATCGGTTGTCCGCTAAAATGTGTACCTATGTTCATAATTACTTGAATTAATAGTAACAAGAAACAAGGTAACTAAAAGAGCTAAATTCCAAGCAGGTGCATTACGGTTATGGCTCTAATTGATTATCTATGATGTTAAACGTGTCTGTTATTATTGTTAAAAGTATAAAAGCTAATTTAATCTGTTTCATTTGTTTATTCTCATTCTACAATTTTTATTGTTTATTCCATAGCTACTTTATCCTTTTTCAAAGCTAATCTTTCACTTAAGATTTCCATGACATACTTGGCGAGAAGTTGACTATTGCCTTTTACATCAAATGCCATAAGGCTCTGTTCATGACAAGGAGTCATTCCTCTACCATCATCAGCTTGTTGCCAAAGTTCTAAATGAATTATGCCTGTTTGAACATTCAACTTTACTATGCAAGCCACGGATTGTTGATAGTAACTTTTCAACGAACGTTCTTTGATAAACTTCAGATAAGCAGATGTGGAATTTATTGAAGTTCGTATGACCATACTACTTTTATCCAAACAGAAAAATATCGCATTGGCCAATTCTTCCTCGGATGCTGTAGCAGGAAGAAAAATAATTGGTTTATCTTCTACTTGGCATCCCTCAAAAATCCGATAGAGAGTTATCACCTTGAAACCTTTTGATGAAAAGGAAATGCAACAAGACTTTTTTCTATGGGAATAGAGAAGTTTGCAAAGCCAAAATTTTATTCTTTTACACATAAACATAGTGAATTCATATTTCTCCTTCCGAAGTTTATTTATAGCAAAGTTGAAATTTGCAACATATATTATTTGAAATCATTTTCACAAGGCGCATTATAATTACATGTTAATCGCCATCCATCTTCCAATAAAGATAACACCTCTTGAGATACAAAGATGTTATTTTTCCTGGTAAAACATTTATTCATAGCTCTCAATATTTCTTTATAGATTTGCATGGCTTCGATTGAGCTATCAGTAAAGACTGCAACACGACCTGCGATTAAAACATTTTCTGCATTGTCGTATATTCCTCCAGTACTTAACTCAACACCTGTAGGATTAGATGCAAGATCTACGATGTAATGAAAAGAGCCATTTCTTTGTTTCACAATTCTATACTTCACCTCATTATTTAAGGGGAGCACCATGTATCTATTATCCAAAGAAATCCAATTGGCATAGCCTGTATGACCAAGTTTAGAAAAATTTGATATGGTGTTTTCTCTTCTTATCGTCTCCTGTTTAAATGCCCCCATCAGGGTATATTCTATTGGAATTCTTATTTCAACCATAGACATCATCTTGACTATATCTGATTTTGTCAGAAAGAATATTTGCTGCTTACTTTTCATCCGTCCATCATTCGTCAGCCTTTTATCCCCTTTCCTATTTTGTACAAACAGGACATATATTCCACCAACAAATAAAATAAAGAAACTTATAATTCTCAAATAATAACCTATCGTCAACGTAAAATGGTGTATATTCCCCCAAGTGTCAGTTTCTGTTCTTGGACAAATAATCAAAAGGCTACTCAATATTATGGTGATGCAAATCCACAATACGAAGTGTTTTCTATTTTCCTTTATTAGATGCCTTATAGCAACAATGTATGTTATGTTTGAAAACCATGCTAAAGAATATATTTTCGTAAATATTTCCGGAAATATGAAACAAAACCAGCCAAAGAACAAGTCGAAAAAGCCATCACCATAACAAAAATTAGTTGCTTCATCATAATAATATGGTACGAACCCACAGGTTATAAGATAGCACAAAAAACTAAGTGTTATCACGCTTTTCTTTAATATGCGAGTATTCAATATTTTCATATACTATTCTATCTTTACAAGTAAGTTCTTTGTTGTTTCCTATTTTTGAATAGGCTCTAAAATTTTGTATCCATTGTCTGTTTGACACACAACAAAAGTTGCATAATCTTTAATCACTATTTCTATATAATTCTGATTTATTTGGATTTTATTAGTTCTTATATCTTTTGTATAAAATCTGTCATCATGCCATGAAACTCTTTTATATTTTCCATTTTTATTAACTAATGTGACTTCATTCCATCTATCAGAATAATATATAGTGTCGTCTTTGTGTTTATTTAAGATTAAGGAAACTTCTGTAGCTTCACCTCTATTATTTATTTTAAAATCAAAACTATCTGTTGGGACACATGATTCATGTGCATCTATATAAAGGTATGCATAATCACTAAATGCAGGAATACATATCACAAGTTCTTTCTTATCCAAAGGAATTTTATAACAAAGAGTTGTATCCTTACATGAACAAATGAGAACGAGAACTAAAGCCATAAAGAATAGATTGTTGAATTTCATACCTTTATATGTTTGTGAAAATAAACAAAATTTATTTGTTGGTTATATTCTTTTTAACACTCTACCTAAGTAATCACAGATTATCCTCTGTTGATTCTTTCCACCAATTCGGCTGGTGTAAGTATCTCCATCTTGGAGAAACCAAACCACTTTTTGCCTAAGTCCTTAATGGATGCACCTATGTGATATACATAGTTCGCTGCTCTCCTTTTTTCTATTTTATCTGTCATATTTATATTCATTTTTCCAAAATCACAAATTGTGACCTTAAACGTATTGTTGTTATATTGCGTACAAAGGTAG
>ERZ1034713.113-NODE-113-length-51796-cov-31.453567_pt1 | contig 51796 bp, 55 predicted proteins | sample MGYA00520692_ERZ1034713 | MGnify/ENA primary metagenome ERZ1034713 (study PRJEB33766, sample SAMN09781717) | gut metagenome | biome: gut microbiome | host: Homo sapiens | place: Madagascar | study: EMG produced TPA metagenomics assembly of the PRJNA485056 data... | reverse complement strand
CATTTGTTTCGTATAAAGGAGAAATATAGATGTTGGTTAATTACATTCAAAGTATTATGCTGATGGTATTGCAAATAATATGTTGCAAAATATTTTTTGAAAGCTTTGCTGAAAAGAAATCTGAAAATAATTGGAAAAACTGTGGCATTATTTTAGGAACAGTAATATGTGGATATATAATAGCTTTATTATTTTATGATCAGTTTGTTTTAAAGCAGGTGTTGGTTATTATTGTTATTGCGATATTTATGGATCTTTATTTTAAAATCCATTTAAAAAAAGCAATAATCTTATCATTACTATTTCAGGCATTGCTGCTTTCTGTAGACTATTTTACACTTTGGCTAAATGTCTCTCTTTTTCATAGTGTAGCAGAAATCAATAAGTCACATTTTTGGGGTGGAAGTTTAATAACGGTTTTGGGAAATATAATTCTCTTTCTAGTTGTTCTGCTTATCAGGAAGAAAATAGGAGGGGAGTCCTCCGATGTTTTAAGAAGTACAGATTGGCTTCGATTTATCTTTTTTCCACTTTTTACAATTTTCACAGTTATTGCATTGTTCATAACATCTGGAAGCATTGAGAATCAAAAGCAGGAAAATGTATTCTTGGTTATAGCATTGTGTTTGGCAGGAATGAATATAGTTGTGTTCTATATGATAAATGATATATTAAAACGTGAAATTAAGATTCGTGAAAATGAAGTATTTCAACTGAAAGCACGAAATCAGACAGACATGTACCGCTCTATTTCAGAAAATTTTGTTAAACAACGGAAAAAAACACATGAATATAAGAACCAGATTATGTGCATTGAGTCTTTGATAGAGATGGAAAATTATGATGAACTAAAGGATTATGTGAAAAGTATAAGCGGAAATTTGAGTACAGAGTTAGATTATATTAAAACAAATAATGTGATTATTGATGCTATATTAAATAGCAAATATAAGGAAACATTGGATAAAGGAATTGTATTTATCTTTCAAATCAATGATCTATCGGGAATTAAAATGCGTGATGAGGATATTGTTGTTATTTTATCGAATCTTTTGAATAATGCAATAGAGGCTTGTGAAAAGTGCTCAGAAAAAAAAGTTATGAAAATGAAACTGGTTAAAGAGAAAGATAGCATTGTTATATCTGTAAAGAATACATATGATGGTAAACTTAATATTAAAGATGGAGAAATACAGACCTCAAAGAAATATGAAATAGATGAGCATGGGGTTGGAATAAAAAATATAATTGAGGTTATAACAAAATATCAAGGCTCTTATGCTATACGAAATGAAAATAATGAGTTCTACTTCTCAGTTATATTGCCAAACTAAGATGAACCTTAAAGTGATTTGCTTCCAGTAAATCACTTTTTGTCATTTTCTGCAAAAAAAGGTCATTTTCTGCAAGGAATATTGAATGTGTTATTGGAAGTGCTTATGATAAAGATGTATTTGGGGTATTCAAACAAGGAGGATTAAGTATGAAACACATTAGAAAATTTTTTCAGACAATTATGGTAATGGCATTAGCTGTTTGCTTAACAAGTATGCCGGTAATGGCTCAGGAGGTAACCGATTATGATGTGGTACAGCAGGAAAATGAAGCTGTGACATATGCCTCTGTTCCGAGTGGTTATACACGTGTAGCTACATACAACAGATCTCCACAGACATATTATTTGGGAACAACATCTGTGCGGAGTACATCTACATTCCAGTTGTATCTGCCGAATGAAAATCGTCAGGATTGGATTCAGGGGAATGTTAAATTTACTCCTGTAGGCAGCGGTACAACGAAAGAATTTGGGTTCACAAATTTGTCGGGTGAATATAAGACTTTTGATTTATCCGAACTTACACCGGGGACGACATATCAGGTAAGAGTGTATGCGTATGCATTTGGTACTTCAAATAAAGCTACGGCGTATTACAAAATGAACTATTAATGTATATTTAAAATAAGAATATCCTGAATATAAAAGAATTGACGGTTGCATTTTATGAATTTTAATACTTCTGAAATGAAACCGTTAATCTTGATTTTGTGGATGGCTTAAATTATTAAAATGTGTAAATGCTAATAAGAGAATATAATGTTAGGAGGAATGTAAGAAGATGATTGGAAGTATAGGAGCGGATAACCGTTATTCTACAAAATATAACAACTTAAAGTCAAACAGGGAATCAGATAAGTGGGTTGGTACTTTGACGCAGACGGTAGATAAGAATACTAGCAGTAGAGCTGATGTCAATCGTGCTAAGAAAAGTACAGCGCTGGATTCTTATCTGGTACTATCAGGAAATGGTGTAAATAATTTGAAACAGGCGTATTCACAGTATGAATCTGAAAATTATAGAATTGTACCCGACAACGAAGCAGGATGTTTTGATATATATAATAAAGACGGTGAGCGTTTGGGTGCATTTTCCTATTCCGATATAAAAATAAGACAGGATGAAATAACAGGAAAGCAGTTTTTGATTTCTGAGCATGGAACGATGAATTACGACGCTTTGGTTTTAGACGATGAACTAAAAGATGCATTGCAGAATGTAATGGATAAAGATGCGTTGGATGTGGAAACATTGCAAGGATTTACATTAAATATACATTCAGGTACTGGCATCCAGTATTTAGTAAAAGACGGTGAAGAAGGAAGAGGTGGCAAGGTTCTTCTGCAAAATGAAGCAGATCGGAAGAAGTATGAAGAATTAGCGGAGATGTATTCTGATAAATATCCTAACTTAATTGAGAGTCGGGAAGAAGGTTTTATCTGGGCTGATTTAGAGATTAGAGGAATGGCAAAACGGACAGATCAGGGAATAATATCCATAGGAGCTGATGGAATGTCATACAGTGACAATGAAAATTATAAAAACAATTGGAGTGTCCGGTTTTCTGGTGCTATGTATGAAAAGCTGTATGAATGGTTTCAGAATAACAAGGATAGCATGGAGGAAATTCATAAATTTTCTACATGGCAAAAAGTTTTTGATGAAATTGGTGGGACATACGAAAGAGTCTGGTCTAAAGAGGAACTGGATCAAGGATATTTGAATAATTAAAATATGTAATGTTATGCTAAGTATCGTTTTTAATTCTACATATGGAACCTTAGAAAAGTGATTTGCTTCCAGCAAATCACTTTTTGTCATTTTCTGCAAAAAAAGGTCACTTTCTGCAATAGATATTGTTTTGTAAACAGATAAAGTTATACTTAATTTGACAGGAGGCATAATTATGATTGAAAAAATAGCGGATGATTTGATTGGTCAGATGACGGAAGCAAGGTTAATTGATAAAGACATGGAAGAAAGATATGTTTATGTCTTTATCTGCTGGATCGAGAAATTTATTACGGTTGGCAGTATTATCGTAATCAGTCTATTATTCCACAAGCTGCTTCCAACTATATTTTTTCTCGTATTTTTCTTGGAATTAAGAAAGAGAACTGGAGGATATCATCTGGACAAATTTTATAAATGTTATTTAGCATCCATTATATCCTATTTAGCTATTGTAATTATCAGTGCAAGACTGTCAGAACATCCGCAATGGTTATTTGCAATATTGGTAATTGCTATAACAGGGATAGTATTGATTGGCACAGCGAATCATCCTAATATGCACATGACGTTAGATGAATTGACAGAATCAAAGAAAGCAGCAAGGATTATTACTTTACTAGAGGGGTGCATAATACTTGGCTGTATTCTATTAGAGGCGGATATGGTTTACATTAGTTATATGGCGATAGCTGTTATATTATGTGCAGCTTTGCTGTGTATAGCAAAAATTTTTAAACAGGAGGTGAGAGAATGAAGAAGGTTAATAAGAAAGTACTAAAGGTTGTGGAACGTGTCATGAGAAATGAAGCTGTATATGGGATAAATGGATTCCCACCTGTATGTTTAGGAATACTTCATCAGCCGAAACGTCCAATCAGCCAGAAAAAAGTGAAAAATAATTAGTTGGCGTATTTTACTATTATATTTGTAGTCATAGGTGCTATAGGAATTTAATTGCTTATTTTAAAGTAAGAAGTATAAAAAGGAGGAATGGTAGTATGTTTAAGAAAATTAAAAAAGTAGTGGTTTTTGCATTAGCTTTAACTATGCTAATGGGAATGAGTACAGTCGCATTTGCGGCAGAGAGAGAAAGTGAAGTTCCAGAGTTGACAAAAGTTGACGGAATGACGGTGGCTATTGATGAGGATAATGACAATGGCATCAGTCCTTTGTGGTGGTCTGGTAATGGTCCGGCTCCACAAGTAACTAAAATCGAACTTTATAATCATGGTTTGTTAGATAATGGAAACTATTGTGTCATCATCAAGGTTTATGGATATGGAAGTGATACTACAACTTTTAACGGAAGAAGTATTTCGTGGTTTAAACAGCAGCCGTTTATAATTTCAGGTAATGGTGCGGATGGCTTTTATTACTGGTATGATTGCGGAAAAATAACAGCACCTGGTAATTATACATTTACTACAAAATTTAGATCGACCAATTTCCCATATGGTGAGAAATCCTTTTCATGTGTATTCAAAAAAAGTTAAGGCAGGAAGTGGGCTAGAATATAGAGAGATTTTTAAGCTGATTGGAGGAACAGAAGTATGCACATTGGTTCTGGTCTAAATACGGTATCTTCAATGTACCGCCAACAAAAAGGCAATAATATGAAAGCCCCTGTATCTGCGGAAAAGACATTTTATACGGCTGAAACACCAAAGGTATACCAGATATTCACAACAGATAATATGTTGTGGACAGGAGGTAATGGTACAGGTCTTTCTTATTGCCTTAAATATGCGGATGATTCGACGGATGAAAATCCAGTGGTGTTAGCGAAAGGTGTGGATGAAAACGGAAAAGAGTTTGAACAAAGAATATATATCAATGACGTTAATCCATCAAATGCTACAGTAGTCGAAATGCGTGCATTGGAGGCACATTACAAAGTGGAGAAGCAGGGAGGTTTTACGTCTTTGCCGCTTGAAGCTGGTAATATGGGGCTTAATGACAGAAGAGATTTTATTTCAATGTTTAAAGAATGCATAGAAGATTTAAACAAATTGGGAAGGTTTGATTTATCGTTGCTTTGGACGAAAAGTATGGATGCTTATCTTGATTTGACAAGTGCAAATAGTAAGTATAAATAGTGTTTAGTCATTTGAATATAGGAGAAAAAGCGAACTTGGATTACATATCATATTGAGGCTGAGAGAAATCCAACAGGTGACATAGTCGGAAGAACTCCGGATAATGAAGAAAGGTGGAAAATAAAATGAAAAAAAGTTTAAAAAGATTTATCGGAATGTTGGCAGTCGTTGCACTATGTTTAGGTATACTAAATATAAATGCAACTGATGCACAAGCAGCAACATCTATTACAGGTAACAATACAAGATCAACAGCTTATAATTATGGTAGATGGTCATCAATAAATTCAAACTACGCAACTATTATTTTAGAGAGTGGACAAACAGAGTCTTGGTTGCAATTTACATTAAGTCCGGGCGAACACATTTATTTAAGAGCATCGTACCAAGAGGAATATGCAGGTGAATGGTTTGAAGTACAAAATGGGGTAGGAATAACACTGGGTACACCTCAGATGACACCTCAAAATGTTTATAACGCAGACAGTATTACACCAGATATATATTTGGACTGTGACAATGATTCAACATCTACAAGAAATTATTATTTAGTTTTACATAGAGGCAGCGTAGACATAAACAAAAGTATCTACTTTTCATTGTCAGCTTATGAAAGAATAAAGACATCATCAGTAAATGTTTCAATTTCTGGTACAGCATCTAATAAGGGAAATAGCAGTATTAGTATGTCAGGTGTAGATTCATCTGTTATATCGGTAAATTTAACTAATGATACGAAAATTCCTAACAAAGCTATAGTTACAAGGATTTCATCTTCTGGAACACAGTCTCCTAGTCAGGGAAACGTGCATCATATGATTATGCCTGCAAGTAATGGTAATTGGTATACTTCAACGGTTTCCAGTGCAAGTAGTGGGCACTATAACATTGATATTGATGATGGTATACCTGTTAAGCAGAAATGGAGCTTCAAATATAATGCTCTTGCTACAGCTAAATCGACAATGAGAAATGTTAAACTAACGATAGAGTTTCAGTATGATTTGCATGATACGGATTATGAGACTTATATAAGGTAGGGGCTAGTATGGTTACTGTAAATAATTATTACAACAACATACCAGTAGGCAGGGATTTAAATAATCTGCCAAACACTTCCAGTACTGGTACAACTGTAGGTTATCAATATGATGGACTTACCGAGGAAGATCGTTTCGTACAAAAAGTTTTGCAGGAGCATTATGATAAAGTGTACAAAGAAAATTTGTCTCATTCTGATCCAATGGCATATATCGAATCAAAATATTGTGATGTGACCTCACCTAATTTTTGCTCATATATGACAGAAGATCAGCGTTCCATAGCTTACCGCAATGAGAAAAGAATGTTACAAACAGAGGGAAAATATTCGGCTGGATTTGCCCGGTATGATTATGCATTAAGAAATTACAAGGATGTATATACAGGTGGTTCAAGAAGTGTTGGTTATGTACGCAATACTGACAGGGAAAAGCAATATGCAAGAAGTGTTGTAAATCAGCAAATTTCAAATCTGTTTTCAAAAAATGGAATATCATTATCAAAACAAGCAGATTTGACATTTTCTATTGATCCATATACATATCAATTAACTGTGTCAGGAAATACAGATAGAGACACATTATCGCAGATAGAAAAATTGCTGAATGAAGGAGATAATGCAAAAAATATTTGGACGCATGCGTGGATTTGTATGCATGATTCAGACAATGAAATTGTTAATTCGCAGGCAAATATGACAAAGGCAAACCAATATTCTTTATGGCATGAAGTGTATGAGACAACCGGGTATGATGCACGCAATGCGACATATAAAAATGGTACTTTTATTGCAGAGGATGGTACAGATTTACTGGCATTGTTTAAGGAAAAATCTAAAAATGGTGCAGGGTATGAACTTTATTCTAAGAGATGGCTGCAATATGCTAAAAATGGCTGGAAGAAAGAAAATGATTTGGTATTGAAAATAGGCTTTGACAGCAGTGGATTGTATGATATAGGGCAGGAAAAAGGATATGGAGCAGCACAGAATATGTGGATGAAAGGTGTTAGCCAAAGTATGTTTGAAGCCAGAGTGTGACCAATGGACGTATTTACGCATTGTGATTTTACGCATGCAGCTAAGTAAAGGTGTATGTTACACTAAATAAAAGCAGGGAACTATCCATATCCATGCTTCAAACTGGAGATAAAGCTCGTGGATCTGCCACGGGCTTTTCTCATATTGTTATATACATTTTGCTGAAATTTTAAATTTCGGTGTAAAAGTAGATTGGTGTTTAGAAGGAATATGCAAAGTATTACACGAAAATGTCAAAGGATTACAGTTTACCCAAACCCATAATAATTTCTGATATAATGCGATAAGTCAGAAAGGATGATGGGGCTATGGGGAAAAGAGAGCACATATACGAAATTATTGCAGAGAATATCAGAAAAGAACGCAGAAGGTTTGGAATTACACAGGCAGAGCTTGCAGAACGGGCAGATGTATCATTGGATACGATCAAAAGTGTTGAAAATGGCAGAAGGGCAATGAGTCTTGATACATATTTGAATATTGTTCATGCATTGGAGTCATCGCCTATGGTTCTGATGAGCCAGCAGCACCCAGAAAAACACATTGAGCGTTTTGCATTTATGATGAATCGCTGTGACGAAAGAGAAATAGAATTTGCATTACATATGATTGAACAAATATTAAGAGGACAGGAAGATTATCTGAGTGAATAGACGGGTAGTTATCCTGTCCTTTGTCTATGACTCTTTTGCAAATTTTTCAGCGAGATGGTATATGATTTCTTCAATGGTGGGAGTATCATTTTCACATGGAAAGTCTGTCCAGAAGCGTTGCATTTGTGGATCAGGGCTTTTTAAAGCGATGGAAACTGCCCGCCCAATTTCCTGTTGGACTTCTTCTTTTGTGATTCCTTCTTTTTCGGCAATGATTTCCAAATATTTATCAACAGAGTATGTGCTTTTATCATTCATAGTGTTGTTGTGAATCCTTTCTGAGAAGGGTATCTGCGGGCAAATTGTCAGGTGATTGAATTGTCCCGGTTGAATACCATAAAAGTAAAACAGATAATCCGTTCTATATTACATAATAACCTTGAGAGCTGTTTTCTATGCAGATTATGGCTATTTTCTATTCTATCATATACATACGGCATGGTGCATACACGCACCATATCATTATAGGACACTCTTGCGTAGAATACAAGGAGGAGGTCTTTGTAATGATAGTATATGACAGGTTATGGATTACACTCAAGAAGAAAAATATTAGCCAGTATGCACTAATTAAAGATTATGGAATAGATAAAGCACAGTTACAGCGATTGCGAAAGAATATGGTCGTAAAAACGGTAATCCTAAACAGATTATGTTCCATACTTGATTGTAAGATAGAGGACATCATGGAGTTTGTGCCGGATGAGGATATTAAGTAAAGAGATATTTCCAAAATGTAATGAGAGTTTGGAAATATCTCTTTTTTTAATCCGCAAATATTTATATTCTTGGTATTAAGGTGTACAATATTCCACCTGAAATAGCTGGTTTAGTCACTCTTACAAAAGATTCGCTTACGGTACAATGAATACAGCTTAAGCAAATATATAAGGTGCCGGAAAAGAGTGGAAGGTGTACTACGATATTGTTAATAGTGGAGAAAGAATAAAAGAGTTGCGTGCGGCAAGAAGAATGACAAGACAGCAGCTTGCCGAGCATATTGGATTGTCAGTGGATGCTCTGCGGAAAATTGAAGGTGGTGTAAATGGAGCAAAAATAGATACGCTGATTAGTATTGCTGAATTGTTTCATATATCGTTGGATTATCTTGTGTGTGGGTGTGAAAGAAAGGCAGAAGTCGATGATCTGTTGGTTGGTCTGAAGGAGAAGGAAGTACAGTTTATCCGGAATATGGTATTAAATGCCGTTGACAATATGAAACTTCTGACAGAATAAAAAAGTCGGATTGCATTTTTGATAATGCAGTCCGGCTTTTTTTATAAGGATTTGGAACAGGTGGGAGTGTTACTCTTAGTTCAAAAGAGTGTCGGTTACTGTAGAAGATGCGTGGTGTCAGTTATACTTTGTTCAGGTTCTGAGAAAAGAACCGTTGAATATTGAAAACAGAATAGGACACGCATATCCCACGAGCTTATATCGCCTTGTCTATGACAGGGTGGCAGAATCCCATTTCGTGCGATGACTATCCTCAGAGCTGTAGCCGATTATGAGAACCGTAACAGCAGGAGCCTTTAAGGATAAGAGCAGAGGGTTGTGCCTACCGGGTTAGCAGCCGGAGGTAATGAGATAATAAGTGCACCTGAATTTCAGCAAAACGCATTTTCAGAGAGTGGCTACTTTCGTAAGTCCAGATGGGCAGGAAACTACGAAGTGATTGTGGCTGGCAAAGGATATGTTACCCGATACGGGGATGGTTAAGAAACCGGGAAGATAGTATTTTATCTTCCCACACAAACTGATTTATGGTCACCGACAGAAAAGAAATGTTTAGGTGTGATGGTGTGGAGAGTACAGATAAGTCAGCTTATGTGAGGAGATAAAGTGCGCACAGTATCAAATCGATATTATTTATAAGGAGATTTTAAGATGGAAAGAGCAATTATATATTATGCAAAAACAGGATTAGAGGCTACAGATCATTTTGTGCCGGAGTTGCTTGAAAAGTATTGTAAGGATAATGGCTATGAAATTGTAGCTATGCTTTCAGAGCCTGCTTCTACAGAAGGAGTTTCATTTCCGATGAAATATGCCATTATCGGTTTAAATATGGAAGAAGATGTTAATACAATCATAACACTTTCAAAGGATATGATTGGTGCAACAGATGAGACCGTTATTGATACACTTGGAAAACTCAGTGAATATGATATCTATGTGGAGGATATTAATGGAGAACTTGAAGAGTGTTATGAGATGATGTACAAAGAGCCTGTTCAGGAAAGTGATATAAGAGGGCTGGTGCTTGATACGGTATCAAAGTTCTATCATAACATCAGGGACGGCAGATAGGAGGCAATATGCAGGATTCCAAAGAAAAGCAGTGTCTGATATTTGTAAGGAATAATGCAAATGATACAGCTGACCGTATCGAGGCATATGCAAAAAAGTCCGGCATGGAAGTTGTTGAGACAGTTTTCAATACAGATAAAAAAGCGGTTGAACGATTAAGATATTATATTGAAAGAGATGCCATTATCTGTGTGCTAGTAAGAGATGTGGTAGACATTTCAATGGAACTTAATGAGATTAAAGCTGTAATGACACTTGCAGCGGAACATGGAATCAGTATTAATGCAGAGAGCAGGGGCTATGAACCTGCTCTCATTTCTTTTGAATGATATGACAGAAGAAAATCGAAAATTAAAACTGATTATATTTCCGGGCGAAACAGTAGTGATTGATGAATATGGGAAACGGATTGTTGCCTGTCCGACAGAGGATGAGGCAGAAGAATATATCAGGGAACAGGAGGAATGACATAGATGAAACTGAACAGGGGCGATATTGTTATTGCAAATCTGGAGTCAGTAAGTAAAGGGAGCATTCAGAAGTATACAAGACCTTATATTATTATCTCAAATAACAAGGCAAATCAGTATTCACCGGTTGTCACAGCAGTAGCCATGTCCACAAAAATATGGAAAAAGAAATATCTGCCAACCCACTGTCCAATACCGGCTGCAAAGGTAAAGGTTACTGACACAGATTTTGAGGTATTTGACAGTATGGCATTATGTGAGCAGATTGTATCCATTGATGTAAATGTCCAGATTGAGAGGGTAGTTGCTTCAATTTCAGATACGGAACTACTTGATAAGATTACTGAATGTGTAAAAATCCAGATTGGGGCATATGAAAAGTACAATTAAATATTACCGGGGCATTTGCTCCGGGTTACATAGCCACCTGTATTCTATGGGTGGCATTTTTACTGAAAGGGGGATAGATTTTATGACAGCAGAAGAATACAGAGCACTATTAGATGTGGATTTTAACAATGTAAAAATAGAAGATCTGACTGATATTAGAAAAATTAAAATAGATAAAAATCAGCCACAGAGTAAGAGGCAGGCACAGTTCTTAAAACAGGTGGGAAATCCATATATGCTGCGTCGTGGAAGTATGATGATTAAGGTAAGCTTTGCGAATAATGGACTGTCGATGGAACAGGCATTTGAAAATCTGCTTTTGAATGTCTGAAAATTTGTGGTGGAATTTCAAAGTGATATGTGCTATGATGTTTTTGGTATAAAAATTCTAAATTAGTGCATATCACCTTATTGAAAAGTTATCTTCTAACTTAAACAACAATAGGAGGATGTGCATATGAGTCAGATAAGTCAGATCAAAAAGATCTATCATGCAGCCATCTATGTTCGTTTATCGAAGGAAGATGGCGCTGTTGCTTCACATGAAAAAACTGAGAGTAACAGTATCGCAAATCAGAAATCACTGATTAGAGATTTTCTCAAAAACAAAAATGATATTGAGGTTGTGCAGGAGTATGTTGATGATGGTTTCAGCGGCTCTAATTTTGAGCGACCGGCATTCCAGATGATGCTTGAAGATATTAAGAAAGGTAAAATTGATTGCGTTGTCACTAAGGATCTGAGCAGATTCGGAAGAGAATATATAGATTCAGGTATGTATATTGAGCGATTATTCCCTGCTATGGGAGTAAGATTTATTGCAATCAATGATGGTATTGATTCCGGAGAGGCAAAGTCGCAGTCAGATGAGATTATTATTCCATTCAAAAATCTTATTAATGATGCTTACTGTCGTGATATTTCAATTAAGATACGTTCACATCTTGAAATTAAGAGAAAGCAGGGAGATGTAATCACGGCATTTGTGCCATATGGATACAAAAAGAATGATAAAGATAAGCACAAACTGGAAATTGATGTATATGCAGCAAATGTTGTGAAAGATATTTTCAGAATGAAGTTGCATGGAAAAAGTCAGGATGCAATTGCATGTGAACTTAATTCATCAGGAATACTTCCACCGGCTGAGTATAAAGCAAGCACAGGAAGCAATTATCAGACATGCTTTAAGACAAAAGAAAAGTCGGAGTGGACTTCAGTCATGGTAAGGAGAATCCTTACAAATGAGGTTTATATAGGTAATCTCGTACAGGGAAAACAGACAACACCGAATCACAAAGTCAAAAAGACCATAATCAAAGAAAAATGCGAATGGATAAGGATTGAAAAGAACCATGAGCCGGTTATCACGGACAGGGATTTTGAAGTAGTACAGAGATTGCTTGCAATGGATACAAGAACATCACCGGACAGAGAGGAAGTTTATCCGCTGTCAGGGGTAGTTACCTGTGGCGGCTGTGGGATTCCCATGGTAAGAAAAACTTCAAAAGTGGGTGGTAAAACTTATGCCTATTATCTGTGTGCAACCCATAAGGATTCAAAGCAGTGCAGTTCCCACAGAATTTCCACGGATAAGTTGGAAGAAGTGGTGCTAGAGCTTTTACAGACACACATTGATAACATGATTGACCTTAAAAGAATTCTTTCTTTTATCGGCAACGTGCCGTTTCAGCAGCTTGATATGAAAAAGCTTGAGGAAAGGCGTGAAAAGAAACAGGCAGAAGTAGACAGATGTGCAGATCTCAGAGGAATGCTTTATGAGGATATGAAGGATGGTATTATTTCAAAGGAAGATTACAAGGAACTTCATGCAGCATATGAGCAGAGAAAAAAGAATGCTGAGATTGCTATTCATCAGATTGAATTGGAAATGGATGATGTGTTGAATCGTAAGAGCAAAGGCTTTGTGTGGCTTGATTATTTTACGGAACATAAAAACATTGAGAAACTCACGAGGGAAGTGGTTGTATCTCTTATCCGTGAAATAAAGGTATTTGATAAGAATCACATTGAAGTAGTGTTTGACTTTGATGACTGCTACAAGGAATGTCTTGATGTAATAGAAAGTCAGGGACATTTTGTTGAAGTGGACAGTACGGGAAAACTGAATATCAGATTAAAGGAGGCTGTGTAGTATGGCAAGAAAGAGTAGAAAAAATACGCCGATTGCAGTTGCAGAGCCAACTGACAATCTGACAACAAAAGCAGTTTTAAGCCTGGATAGGGAGGCAAAACCATATCAGGTTGGAATATATGCGAGACTTTCATTCGAATCAGAGGCGAATAAGGAAAGAGATACTGTAGATACACAGATTGCATATATCAGAGAGTTTATTAATGGGCAGGATGATATGGTAGAAGTTTGTGTGTATGCTGATATATCTGTTACAGGAACAACTTTTGAAAGACCGGAATTTGACCGAATGATTCAGGATATTCGAGCCGGCAAAATCAATACTGTTATAACCCGTGATCTTAGCAGGCTTGGAAGAAATTATGTGGAAGCAGGTAATTATATTGAGAGAGTTTTTCCTTTTCTGGATGTACGATATATTGCCATCACAGATGATTTTGATACAGCAAGACCGGGAACTGATTTATCTGTACCGCTTAAGAATATTGTGAACGAATATTATTCCAAAGACCTTTCAAAGAAAGTAGAGACCGGAAAGCATAGTATTTGGGCACAGGGCGGCTTCAGCGAAGGAACGCCACCATATGGATATTACAGGGCTACAGATGGTTCAAGAAAGCTTTTGATTGATGAAGAGGTATCTGACAATGTAGTTAGAATTTTTAATATGTTTTTGGATGGGAAGGGATATGCTGGTATTGCAAAGACTTTGCAAAACGAAGGAATTCTTTCACCTCCGAAATACAGATTCTATAAGGCAGGAAAGATTGAACTTGCTGAAAAAGCAAGAGAATGGCACTATTCGCATGTAAAAGAGATACTCCAAGGGGAATATTACATTGGAAATATTGTTCATGGAAAGCAAAGGAAGGCTCTTGATACCGGGAGAAAGAATGTTAAAACAGATGCATCAACATGGCAGCGAATAGAAAATGTTCATGAACCAATAATTGATAAGGACACTTTCTACAAAACAAGGGAGAGAATGGAGCATATCAAAAAGAAGCATTTAGAAGCATCAAAACCTAAAGCTGATGTTCCAAATAAGCCGGATAATATTCTGGTATATAAAACAAAATGCGCCTGTTGTGGAGGCAGTGTATTGATTGGCAGGCATCACACTTATTCAGAAAAGTTCTATTATAAGTGTAAGAACCGTAGAAAATTAGCTAGGCTATGTGAAAATAAGTACTCTTATGATTATTCTGAGGTTATGGATAGTGTTTTTTCTGTTATCCGTCAGCATATGAGTTTGTGTGTTGAGAAAACAAAGTTTGTTCAGAAGATGAACAGCAGAAAAGAGAATGTTCTTCAATATGATATTTATACCAAGCAGATAGCAAAACTTCAAAATGATGTAAGAAGAATTACCGCTAACAAAAGTGGTTTGTATGAAGATTATAGGGAACAGTTAATCACTGCGGAAGAACTGTGCCAGTATCAGAGAGAATATGAAAGCAGAGTAAATGAGATTGAAGCGCAGATTACTGAATTGCTTCATCGAAGAAGTCTGTATGAAAAAGAATTTCATATTGATGAAGGATGGGGAGAAACTGTCAATAAATATATGACTAAAAGAAAACTTACAAAGGAGCTTGTGGATGCTTTTGTATCGGAAATTGTTTTTTATGATGGCAATATAGAAGTTAAGCTCTTGTATGATGATTTCCTAAAGGAGCTGCTTAAAGTGGCAGAAGAAAGAGAGGTGAGCAGCAATGGATAAGACGATAGCTCTCTATATGAGATTATCAGATGAAGATGACAACTTGGCTGCTCATGAGGAAAGTAACAGTATTTCCCATCAGCGAAAGTTAATGCTTGATCATATCCAGAAACTGCCTGAACTAAAGGACTGCAACATAATGGAATTTTCAGATGATGGATATTCCGGAGCAGACTTTAGCAGACCTAATTTTGTAAAAATGATGGATCTGGTAAAGGCTGGTAAGATTCAGGTTATTGTGACGAAGGACTACAGCAGACTCGGACGAGATTATCTTGAAGTTGGTAACTATATGGAATGTATATTTCCGGTTCTTCAGGTAAGATATATCAGCGTGAATGATAATTACGATTCTGCTAACAGCTTTGGTTCAACCGGAGGTATGAGTGTTGCACTGAAAAATCTTGTGAATGCATTGTATTGTAAGGATGCATCAAAAAAGGTAAGAGCCGCTAAGGCAGTGTTGGCTAAGCAGGGAAAGTACATTGCTGCATTTGCTCCTTTTGGATACCAGAAAAGTGAAGATGATAAGCATATGTTAGTGCCTGACCCAGTAACAGCACCTGTTGTCCAGCTGATATTTGAACTGGCTATTAAAGGCATGAAATACACCGAGATTGCAAATTATCTGAATAATAATGGATATGATAGCATATTTGAGTATTACCAAAAGATTGGAGTTAAGAGATGTTATGAAAGGGATATTGGTGAGCACATGTGGAGTGCCAGTACAGTAATGGAGATTTTATATAATGAAGTCTATATTGGTTCTGTAATCAATAACAAGACGGCTGATAATATTGATACCGGTCATCAGGTTGTGCAGAGAGATAAAGAGGACTGGATAATTGTTGAAAACTGTCATGAACCATTAGTTTCTGTGGAAGACTTCAAGCTTGCTCACAAGATGATAGCAAGACGAGAAGTGACGAAGAGAAAACCAAATGGAAAGTGGCGTAAATCGTATATTCGCTGTGGAATATGTGGTAAGGGACTTTATAAATACGGAAATAAATCCTCATACAGATGCCACAACGGTCATGTGTCACGTATTAGAGGTGAAGAACTTGAGGCGACACTTCTAGACATTGCTAGAAATATGGCATTGGCTCAGTTGCAGGAATTTGAGTTGAAAACTGATGGCGGTAATTGTCCAGATAATCTTGAAAGGGAAATCGAATCACTTAAAAAGTCAAAGGCACACTATGCAAAGCTAAAGTTTGAGATATACGATGATTATACAAAAACAAATATCACTCGTGATCAGATGGCAAAAAAGACTGCAGAAGTTAAGCAGAAAATCGCAGAGATAGAAAGTCTGATTACAGAGAAGCAGGAAACACTTGATATGCAAAAGGATCTCTTTCTTGATGCAAAGCAGGAACAGCTAACAAAGCTTAGTAAGTTGGATGAGTTTGATGAAGAAGTAATCAGATATCTCATTGATTATGTGTTGGTGTATGATAATGAGCATATTGAAATCAGATGGAACTTTGATGACTTTCAGGCTGGATGATGGTATAATCAGTAGTAATAGCGAGAAAACAAAATTATAAAGAAGTAACATGGGGAATCTTGCTAAAGGTTCCCCATTGATAAAAAAAATTAATTTTTTTTTGTTTCTTACTTGACACGAGCAGAGGCACACCATAGCTCGGCCAACACATACCAGAAAGTGATGAACTATTTCACACCAAAGCTGTGGCTTGGAATGACAGCGACTCCCGATAAGCGCGATGATGATATTGACGGAAAAAATATTTACCAGATTTTTAATTATCAGATTGCATATGAGATTCGTTTGCAGCAGGCTATGGAGGAAAACATGCTGTGCCCATTCCACTACTTTGGAATAACAGATGTTTCACTGCTTGGTGACAAGGAGATAAAGAGTAAAAAGCTTACAGAATCATCGTTCAACCAGCTTGTTGGTGATGAGAGGGTAAAGCATATCATCGAGCAGGCCAATTATTTTGGACATAGCGGCGACAGGGTGAAGGGACTGATTTTTTGCAGCAGGATAGATGAATCAGTCGAATTATCGAATAAGTTTAATCAGACAATAAATCCTGAGACAGGCAGATTTTTCCGTACAATTGCATTAAATGGAGATGCCACCGAGGAGGAGAGACAGAGAGCCTTTGAGCGGCTTGCGATGGATGAGGATGAAAACATGCAGCCTCTGGATTACATTTTTTCCGTCGAGATTTTAAATGAGGGTGTTGATATCGTGGAGGTAAACCAGGTCATCATGCTCAGGCCGACAGAATCGCCAATTGTATTTATACAGCAGCTGGGGCGTGGACTTAGAAAGGCAAATGGCAAGGAATATGTTGTGATACTTGATTTCATCGGCAACTATAACAACAATTTTATGATACCGGTCGCATTGTCGGGAGACCGCTCATACAATGCAGATACAATCAGAAAGTATGTTATCAGTGGAAATAATACGATTCCAGGCGCTTCGACAGTGCATTTTGATGAGATTGCAAAGGATAGGATTTTTGCGTCGATAGACAAAATAAAGGGCATGAAATCCATTATCAGGGAGAGCTATGTTTCTTTGAAAAACAGGCTTGGAAGAGTGCCGTATCTATTGGATTTTTATGAAAACGGAGAGGTTGATCCGCTTGCAATAATAAAAGAGTACAAGACCTATCAGGCATTTCTTGAAGCGGTTGAGAAGGAGCTTTATACCGACAAATTAAATGAGCAGGAAAAAATCACTCTTGAGTATTTGTCGAAGACTATCCTAAGTGGTGCAAGACCGTTTGAATTGGAGATTTTAAGGCAGCTTATGAAGAAGCCTTCTATTTCAATGAAAGAGATAAGAGAGATTTTCATAAAGAGATACGATTATGAGGTAAATACACAATCTCTTGACAATGCGGCTGATGTGTTGCAGGGAAAGTTTGTCAGCAAGGATGATGAGTACAAGAGATTTTGCAGGATAGATATTCTGGAGGAGGACAACAATAATGTATTCCGCAGGATGAATAACTTTACCACAAGACTTCAAAATGAAGAGTTTAAAAAGCAGATAGATGACATAATAGAGGTAGGACTCAAAAGATATCATGATAAATATCAGACCTCACTTAAAAATGATAGTCCGTTTGTATTGTATGAGAAATACTCCAGGCGAGATGTTAGTCTGCTGATGAATTGTGGTAGGGATCTTTCCTCTACCATGTACGGAATGAAGCGCATAGAGGATGATGTATTTATCTTTGTCACATATCATAAAGAGGAAAGCACAGACGAGCAGAAAAGCTATGTAGATGGAAAGCCGGATTACGCGGATGCGTTTGAAGACAATATGATTTTCAGATGGGATTCGCAGATTGGCAGGGGCGTGGACAGCTCATATGTGTCAGATGTGGTGAATACTAAAAGAAAGCATCTGCTTGTGAAAAAGAGTGATGCGGAGTCAAATTTCTACTATATGGGAGAGTTCGATATAATTGATGTGCGAGCTGCCAGAAAGCGTGATAACAATGGCAAAGAGCGTGATATCACCAAGTTTGAGATGAAGATGCACCACCCTGTAAGAGAGGATCTGCTTCGATATTTGCAGAGCAATTTACAACAAAGCTTACATAATAATACACAGGAGCTTAAGGCAATATGAAAACAATACGCGTAGTGGCTGCCGTCATAAGGGCGGTCGATAAAGAAAATAAACCGATTATCTTTGCAACCCAGAGAGGCTACGGAGAGTTCAAGGGCGGCTGGGAGTTTCCAGGCGGTAAGATTGAGTCTGGTGAGACACCGCAGCAGGCGCTAAAGCGCGAGATAATGGAGGAGCTGGACACGGAAATTGCTGTCGGAGAATTGATAGATACGATAGAATACGATTATCCTAATTTCCATCTCTCAATGGATTGTTTCTGGTGTGAGGTAACTCATGGTGAGCTTATCCTAAAAGAGGCGGAGGATGCTAAATGGCTTACAAAGGAGCATCTGGCAGATGTGGAGTGGCTGCCGGCTGATGTGACACTGATTGAGAAGATTGGAGAGGCGATGTATTAAATCCAGGACAGCAAAGAGCATGGAACTTGAGAAAAATGGAGGGAATCAATTTAGTTCAAGTTCTTTGAATTTGTCCATGTAGGCAAACAAACGGATCATTGTGCGTATTTCATTTTGATGTTCTATAGATAGTCCAAATAACTGTTCTACAAGAGAAGAGTAATCCTTTGTATCGCTATCTGGTAAATTTTTAGATAATGTATTTATATGAGCTTTGCATGCGCGGATGATCAGTTCGTCAGGATTTACCAGGTAGTGATCACATAGAGCGGTAAAGAGATCATCATCAAGACGTCTCTCGGCAGTTTCAATCCTGCCAAGCATGGTAGCAGAAAGATGAAATCCCTGCTTTTCTAAAGTGCTGGCTACAAAGGAAAGAGTTTCGTCTTTTTCTTTTCTAATAGTACGTAGCTCAGCGCCAATCTCATCAATGATTTCTGTTTTTACAAAATTCTTATAAGCCATGATGTGCACCTCATAGTAATCAAAATGTCAAATATAGATATATAATAACATAAAATGACAATAATATGAAGATAAAAGATAATTATATAATTTTTGTTGACATAAATGACAAATAGAGATAATATCAAATAAAAAAATGACAAGGAGAACGTATGGATAGAAAGGTAGATATATTAACTGATAATGAAGGAAATAAAATTGTATTCATACATGATAAGTTATTCAAAGGAAAATCGTTTGATTGGGATGACGTCGAAAAGTATTTAAAAAAACATATTGGAGAGTTTTATAACATTGAAGAGTCAGCAGATGTGGTATACATAGGAGATGACCTTCCAAATGAATACGCACATTCTAATTATTCAATGTCAATCAAGGGTGCCACTAGAGCAGCAAAGGCAAATGCTATAGTTGGATTGTCTGAAATGATAGAAAGTGCAACAAATAAAAAATTTACAGAAAACCGAAAGACTAAACATAATAGGGATGCAAAATATGGATGGTATAGTTACGAATCAAGATTTGCAATTCCGGTATTTAATGATTTCGGTGAATTGGAAAGATATAATATATTTAGGGTAATTATGGTAGTTAGACATGATCAGAATGGAAAAAAATACTTGTATGATATCATGAACATAAAAAAAGAAACGAGCAGCTTTTTCGGATCAGAAGATCTTACTCAATGAAAAACCCATTTCTTAACTATTATAATACGACCAACAGGAGCTAAAGTCAATCAATTATTAAAAATTTAATAATCATAAAATGAAAAACCTTCCTTGTGAACATCCATTCCCACTTAAACTGTGTTATAATTTATTACATATTGTATATTTTATGTGGATGATTCTCAAGTTACAAAAACATAGTAAATATAAGGAAAAAGGCAGGAAATTATATATGTATTATGTACCGGATGGCACCGAGCAGTGCGGTTATTATGAGTGTAAAGAGTGTGGAAGCAGGTTTCTGGATATAAAAATTGCACCAACATTGGTATGTCCATACTGTGGAGAAGAGGCAGATATGGAGATAGGACCTGATGAGGAGATGCCAAAAGTTGTAGAATCTGCGAAGCTTATTCAGATGGTTAGAGGCGTTGAAGAGGTAGAGAAGATGGATAAGCTGTTATCGCTTGCGGTGACAGGTGGCGATTTTAGCTGGATATAAGAATGCAGATATGTTGCTTCTGTATCATGGTATTGGTTGTGTAATCAATGAGCATAAAGCGTGGGGTAACAAGTTTGTAGACAATCTTGCCACGGATATACGAAGTGCTTTTCCAAAGAGCATGGGATATTCCGTCAGAAATCTGAAGTATATGTCAAAATTCGCTGAGACTTATCCGGATTGTGAATTTGTGCAACAGGTTGTTGCACAAATTCCATGGGGACACAATATTGTTCTTATGGATAAGATAGCTAATCCAGAGGAGCGTAAATGGTATATTGAAAAGTCAGCGCAAAATGGTTGGTCTCGAAATGTTCTTGTGCATCAGATAGAAAGTGGTTTATATCAGCGTCAGGTTTTGGCGGACAAGGTCACAAATTTTGAAAATCGACTGCCATCACCTCAGAGTGAGCTTGCAGTGCAGACGATGAAAGACCCATATGTGTTTGATTTCATTTCGTTTAGAGAGGATAATACACAGGAGATTAAGACATTAAGGAAACAATACGCGTAGTATTAAGCTAGTATTAAGCTTGTGTCTGGACAGACCCATAAATTGTAAATAAAATGTAAATTTTGCTTCTGAGAGATTGTTTTTTTCTGAGAGATGAATATAATAAGATTAACAGAACCCAACACGCCTCTCAACGATGCGGACCACGTTGGGTCTTTTAATTTTAAGGAGAAATGTCAAATGGGAGATATGAAACAGCATCAGCCGCCTTTGACAATTGAGGAACAGATAGAAAATCTTAAGAGTATAGGGTTAGTTATCAAAGATGAGGAATATGCACAAAGAATATTAAATGATATATCATATTTCAGATTGATAAAGGCATATAGCATAAATTTGAAAACGAAGAATGGTATCTATAAAAAAGATGTTACATTTGAACAGATTGTTGAATTGTATTTATTTAATTCGAATTTTAGACAACTTATATTTCCGGAAATTGAAAAAATAGAAATAAATGTAAGGTGTCGTATTGCTAATTATTTTGCAGAAACCTATGGTGTTTTGGGGTATTTAGAGGCAGAAAATTTTGTGAATTTTAAATATCATAAATCTTTTTTAAATGATGTTGAGGAGGAAATTAGACGTAATTCAAAAGCTCCGTTTGTCAGGAATTTTCGTGAGAATTATGAAGAAGGTCAATTGCCAATATATGCTCTTGTGGAAATTTTTAGTTTCGGGACTTTGTCAAAGTTCTATAAGAATATGAAAAATCCAGATAAAAAAGCTGTTGCAAAAATGTTTGATATTGGATATACATATCTGGAAAGTTGGTTAGAGAGTGTTTCTTATGTTAGAAATATATGTGCTCATTATGGTCGTTTGTATAATGCAAAATTAGCAAAGACACCGAAATTATATAAAGAATATTCAGAAGCAGGAATTGGAAATAATCGTATTTTTGGTGTGTTAATATGTATTAAGCAAATATTGAAAAACGACACTCACTGGAATGATTTTGTTGAGAATATAGAATTACTTTTTAAAAGATATAAAAAGGTTGAATTCAAGACAATGGGATTTCCTGAAAATTGGAGAGAATTATTGGAAGTTAAAAATTGAGCCGGCTTGAACAGAGATGTTCCAATCGGCCTTTTTGCGTTAAGGAAGATTGGAGAGGCACTATATGAAACCAAAAACAGCAAAGAGCATGGAGCTATATGATATATTGCTTAGGCGTGGGTATCCGGAGCCGTTTTGCGATGAGATAACGAAAAACCTAAATACCGACTGGACAGCTCAAAGGATGATAGGATATCTGTCACACTATAAAAAGCTTCCCATGGAGGAAATCGCCGATGAAATGCTTGCGATACTCAGCGACCGCAACCGCATAATGCAAAAGCATGAGCTTGAGGAGACAAATGCAAGATGGAATGACTACTTAAACAGATAAAGTCAGGAGGAGTCACATGAGAGTACTGAATATCGAAGATGATACATTTAAACACAATGATATTTGCAAAGCCCTGTCTGGATGTGGGATTAAAGATGTAGAATGGTCCAATAATCTCGCGGATGGCTGGAAACAGATTAAAAACTCAATGGAAAGTAATAACCCGTATGATCTGATAATTACTGATATGTATTATCCAGACGAGCCGGGTGGCAGAGAGGAACAATCAGGGGATGTTCTGATTGACAGAGTGATTAAGAACAAAATCACAATACCTGTAATTCTCTGCTCCAGCGTGAATCTCAAATACCCGGAAATATATGGCTGTGTTTATTATAGCAGAGAAAGAAACTGGGAGGCAGATATGCAGAAGCTTGTAAATAGTCTTGTGGCAGGATGATACTAATAAATCTCAAAGTAGTTATTTTCATGATGTACCTCCGTCAGATGATTATAACGTAAGTCAAACCAGAGGACCACATATGTTTTTTGAAAGCGAAATAAAGCTCTGTGCATAAGTGGAGAGGTATGAATTTTTGCGGTATGCAATTACTAAATCATTTTGTAGAGTAGGATTCCCTACAGAGAATACTTCCACAGGCCAGAATGGAGCAGCATATCGCACATATCCCTCTGGGGCAATGGTTACACCAAGGTTCTGTGATGCAAGCTGTATGCAGGTTTGGTTATTTCTTGTACGGTACGGAACAGGTGGCTGTATTCCATACTGGTCAAACAGTCTTTGGGCGGAACGGCCGGTATTCTGATCCGGAAAATGTAATATAAAGGGAGTGTCAGCGAACAGGCTTAAGTCAAGCCATGGGTAGCGGCACTCTTTTTTTGTTACTGCTTTTTGGGCAAGAGGATGTCCGACAGGCAGTACTAATAATATTTCTTCATGGCACAGCAGCTCATAATTTAGTTTGGGATGCTCCTGCCAGTTGCTTAAAATGGCAAAATCCAGATTGTTATCGGATATCAGCTTGTCCTGTATCGAATGACCATATTCGAAAAAATTAATGCAGACACCGGGGTGTTTTTCGTTAAAAGCAGGCAGCAGTTGTGGTATAAGGCTGGTACTGCGCATTGGCGGAAGCGCAATATTCAGCTCGCCCTTATAGTAAGAGCGCATATCTGAAAGCTCTTTTTTCCAGTCCTGATCGAGTGCCAGTACTCTTCTTGCGTAATCGAGATAACGCTGGCCCAAAAAAGTAAGATCATACTGGTATCCATTTCGTCTAAAGACCTTTCCACCGAGTTCTTTTTCAAGCTTGTGCAGATATTTAGTTAATGTTGGCTGAGAAACATAGAGTGCCTCTGCAGCACGTGTGAGATTATGATGTTCAGCTATTGCTATAAAATATTCAAGGTCAGTATATTCCATGACAGATCCCCCGTATATGTAATTACATAAATCCAAAACTATGCCATAAAGGTATAGAATTAATGAAAACAATGAATTAGACACATGATTTATTTTATATTACTATTAAATTGTCGAAAGGGCAAGGGAAAGGTGATGTATATGGGGAAATATTTAGAGAAGATATTTCGACTGTCACAATATGATACGAATGTAAAAACCGAGATGATCGCAGGAATTACAACATTTGTTACGATGGCATATGTTCTTGCAACAGTTCCCAATATGCTTGGAAACGCAGGCTTAAACAAAAGTGCCGTAATGACAGCAGTTATACTGTTGATCGTCATTACAACATGTGCAATGGCATTTTACACAAACAGACCGTTTGCACTGGCACCGGGGCTTGGAAGTACAGGAATAGTTGTATCCATGATAACAAATGAAGGCATTTCGCCGGAGAAAGCGGCAGGAGTGATATTCCTAAGTGGAATACTTTTTATCGCAATCTCTTTTCTGGGACTGCGAGAGGCTGTAGTAAAAGTGATACCGGTCAGTCTGAAGCAGGCGGTAAGTGCAGGAATAGGGCTGTTCATAGCTCTGCTGGGGGCAAAAAGCTGTGGACTTATAGCTGCCAGCGAGAAAAAGAATTGTCTTACATTTGGTGATTTAAGGTCACCGGAAGTTATTCTTTGTCTGATAGGATTTTGCCTGATGCTCTTGGTAAAAATAAAGAATATACCGGGAGGCATTATTTTATCTATACTCATTACCACGATAGCGGGAATTCCGCTTGGTGTGACCAGGATGCCGGATAGGATAATTTCATTTCCGGGAAAAATGGATGATATATTTTTGAACATTGATATTAAGGGTGCGTTGAATACAGCGTATATCCCATTTTTGATAGTACTGTTCATACCGGATTTCTTCTCTACGTTTGGCACGGTGCTCGGCGTAGGGGCAAAAGCAGGATATCTGGATGAAAAAGGAAATCTGCCGGGAATTGAGAAATGCTTTCAGGTGGATGCAGTATCAACGAGTGTTGGGGCATTGTTTGGAATACCGAGCATGACTACATACCTTGAGTCATCAGCCGGTGTTGAGGCAGGCGGAAAAACAGGGCTTACCGTTATATTTACAGGAATATGCTTTGTGCTCATGCTGTTTTTCTCACCGATTGTGCTGATGATACCGACAGCGGCAACAGCACCGGTGCTTATATATATTGGTATACATATGCTTGGTGCGATGAAAAATATTGATTACTCTGATATGACAGAGTATATGCCGGCATTTTTATGTATTGGCTTTACTATATTTGCAAACAACATAGCAAATGGGATCTGTATAGCAATCCCGGTGTATGTACTTATGAAGCTGATTTCAGGAAAAGTGAAAGAGATACAGCCTGTTATGTACATAGTGACAGCTATTTGTATTTTATATTTTATAACGTTGATATAAAGGCATATGAGGTACCGCATATACCAAATTTATATCAGAAGATCATACATGTAGAAAAGGAGAATCACATGAGTAAACGACCAATTATAATTGATACCGATCCGGGCATAGATGATGCCCTTGCGATTGCGATAGCATTATTTTCAGAGGAGCTGGATGTTAAACTGATCACCACTGTAGCCGGAAATGTTTCGCTGGATCTGGTGACAGAAAATGCGCTTAAGCTTTTAAAATTTTATGAAAAGGATGTACCGGTAGCGAAAGGCTGTGCACAGCCGCTTCTGGCGGAGTTTGTGGATGCTTCGGATATCCATGGTAAAAGTGGAATGGAGGGATATGATTTCCCGGAGCCAAAAACAGAGCTTTTATTACAGGAGCATGCCGTAAACGCAATGCGAAGAGTGATAATGGAAAGCGACGAGCCTATAACTATAGTGCCGATAGCTGCCATGACAAATATAGCATTGTTGTTTACACTTTATCCTGAGGTAAAATCAAATATCAGAGAGATCGTCATGATGGGCGGTTCAGTCACCAGAGGAAATAAAGGTGTTATGTCAGAGTTTAACGTGGCAACAGATCCGGAGGCCGCTGCAATGGTATTTAATTCAGGTGTTCCGATTGTAATGGCAGGACTTGATGTTGGCTGGAAAGCGCTTGTTATGCCACAGGATAGTGAAGAAATCAAAAATATGGGAAAAGTCGGAGATATGGCATATCATCTTTTCAAACACTACAGAGGCGGCAGCTTTAATACAGGACTTAAAATGTATGACAGCTGTGCAATAGCATATCTGCTTTGCCCGGAGCTTTATACAGTTGAGGAAACCTACGTAGGAGTTGAACTAAATGGCACCATGACTACGGGATGTACCGTGGTTGATCTGAAAGGTTATCTTAAAAAGAAACCGAACGCTAAAGTGTGTACGGATATTGACGGTGAGAAATTCAGAGAATGGTTCAAGCAGTCAATTTCAAGATGTATATAATAATATTTAAGGAGGATGGATTATGACTACATTTGTCATGTATGCCGCAGCCATTATATCTGTGGCGATAGTAATTTTTATGCTTATCAAAAAGATGGATATTAAGATAACGCTCTTTTTGATGGGAATTGTACTTATGTTTGTGGGATGCGCACTGGGAAATCCGCTTGGAGGCGAGGATTTTGTATCGACAGGGTCGGTGTTTTTAGATCCTTTAAAGGTAATCGCAGATCAGTTTAAGAGCACTATATCATCAGCAGGATTTATCATACTGATACTTGGCGGTTACTCAGCATATATGAGTGCCATAAATGCAAACAGCGTAACAGTAAACGTGCTTACAAAGCCGATAGCAAAGATTAAATCAGTATACATACTGGTACCAATCGTATTTTTACTCGGAAACCTGCTTTCACTTGTTATACCAAGTGCATCAAACCTTGCAGTTATCCTGCTCGCAACACTATATCCAATCCTTATAAAGGCTGGAATGAGCTCACTTACAGCGGCAGGCATCATTGCTACAACAGCTACTATTGTGCCTACACCACTCGGAAGTGATAATGTAGCGATTGCAGCGGAGCTTGCGAATACAACAGAATTTGCAGGACTGACAGCAACAGATTATGTATTCAAATATCATGCAATAGTATCAATACCTACACTGCTTATCATGGCAGCAATTCATTTCTTCTGGCAGAAAAGATGTGATAAAAAAGCAGGCGTGATCGAGTCTAAGGCAGTAGAGAGCAAAGATGTTGAGGAAATTAAAGGCGGGGTATTGTACAAGACAGTATATGCAATTTTACCATTACTTCCTATTATTTTGCTTATCGGTTCATTTGCTGTACAGAAGATTACAGGAGCACAGATTGATATAAGCGTGGAAGTAGCAACATTATTCTCATTTATCGTAGCAATCATCTGTGAGATCATCAGAAAACGTAATGCCGGTGAGACTCTTAAAGAGACAGAGGCATTTTTCAAGGGAATGGGTGGCTCAATGCCGATAGTTGCTCTCCTCGTTGCAGGAACAGTATTTGTAACAGGCTTAAAATCAATCGGACTTATCACAGCATTACAGAGTGCCATGACAGGTCTTTCAGGCGGAGGACTTGGATTTGTACTTCCACTCATACTGGTTGCGCTTACAGCACTTATCGTACTTTTAAGCGGAAGTGGTACAGCATTATTCTTCGCAATGGTTCCGCTTATGGTGTCACTTGCGGTAGCAGCAGGAATTTCACCGCTTGCGGTATCAATCCCAATGGGACTTGCCGGAAACCTTCTTCGTGCGGTCTCACCGGTATCGGCAGTAGTAATGATTGTGGCTGGAAGCGTAAAACGCGAGCCGCTTGAAATAGTAAAAAGAACTTCTGTACCAATGATTGCAGGAACAGTGGTAATGTTTGTACTTTCTATGGTAATATTCCTGTAGGAAAGTATGTGATTATATTTGAAAGAAATGTATTATTTGGAGGGCTGCAGGCGTGAAAGCATTAAATTATGGATCGTTAAATATTGATTTTGTATACAATGTGGAGCATTTTGTGAGAAGCGGAGAAACCATATCCTCACAGAACATGGCAATATTTGCGGGAGGAAAAGGACTTAACCAGTCTGTAGCCCTTGCCAAAAGTGGCATAGACACATGGCATGCAGGTAATATCGGCGAGGATGGAGAGTTTCTGGCAGAGATACTGCAAAAAGCGGGAGCACATACAGATTTCATCACACGTCTGCCGGGCAGAAATGGCCATGCCATCATACAAAAACAGCCAAATGGTCAGAACTGCATACTGCTGTATGGTGGTTCAAACAGGCAGAACACAAAGATACAGGTGGATGAGGTAATATCCCATTTTGAGAAAGGCGATTATCTGATTCTGCAAAATGAGATAAACGAGATTTCATATATCATGGAGCGGGCGCATGAGAAGGGCATGATAATAGTGCTCAATCCGTCGCCGATGGATGAAAAAATTTTTACATATCCGCTTGAGTATGTAGACTATTTTCTGTTGAATGAAATAGAGGCAAAGGATCTAACAGGATTTAAAGATTTCGTTGAAGAAGATGGGATTACTGCAACGGGTGAGCATTTGGATGATGCATTAAGTGAAAATGAGCAGGATACGGATAGTGCTAAAGAACTCGAAAACGCAAATACAAGCATAGACAGATGGGATGCACTTCTGGACGCAGTATTCAGCCATTTCCCAAATAGCAAGGTTGTGTTGACTTTAGGAGAATATGGCTCAATTTATAAAGATGAAAAACAAAAAATCCACCAGCCGATAGTGAAGGTACCGGTCGTTGATACAACAGCAGCAGGAGATACATTTACCGGATTTTTCATCGGAAGTATCGCAAAAGGGCTTTCACCGAAGGAAGCAATGCAGATAGCAGCAAAAGCATCGGCTATAGCAGTTTCAAGACAGGGAGCAGCACCATCTATACCTGAAATGAATGAGGTGTATGATTTTGGCGGATAATGAGTTGGTGTTATGGGGAAAAATCCAGACATTTTTAGACGCAATACATAAGAAATTAATTCAATATGGTAATAATATGAAAAATGCAACATTTCTCTAAGAAATGTTGCATTTTTTATCTTACAGTTACTATATCGGACATCAATTCTAATACTTTACACCCAATTACAACTTATTTAAAAATTATTTTTGCCATTTATTGGTTGTATCTGCCTTTTTTAATGACCACTTCCCACAAAAATCCTTGTTCTTAGACGAAAAATGCAACATTTCTTAGAGAATTGTTACATTTTGCGTAAGCATGGAAACAGCTTAAATCAAGTGCACGGAGGTATACATAATGCTTAAATTAACGCTCAGAGAAGGAGAATATGTGAATATCGGAGACAACATCAGAGTGGTCTATGCCGGTGGAAGCGGAAAGAACGGACGTCTTATGATAGATGCTCCGAGAGAGATGAACATCTCAAGGTCAAACAATGATCCAAATCCTGAGAAGAGAAAAGATACATATTATCCGGAGCCAAGGATTTCAGAGGAAGCACAGCATGAAATCAAGAAGATTATTTGGAATGAAAGACAGAAAAAGGCAAAATCTGAAACAGATAAGAAAGCATAACTAATTACGTTAATAGGCGGCCGTGGCAGATGCCACAACCCGGAAAGCCGTTTGTTATAAAGCAATAAAGTGACTGCAAATACCAAAAACAAAGCAGTTACTAAACACCCTCGGGAAAAGGACTTCCAGAGGTCAAACATAATAACCCATGAATATGGGACAAGGAGGATTATATTATGGTAGTACAACACAACATGCAGGCAGCAAATGCCAACAGAATGCTCAACGTAACAACAAGCGCACAGTCAAAGAGCACAGAGAAGCTTTCATCAGGTTACAGAATTAACCGTGCAGCTGATGATGCAGCAGGACTTACAATATCTGAGAAGATGAGAAAGCAGATCAAGGGACTTGACAGAGCTTCAACAAATGCAGAGGATGGCGTTTCAGCAGTGCAGACAGCAGAGGGTGCTCTTACAGAGGTTCACTCAATGCTTCAGCGTATGAATGAGCTTGCAACACAGTCTGCAAACGGAACAAACTCTAACACAGATCGTAAAGCAATTCAGGACGAGATAGATCAGCTTACAACAGAGATTGACCGTGTATCAGAGACAACAAAGTTCAACGAGACATACCTCTTAAAGGGTGATGGAGCAGAGAAAGAGCATAATGTAAATGCACATGATGCAGGACTTGATGGTGTTACACTTACAGATAAGGGCGATAAAGTAGAGGTTACATTAAAAGAGCTTAAAGTTGGTGATAAGATTAGCATTGCAGGAAAGAACTATACAATTGGTGGTACATCTGACGATGTAGATACTCTTTTAAAAGCTGCAAATATTACTGGTGCCGATGGTGATAAAGTTACAATTAATGGAACAGAATACACTTATTATGAGAATGCAGTTGGTGGAGATGCTCTTACTAATAAAGGATTTTATGCAACACAGCCAAAGGCTGCTGATAAGGCCTCAGCAAAACCAGACTATGCTGATCTTGATGCGATAAAAAATGCAAAGAATTCTACTATAACAGCTGGTGGAAAATCAGTTACAACGATGGGAAATGTAATAGATGGTGTAGATGATAAAGATTCTAGCGTCATTACAGCTAAAAAAGCATACATGTTAGAAACAGCAGAAATTCTTAAAGCTAGCGGTATCGGTGCTGATAAAGCACCAACAGCAACAGGTAATGATGCATTAGATGCTGCAACAAACAAGTTCAGCCTCACAAAAGGCAAAGTAAACTACAACGATGCCTTAAGCTTCAACCTTCACGTAGGTGCAGATGCTGACATGACAAACAAGATTACAGTCAACATCGACTCAATGAACTCAGCAGGACTTGGAGTAAAGGGTATCAAGGCTGATACAGAGCAGGATGCTACATACGCTATTGATGCAATCGCAGATGCGATTTCAACAGTATCTTCACAGCGTTCAGCACTCGGAGCTGTTCAGAACAGACTTGAGCACACAATCAACAATCTCGACAACGTAGTTGAGAATACTACATCAGCTGAGTCTCGTATCCGTGATACAGATATGGCTGAAGAGATGGTTAACTACAGCAAGAACAACATTCTTGCACAGGCTGGACAGTCTATGCTTGCACAGGCTAATCAGTCAAATCAGGGTGTACTTTCACTCTTACAGTAATCATCTGGTTGCTTAGATTAATCAATTTTACTGATTAACTTTTGAAAAGTAAAATCACAGAATTTTGGATTAAGCTATTCGAAATAACAAAATAAATACAATGAAATATAATAAGCGGCTGTGGCAAAAACCACAGCCGGGAAGCCGTTTATTATATAAAGATTCATCACATTTGTTAGAAATATGACAGGTGTGAAACACCTCGGGAAAAGGATTTCCAGAGGTCAAACATAATAACCCATGAATATGGGACAAGGAGGATTATATTATGGTAGTACAACACAACATGCAGGCAGCAAATGCCAACAGAATGCTCAACGTAACAACAAGCGCACAGTCAAAGAGCACAGAGAAGCTTTCATCAGGTTACAGAATTAACCGTGCAGCTGATGATGCAGCAGGACTTACAATATCTGAGAAGATGAGAAAGCAGATCAAGGGACTTGACAGAGCTTCAACAAATGCAGAGGATGGCGTTTCAGCAGTACAGACAGCAGAAGGTGCCCTCACAGAGGTTCACTCAATGCTTCAGCGTATGAACGAACTTGCAACACAGTCTGCAAATGGAACAAACTCTAACACAGACCGTAAGGCAATTCAGGACGAGATTGATCAGCTTACAACAGAGATTGACCGTGTATCAGAGACAACAAAATTCAATGAGACATACCTCTTAAAGGGTGATGGCGCAGATAAGGCTCATAATGTAAATGCACATGATGCAGGAATTGACGGAGTTACACTTACAGATAAGGGTGATAAAGTAGAGGTAACATTAAAAGAGCTTCATGCTGGTGATAAGATAAGTATTGCTGGAAAGAACTATACTATTGGTGGTGAAGAAGCTGATGTTACAAAACTTCTTAATGATGCAGGTGTTACAGATACAGATAAAGCAAAAGTAACAATTAATGGAACAGAGTATACTTATTATACGAAAACTGCAGATGGACAAAACACATTAAATAAAGCAGGTTTTTTTGCTACAGCACCTGATAAAGCAGATGCTACAGCAAATTATGAGAATGTAGCAGCAATTGCGAAATTAAAAAGTTCTACAATTTCAGCAGGTGGAAAGTCTGTGACAACAATGGGTACCGCAACAGATGGTGTAGATGACAAAGATTCTAGCGTCATTACAGCTAAAAAAGCATACATGTTAGAAACAGCAGAAGTCCTTAAAGCTAGCGGTATCGGTGCTGATAAAGCACCAACAGCAACAGGTAATGATGCATTAAATACTGCAACAAACAAGTTCACTCTCACAAAAGGCAAAGTAAACTACAACGATGCCTTAAGCTTCAACCTCCACGTAGGTGCTGATGCTGACATGACAAACAAGATTACAGTCAACATTGACTCAATGAACTCAGCAGGACTTGGAGTAAAGGGCATCAAGGCTGATACAGAGCAGGATGCTACATACGCTATTGATGCAATTGCAGATGCTATCTCAACAGTATCTTCACAGCGTTCAGCACTTGGTGCTGTTCAGAATCGTCTTGAGCACACAATCAACAACCTCGACAACGTAGTTGAAAACACTACATCAGCTGAGTCTCGTATCCGTGATACAGATATGGCTGAAGAGATGGTTAACTACAGCAAGAACAACATTCTTGCTCAGGCTGGACAGTCTATGCTTGCACAGGCTAATCAGTCTAACCAGGGTGTACTTTCACTCTTACAGTAATCATCTACAATTTAATGTTGTACAAAGCAGGAAGAGCTCGAAAGGGCTCTTTTTGTTGTGCACTTTTTTCTATTAGCATGAAAAAGTACAATCATTTATTCCCGAATAAATTGCAGACACTCCCTGTAAAGTAGTATAATAACAACAATTAATAAAGCTAATTGCACAAACAGGAATTGGCAATAAGCATGAAATGAGGTTTACACTATGGACGTAAGAAAAATGAGAAACGATTTACTGGGAAAGCGCCTTGTGGCTGCGCTTGAGTCGCGCAACATGGAGGCATATTATGTCGAGACAAAGGAAGAGGCTGTTAAGAAGGCACTTGAGCTGATTCCAAAGGGAAGCTCAATCAATATGGGCGGTGCCACATCGGTGAAGGAGTGTGGTCTGTATGAGGCGCTCTCAAACGGAGAATATCAGTTTTATGACAGGGACAAGGTGTCTACGCAGGAGGAGAAGCAGGAGATAGCGCTAAAGGCATTTACATCGGATTATTTCCTTGGAAGTGTCAATGCGATGAGCGAGGATGGCGTATTTATCAATATCGACGGAAATGCAAACCGCGTGGCGGCATATGCTTACGGACCTAAGCATGTGCTTCTTATAGTAGGCATGAACAAGGTCGTAAAGACCGAGGCAGATGCTATGAGCCGTGCGAGAAATGAGGCAGCGCCAATAAACGCACAGCGCTTTGGCATCGACACACCATGCTCTAAGAATGGCACCTGCTTTGACTGTAAGAGCCCGCAGTGTATCTGCTGTCAGATTCTGACCACACGCTTTTCAAGGGTGAAGGGACGTTTCCAGATTATTCTTGTGGATGAGAATCTGGGCTTTTAATATGTGAATAGCCGGAAAGGAAACATACGAAATGGGATATTTAATTAGTGAGACAACAAAAGAGGAACGCGAGGCAATTGTGGCTGAGTCGCTTGGCAATATCGAGGCCACCTGCGATGGCTGCATGGCGGGGCTTGCCGAGATGTATCAGGACTATATTGACGGAAAGAAGGAGCTTCGAGAGATAAATATGGAGTTCAATGCCAGGTATGTGCATGGTGAGGATATGCCGGGGCGAAGCGGCTGCGGATATAAGTAATGTGAAACGGTTTGGTATAATTACCGAGGCTTAATGATATCAGGGAGACGCAGATGATTTCATGCAGGGATGTTAACAATTTACAAATGGACGGAATGGAGCTTGTGGCGGGAGCGGCAGGGCTTGATAGGATGGTGTCATGGACTTATCTGGTGCAGACAAAGCCTTATAAGGATCATATGAATCCGGGCAACTTTGCGCTGCTTGTGGTAGATTACAAGAGATTTTCCATGGACGAGGCGTATGATGCCATGGTTGAGCTGAATGAGCTGGGAATATCGGGCTTTGCGATTTCGGTTGTGGAGGACAGGGAAGAGACACCACAGAGGATGAAGGATAAGGCTGATGAGCTCAAGCTGCCGTTGTTTTATATCCGGTGGGCGGGAGCTACTTTTGTAGATATTGCGCAGAGCGTCGGAGAGCTGCTTTTAGAGACCAGTGTGGATAATAAAAGGACCGGGGACTACCTGTACAATCTGCTTTTTGGATATGAGGTAAATGATAAGTATATCGAGAAGATTTCTGCACAGCTTGGTCTGACCTTTGACCGGCCGTATAGGGTGGGAATCATCGTGATAGACCGCAAATACGGAGTGAATCTGGAGCAGGACGAGCACACATATACATACTATACCGACTGCCTGAACCGCGAGGTTATCCATATGAAGAAAAAGCCTATGTATATGAGGTTTTTGAACAAATTTGTGCTTCTTTTTGAAGAGACAAAGGATATGGAAACAGAGCATCAGATTGAAAGGATACTTGGGGACTTAGACAGTCGTGCACCATTTGCAGGGCTGATTCACAGCACATGCATACTCGGTGCTGCATACAGGAAGCCTGCGGATTTTGGCAAGAGCTATCAGGAGGCGAAAAATCTCATCCCCAAGAAGGATATTTTACCCAATCCGACCAATAGGAAGGTAATCAGTGCCAGCTCCATGGGCATATACAAGTATATGTTCAATAGTGGCAATCAGCAGGAAATCATGGATTATTGCAACGAGAAGCTAAAACGGCTTGAGATGTATGACAATGCAAACGGCTCGTTTCTCATAGATACGCTGCTCAATTATTATATGTGCGGCTTTAATGTCCAAAAAACGGCACAGATGATGTACGTTCATCGCAATTCCATGCAATACCGTCTGAAAAAGATAGAAGAAATACTGGAAATTAGCCTTGATGACTCGATGGAATATCTGGATGTAGTTAATTGTATTCTTGTAAAAAGGCTTATGTTTAATTAGTTACTGTAAAAATGCACAAATAAATTGTGCAAAATTAACATTGCAAAGCTGCTTCATTAAGTTTATTATACGAACTAAGCAAAGGCGCTGGAGAAAAACTCCGGCGCCTTTTCGTATTTCAATAATCAAGGAGGAAAAGATTATGATGAAGAGAAGTAAGAGATTTGCAGCATTGATATTGACAGGTGTAATGGCAGCGACAACATTGTTTGGATGTGGTTCGTCATCAGGAGGAGCTGCTTCAGATAGCTCAGCGGCAGACAGCTCATCAAAGAAGGTTTTAAAGGTTGGTATGGAATGTGCATATGCTCCATTCAACTGGACACAGGATACAGATACCACACCGGACGGCAGCAAGGCAGTCAAGATAGCAGGCTCTGATTACTATGCATACGGCTATGATGTAGCAGTGGCACAGAAGCTTGCAGACCAGATGGGAATGGACCTTGAGGTACATAAGGTTGAGTGGTCATCAATCGGTATCTCACTCGATGCAGGAGATTATGACTGTATCATCGCCGGTATGGGTAAGACAAAGGAAAGAGAAGCGTCATACGCATTCACAGAGCCTTATTACTATAGAAACAACTGTATTGTTGTTAAGAAGGGCGGCAAGTATTCAAATGTAAAGAGTCTTTCAGACCTTGCAGATACAGGCTGCAAAGTAACGACACAGCTTGGAACAGGCTGGATTCCACTTTTAGACCAGATAAAGGGTGCTGAGCAGTCAGGAAACTTTGAGACAACATCAGAGTGCTTCCTCGCAATATCAAACGGCAGCGCAGATGTATGTGTAATCGATGTTCCTACAGCAGAGTCAGCAGCACTGACAAATGATGATTTACAGATTATCGAGCTGGATGAGAATGATACATTCACAGGTGATGATGAAATGGTAAATGTTTGTATCGCAACAAGAAAGGATGATACAGCACTCAGAGATAAAATCCAGGATGCCATGAATGCAATCGGCTGGAATGACAAGGCAAAGATGGATGAGCTGATGGATCAGGTTCTGACACAGCAGCCGGCAGCCAACTAGTTGTTAGAGATTTATCTGATTCACGAAAAGATGAAAGACTGTGGGATGATGTTATATCGCATCATCCCACAATAGTCTGATAAACCGGCGTAAGCTGGGGATTAGAGAGATAAAAGTGAGGTAGCAGTATGATGATAAGTAATCCAAGTAATTCGTTAGAATGGATGGTATTTCTGGCGCAGAAATATTCAAGCATGTTTATCAAAGGAACCTGGCTTACGCTGTATATATCGGTAGTTGGTACATTGCTTGGCTTCGTATTGGGATATATCGTAGGCATAGTAAATGATGTAAAGCTTAACGATGGCGACAACATCGTAAAAAAGGTTCTTATCCGTATAGTAAAGGTGATATTTACAGTTTATGTTGAAGTATTCAGGGACACACCAATGATAGTTCAGGCGATGATTGTGTACTATGGAATACGCCAGATGGGCTATGAAAACCTGACACCTGTATTTGCAGGTATTCTCGTAACTGTATTAAATACAGGTGCCTACATGGGAGAGACAGTCAGAGCAGGAATCGGTTCAATAGATATGGGACAGCGCGAGGGCGCATGGGCCATGGGAATGTCACCGTTTAAGACAATGCTCTATGTAGTTTTGCCGCAGGCATTCAAGAATATCATTCCTGAGATGGCAAATACATTCCTTTTAAATCTGAAGATGACATCAGTGCTCAATGTTATCGCTGTGCAGGAGCTTTTCATGGCTGCCAAGACAGTCGGTGGAAACTACTACAAGTACTTTGAGTCATATCTGGTCATTGCGGTAATTTACTTTGTACTTTGCTTTGTATTTGATAAGCTCTTCAAGCTGATTGAAAAGAAGCTGCAGGGCAAGACAGACTATGCACTCGCAGTTGAGTACATGGACAATGAATAGGAGGCACAATATGAGTGAGACAGTAATTTCAATTAAGGATTTAAGCAAATCATTTGGTGATCATGAGGTACTTAGAAAGATTGATATTGATGTGCATTCCGGCGAGGTCATCTGTATTGTGGGCTCCTCTGGTTCAGGAAAATCAACACTGCTTCGATGCATCAACAAGCTTGAGAAACAGACCTCAGGAAAGATTTTATATCACGATAAAGAGGTCAGAAATGTACAAAAGGATATCAATGAATACCGTTCAAAGGTGGGAATGGTGTTCCAGTCCTTCAATTTGTTCAATAATATGACAGTGCTCCAGAACTGTATGCTTTGCACAAGAAGAGTGCTTCATCTGCCAAAGCAGGAGGCTTTTGACAGGGCAATCACACATCTGAAGGCAGTTGGCATGGCTCCTTATATCAATGCGAAGCCATCTCAGCTCTCAGGAGGACAGAAGCAGCGAGTTGCCATTGCAAGGTCACTTTGTATGAACCCGGAGGTGCTTTTGTTTGATGAGCCTACATCGGCGCTTGACCCTGAGATGGTCGGAGAGGTGCTAAATGTCATGAAGGACCTCGCGAGGACAGGGCTTACGATGATAATCGTCACACATGAGATGGCATTTGCCAGAGATGTTTCTACAAGAACTATTTTCATGGACTCAGGATATGTGGCAGAGGATGCAGCACCGTCAGAGCTGTTTACAAATCCTAAGAATCCAAGAACAAGAGAATTCTTAAGCAGATATCTGGCAGGCTAGATATGGTTGGCATTCAGAAGGAGGAAATGATAAATGGATAATTTTGTAGTAACCTTTGCCAGAGGATTTGGAACAGGCGGAAAAGCAATAGCATCACAGCTGGCAAAAGAGCTTGGAATACACTGTTATGAGAACCGTATTCTGACTCTTGCAAGCCAGCTGAGCGGACTTGACGAGAATGTGTTTCAGGAGGTAAATGAGAAGCTGCGAGAAGAGGGTGGATTTACGAGCTTTTTGCGAGGGCTTCCAAGAGCAAAGGGATATATATCAAGAAATGAGAAGTTCAAATCAGATGACAGGCTCTTTGAGTATCAGAGCCAGATTATCAACGAGCTCGCAGACAAGGAATCCTGCGTCATAGTAGGAAAATGTGCCGACTATGTATTAAAGAACCGCCCAAATGTAGTGAGCATATACATTGAGGCACCGCGTGCATTCTGTGTGGAGCGTACCATAGCCAATATGGGTGTGACACCGGAGGTGGCAAATGCCACGATTGAGAGAACAGATAAGTTCAGGGCAGATTATTACAAGTACTATACACACGGAAACTACTGGACCAATCCGGTGAACTACGACCTGACACTAAACAGTGAGCGTGTCGGTGTGGAAAACTGTGTGAAGACGATAGAGCAGTATTTGATCATAAAGGGCTTTATCAAGGCTGATATGATTAAGCCGGTGGGAGAACTCATATAAAAGGTATATAACAAAAATTGCAGCTCGTGTTGAGCTGCAAATTTTTTTTATTATTATATAGATATGTCTATCCAAGCAAAGCCTTATCAGAAGCAAATTCCTCGCCGGAAACCTCCTCAAACTTCATGAGCAGATCCTCCACAGTGAGGTTTTTCTTTTCCTCGCCTGAGATATTAAGGACAACCTGTCCGTTATTCATCATGATGAGTCTGTTACCGTGAGCGATGGCATCACGCATGTTGTGGGTGACCATCATGGCTGTCAGGCTGTTCTCCTTGATGATTTTGTCTGTAAGAGTGAGCACCTTTGCGGCTGTCTTTGGGTCGAGAGCTGCGGTGTGCTCATCCAAAAGCAGCACCTTCGGCTTCTGGAGTGAAGCCATGAGCAGTGTAACAGCCTGACGCTGTCCACCTGAGAGCAGACCGACCTTTGAGGTCATTCGATCCTCGAGTCCCAGGTCAAGCTCCTTTAAAAGCTCGTGGAAACGCTCTTTTTCAGCCTTAGTTATACCCCAGCCAAGACCACGGCGCTTTCCACGGCGCGCTGCAAGTGCGAGATTTTCATCAATCTGCATGGTTGCGGTAGTTCCTGTCATTGGATCCTGGAACACACGTCCCAGAAATGATGCACGCTTGAACTCAGGGAGTCCTGTGACATCCACTCCGTCGATGAGAATTGAGCCCTCGTCAACAGGCCATGTGCCGGCAACGGCATTGAGCATGGTCGATTTTCCGGCGCCGTTTCCACCGATAACAGTGACGAAATCACCCTCCTCAAGCTTCAGGTTTACACCATTTAGGGCATGCTTTTCATTGATTGTGCCCGGATTGAAGGTTTTATGTACATTTCTAATCTCTAGCATTTATTTGCCCTCCTTTGCATTAAGTGCTGCGGCAGAGCGTTTGCCGGCCTTTTTGAAGGAGGCCTTGCTCTTGCCCTTCAGGTAAGGCACCGCAAGGAAAATAGCCACGATGATTGCAGTGAAGAGCTTTAGGTCATCACTTGGCATCTGCAGCCACAGAACGATTCCGATTACAATGTAGTAAACAATTCCACCAAATATGACAAAGATAAGCCTTCCCATGAAATTCATGTGCTTTCCGAGAATGGCATCTCCGAGCACCTCACCGATGATAACTGCAGCAAGACCGATAACGATTCCACCACGGCCCATGTTTACATCGGAAAAGCCTGAGTACTGTGAAAGCAGACCGCCTGAGAGCGCTACAATTGCATTTGAAAGCGCAAGACCGATGAGCTTCATGTTGTCGATGTTGATACCCTGAGCCTTGCTCATTGCAGGGTTGCAGCCTGTGGCACGGATAGCAGAGCCCTGCTCTGTTCCGAAATACCAGTAAAGCACCGCGATAATAACAACCGAGAAAATCACACCGACAATTATCGCATGTGTCAGGTTACGCGATGAAAGCACCAGATTATATTTATCTGCGCTAAGTGCCTGGTTGGCGTGGCGCTGCATGATATTTAAGTTGATAGAGTAGAGAGCTATCTGTGTAAGGATTCCTGCCAGAATCGGAGGAATGCCGAGCTTTGTATGTAAGAGACCAGTGCAGAGTCCTGCGAGCAGACCGGCAATACATGCGCAAAGCAGTGAAACCCAGATATTGTAGCCGTTAATCGTCATCATAACAGTTACGGCACCACCTGTTGCAAATGAGCCATCAACCGTCAGATCTGCGAAGTCCAGCAGTCTGAAGGTGATATAAACACCGAGTGCCATGATACCCCAAATCAGACCCTGGGCTATATTGCCCGGAAGGGCATTGGTGAATGCAACCGGATTTAAGGTTGCAAAATAATTCATTAGAATCATTTTATTAAATACCTCCATAGTGCAGCTGTTTATTCAGCTGAGATTTCCTCATAGCCGTCAGGAACTGTGATTCCAAGCTCCTTGGCGCGGTCCGGAAGGTACTCCTTAGTGAACTTAGGAGCGCTCTTAACTTCCATAGTTTTGACGTCTGTACCATTTACAAGAATATCGTAAGCCATCTCACCTGTTGTGTATCCAAGGTCATAGTAGCTGATAGAAAGTGTTGCCACACCACAGCCCTTAGCGATTCCTTCCTCACCAGCGAAGATAGGTTTCTTAGCCTGTGAAGCGACATTGTTGATAGCCTCTGTACATGAAGCAGCAGTGTTGTCAGTTGGGATGTAGATTGCATCAGATGCATCACATGCGCTCTGTGTTACTGCAGCAACATCATTTGAATCAGAGAATGTGTACTCTTTTACAGTGTATCCCTCGTCCTCAAGGTATTTGGTAATAGTTGTTGACTGGTAGATACTGTTTGGCTCAGATGAGCAGTAGATGATACCGATGTTCTTTGCATCCGGGAAGAGCTCCTTGATGCATTTAGCCTGCTCATCGAGTGGAGCAAGGTCTGTAGTACCTGAAATATTCTTTCCTGTAGTGCCTGACCAGTCTGACATATCAAGAGCTGTAGCGTAGTCTGTGATAGATGTTCCGAGAATCGGAATAGAGTCTGTGGCTGCTGAAGCGGCCTGAAGAGCTGCTGTGGCATTTCCAAGGATAAGGTCATAGTCGTTGGTGACGAACTTGGTGCAGATAGTAGAGCATGTAGAAGCATCTCCTGCGGCATTCTGCTCGTCAAATGAGACGTCGTCTCCGAGCTTGTCCTTTAATGCGTCCTCAAAGCCCTTTGTAGCGGCATCGAGAGCCTCGTGCTGTACGAGCTGGCAGATACCTACCTGATATTTGGCACCTGACTTCTTACCTGACTGTGTGCCACCATTTGCTGAACCGGAATCTCCACATCCGGCAAGTCCAAGAACCATTGTTCCTGCAAGAACAAGTGAAGCTAAAATTTTAGATCTCTTTTTCATGATAATTCCTCCTTTTATCAGCGCTTTAAAGCGTTGATGTATCAATTAGGTAAATTATATTCACTTATTAATGAGAAGTCAAGAGAAGATGAGGAAAAAGTGGAGCTTAATATATATAAATGATGGATAATAGGCTATAATTGAAAATAAACATAGCATCAACAAAACAGTAAAGGAAGAAAACACTTTGATAAATATAGCGATATGTGATGATGATTTAGTCTTTGCGTCAAAAATAGAAGCAATGCTTTTACAGATTTCTAAAAAGCAGATGATAAAAATGAATATAGAAGTTTTTTCTGACGGAAGTGAGTTATGGGACGATATAGCATTCGGGAAAAATAAATATGAGCTGTTATATCTGGATATTGAAATGGTCAGGATTAATGGTATAGAAGTTGCGCGAAAAATCAGGGAAAATGATGCGGATGCAATTTTGATATACATTTCCGCATATGACAATTATTTTATTGAGTTGTTTGAAGTAGAGCCATTTAGGTTTATAAAAAAACCGGTGGATGATTATATTTTTGAAGTGTATTTTAATAAAGCCTACGAGCGGATACTTAATGATGAAACATATTTTGAATATCGTTTTAATAAAGCGGATTATAAGATACCGATAAATAACATCTCATATTTTGAAAGCTCAGGAAGACTTATCAATATAATACATATGGACGGAAAAGATAAATTTTATGGAAAGCTTAATTATGTTGAGAAACAATTAGGCGATAGTAAAATTCCGTTTCTGAGAATTCACCAGTCATATCTCGTAAATTACAGATTTATATGTAAGATAAGCTTCTCTCATGTTACTTTGCGTGATGGTACGGTTTTACAGATCAGTGAAGACCGGCAAAAAAAGATCAGGGAACAATATAATAATCTGCTTGTGGGAGATTTTTTAGATGAATGAAATATTATTTTATTTGATTTCAACAAGTTTATTTTTGGTGATAATAAAAGAGGCAATGGGGATTTTCTTTGTAAAAAAAGATTTGCCTTTTTCATTTTCATTGATTGTTTGGATAGTATTTTTAGCGGTGGATATTTGCGGGACGGAGTATATTGCACAGCCATTTTTGCTTCTAATATTAGAAATCGCTACAAGCCTGTTTTTTTGTATACTGCTTTATTATGGAAGCATAATTAAAAAAATAGTATGCGTAGTAATTATCAATTTACTGGGGATGATATCAGAGGTTGTTATTGGTCTGGTATTTATTTTTTTAGATATAAGATATACACAATATCAGATAGCTGGTTCATTCATATCAAAACTCGTATTGCTTACCATATTAAGAGTGTTGAAAGCATTGAAACACAGCAGCTTGAAGAGGAAAATTCCATTTTCATATTGGTGTATGTTGTTTTCTATACCTATGGGAAGTATTTTTATTTTGAATACTCTTTTTATGCTTTGCGAAAAATCAGATGATAAAAATGCTGCTGTTTTTTGTCTGATTTCATCGGGAATAATCTTAGTGTTAAATTTTATGATATTTAAGATATATGAGGAATTGGCGGAGAAGCTGGAGTTAAAGAAACAACAGGCAATTTTTGATAAAGAAATAGAATTGTGTAAAGAGCAACTTCAGGAACGGGAAGTGGCAAATTTAAATATCAGAAAGCTCAAGCATGACATTGAAAATCATTTAATGTGTATAAGAGAGTACGCGGTGCGAAAAGAGTTTGAAGGTGCAATAGACTATATTGATGACATATTAAATGGAGAGAATTATCTGAAAAATAATTCAGAAATTAATACAGGAAATATAGTAGTTGATACTCTTTTAAATTACAAAAAATCTGTTATGGAGAAATCAGACATAAAGCTGAATTTACGTATTGAAATTCCACAGAAACATAAATTTAATGATGCGGATATTTGTGTGATACTTGGCAATTGTCTTGATAATTCAATTGAAGCAGTCTGCAAACTTGATGATGTTAGTAAAAGAGAGGTTAATGTAGATCTGGTATACAGAAAGAAAGGCCTGCTTATCAGGATTTCTAATCCGTTTTCAGGAGACATAAAAAAGGATACTAATGGAAATCCGGTCACAACAAAAGCAGATAAAGAAAATCATGGAATGGGCTTATGCTCTGTAAAAAATGCTGTCAGTAAATATAATGGGGTAATGAATATTTCAACGGATAATAGTATGTTTAAGGTACAGATATTACTATATTAAGGGAAAAAATACATCTAAAACCGTATTTTTTACATGGAGAAGAGAGATGGTCATAATATCAACTATATTTATTATATGATGAATAAAAAAGTAATTATTATAACCATTGTAGTACTGGCGATTTTGGAAAGTGTGATATTTTTTTATAAACAGAATGCAGAAAATAGCAAAAAATATACTCAGAACTCGATAGAGAGTGAGGTTGTGTTAGCGAGTTCTAAGGAGGGCTATAATTCGGTAGTGGTATATCAGCTTCATAATGCACTAATTGTAAGTGCAGAATCGGAAGCAGCATTTTTTGATGGAGTACGGTATGAGGTAGAAACACAAGGTAATGTGGATTCAAGTGATATAGATATTGTATGGACGAATATAGGTGGTGGTACAGAAAAAACCGAGGATAACGATCTGATTATAGCAGAAATAAAAATATCAGAAAATGGTAAATTAATATCCGATACTAAAATTAATTTTGCAAAAAAGGCATTTGATGCGCTTGAGGATGTTCTTAAAAGCAACCTGAATCCGTGAAGTTGATTTCTTCACAGACTCCTTAAATCCTATAATTTCAAGCTTTTACGATACTTTGTTGTTTAATATCATTATTCACCCACCAGGAGAAGTTTTTATATGAAAAAACTGATTGTAGAGTCTTTAATTTTAATATCAATTTTAGCTGCATGCGCCAAATCAAATACTTCATCATCGGATGCAGTTTCTGCAATAATTGAAACAGAATCAGTAAGTGGAGATGTTTCAGAGATAGCGAGCGAAACAGAGGCAGAACCACAGAAACCATCTAAGAATCAAGTGTTGGAAAAAAGAGCCGAGTGTCTTGAGGGAATGAGCGATGAAGATATCAGCAGGCTTACTTCTGTTATTAAAAATACAAATCTATCTCTTGAATATAATTGTATGTTTTATAATCTATTTTCAAAGCTTAGTGATCCAAAATCGCTGGAATGGAATGAGATAGACTATACAGGAGAAATCCTGATAGGTTATGCGTTTGACGATGGCATGGATTATGATGAAAGCAGTGGAATGTCATACGAAGAATATTGTGAAAAGTACGGACAAAAGGTTGTTGATTACAATGAAAAAGATGGTGAATATTTTATCAATCTTATGTCTGAAATAAAGGATACTATAAAGAACGATAAGCTTTCAAAGGATTTCAATACCATGATAGAGGACATGCGTCAGGCGAAGAATACTCATGATGTACAGTATATTATAGATATATACCATATTGCACATGATATGGATTACTATCTGTTGCGCTATGGACCGGAGGATATGGCTGGGTATGTGCAGGACATGAGTACGGTAAATAAATATTATGGTGCATTGGAAGTGTATGAATAGTTAAGAATAGTATTTTGAAAATACAGATAACAAGCCAGAAAGCAAACAAAAGTGCTTGCGATACCGCCCTGTTGGGCGAAGCAGTAATGTATGCCCTTTGGAGGGCTAAAATTAAACCACCACTTGAAGTGGAGTTTGCGAACTTAGAATTATCTCAACATTAATAAGAAGGGAGAATTTCATGCTGAAGAACAAATATATCCAGAAAATTTTAGTTAGTTTGTTTGTGGTTATATGTATTGCTGCAATCATCTACATTATGTATTTTAAAAGTAATATTAAAGATAGTCCGGATGTAAATAATAAGGTCGTTGCTGAGACCGAGCAAAATCAGACAGAAAAACTTAAGGATATATCTATCAATATTGTAGATCATTATATTACGAATACGGGTGATCCGGGAAATCTGTACAGTATAGATGAAAATAACGTTTTGTGGGGCTGTGGGAATAATGAATGGGGACAGCTTGCACAGGGGAATCGTGATTATGATGTACATAGTGAAAAGGTAAAGATTGCAGAAAATGTTGTGCATGTAGATTATTCCAGAGAGGGTTTTGCGATTTATCTTACAAAGGATAATAAGCTATATGCATTTGGACATGCAGGAAAAGGTACTGAGGAATTCAGTAAGAAATATGGCTATGATAAGACAGCGAAGCTTTTTGATAATAATTATTATGTGGACATACCACGTCTTATCATGGAAGATGTGAGGTATGCAAGGTGCGGTAAATTTGACATTATTGCTATCAAAAATGATGGTTCTGTATGGTCCTGGGGCACTACAAATGAGAGCATGACATTTGAGAGTTATGCGGTGTCATTTATAAAGAAGCCGGAAAAAATCCTCGATAATGCTGTTTTGATAACAGGTGGTACATTTCATGCGGCACTGTTAAATGATGGAACAGTATGGACCTGGGGATACAATCCGGCTGACAACTGTGGAATAGCAGACAGTCTTGTCGTAAAGACACCGACTAAGGTCGCATCTGATGCAATAATGGTATGGACCGGCAGATTACAATATAATTCGGACAAGTACAGCCTTGCCGGGTTTGATGGGGAATATCCTGCCGAAATGATGAATACCGTAATAGAAAAAAATGATGGTTCATACTGGATTTGTGGAGAGGGTGTTGGCACAGAACAAAAAACTGTTTCAGGGGAAGCTGATTACACGGTTACATGTAGCAGTAAATTTGTGCCTTATGATTTTCCACAGTAAAATAGGAAGTATTAAGTCAACTAGATAAGTGAAAAATAATGTAAAAATAAAAACGTATATTGCGTTGATAATTTCGATATAGAGTGATATAATAACTATAAATTAAAAATAAAAACGTAAAGCATGTTTATAATTTGGAGGTGCGCATGAAACTTCTTCGTGTTACAGCAGAAGGACTACCATTATTCAAAGAAAAATTAGATATATCATTTTATGCACAACAGAGAGTTGCAGAAGAACAAAAGAATACTTTACATCAATTGTTTTCAAATGTTTATATGAATACCACAATTGGCTTTATAGGAATTAATGCATCAGGAAAGACATCGGTTTTAAAGGTTATTTTATTTGCTTTGAACTTAATTAATAATGAACCGATTAATCATATAGAGACTAGTGACATATTGGGAGATGCTGAAAGAGTTAAATTTAATATATATTTCTTTTCAGAAAAGACAAATGAACTTTGCCGGCTGGAAACGGTCGTTATATCACAAAAGGTTAAATCGGAAGGGATAAGTTATAGAATCGACTCAGAGTTTTTGTGGACGAAAAGTGTAGAAGAGGTAACTACACGTAAGGCAATGCTTGATTTTGGTAAGAGAGAGCCAATAATGATAAGAAGCCATCAAGAGGAATTTTTACCGGATGATGTAAGTATTATAATTGCTAAAAATAAAAAGATAAAAGAGAATGGGAGAATTGTTAATCTTTTGAGATATACAAATGAAAATGTTCTTCCGATTTTGGATGGTATTCCGGCACAGGTAATTACGTTTTTAGACCCAACGATTGAAAGCTTGCAGTTTGATGACAATGATAATAAGACGTTAATCCATTTAAAATTTAAGGGAAAGGATGAAATTATCCTTAATAATCCGACGGAACTTAATAATTACCTTTCGTCCGGTACTATAAAAGGAATGATTACGTTTACCTTGGCACAGGAAGTATTAAAGAGTGGTGGATATATTGTTGTAGATGAAATAGAGAACCACTTTAATAAAGAAATTGTAACAACATTGATGCGATTCTTTATGAATAGCAAGTTAAATAAAAATGGTGGGACACTAATTTTTTCTACGCATTATCCGGAATTGCTGGATGAGTATGATCGCAATGACAGTATATTTATTACAAGAAATTGTAATGGTATTACAGCAGAGAATCTATCGAAAATACTCAAAAGAAATGATATAAAGAAGAGTGACGCATACCAGAGTGGCTTTCTTGAGGGGACAACTCCGACATATGAAGCCTATATGCAGCTAAAAAAGAGTATTACATCGGTTCTTACGTAGGGGGTGTCCATGGAGTTAGCAGAATATAAGGCGTGTATTTGTGAAGGGGCGGCTGAGAATGCTATCATGGATATACTGTTAGATAATAATCTTATGATTTTTAATAGAGGCGAGATGATTGAAGAGGAAGTAATTCGTTGTCGAGAAGGGAAGAAATTTGAAGAAAAATACTTAAGAAAAGGGTTTAAAGCTAAAATTTCTGTTATCAGAATTCTTGATTCAAGACGTGAAAAATTTAAACTTAGTAAGGCTTATGCAGGAAAAGTTGATGTTATTAATGTAATAACAGCTCCTGAAATAGAGATGCTGATTATTTTTAATGAGGGAAAGTATAAAGAGTTTAAGAAGTCATGTAAAAAACCAAGTGATTTTTGTAAAGAAGATTTGAAAATGCCGGATGTAAAGTCTTATGATTTTGTCAAGAACTACTTTAATGATCCAATGATCCTTGTGACGGCTATAAAAAAGTATCATGAAATATCGAAAGTTCCAAAGGGAGAATATACATTAATGGATTTATTGCAATAGAATATTGACTATGCTAAAAACTTCGCATTGAAAGAAACCATCTTAAAATGCGAAGTTTATTTACATAATTATTCAGCTATAACCTTGGCAAATTTCTTCTTACCACGTCTGATAATGAGACCCTTGCCCTTGAAATCGTCGAGAGTGTATTTTGTTGAGATATTAGTTACTTTCTCGTCTGCAACGGAAACACCGCCCTGCTGGATATTTCTGCGGCCGTCTCCTCTTGAATCGCAAAGTCCTGCTTTTACGAGAACAGAGATGATATCAAGCTCTCCGTCAGGGAAGTCATCAGCTGTAACGGTAACTGTAGGCATATTTGCATTGTTGGCTCCGCCTGCGAAAAGAGCATGGCTTGCCTCTTTAGCCTTTGTGGCTTCCTCCTCACCGTGAACAAGCTTTGTAAGCTCGAATGCAAGGATTTCTTTAGCTTCATTGAGCTGTGCGCCCTCCCAGCTTTCCATCTTGTCAATTTCCTCGAGAGGAAGGAAGGTGAGCATTCTGATACACTTAAGAACATCGGCATCAGAAACGTTTCTCCAGTACTGGAAGAACTCGAAAGGTGTAGTCTTGTTAGGATCAAGCCATACTGCACCGGACTGTGTCTTACCCATCTTCTTGCCCTCAGAGTTTAGGAGCAGATTGATTGTCATAGCATACGCATCTTTTCCAAGCTTACGTCTGATGAGCTCTGTTCCACCGAGCATGTTGCTCCACTGGTCATCTCCACCGAACTCCATGTTGCAGCCGTATTTCTGGAAAAGTGTGTAGAAATCGTAGCTCTGCATGATCATGTAGTTAAACTCAAGGAAGGAAAGTCCCTTTTCCATACGCTGCTTGTAGCACTCAGCTGTAAGCATACGGTTTACTGAGAAATGAGCACCAACCTCGCGGAGCACATCCACGTAGTTTAAGTCCATCAGCCAGTCAGCGTTGTTTACCATGATAGCTTTTCCCTCGCCAAAGTCGATGAAGCGGCTCATCTGTTTCTTGAAGCACTCTACGTTGTGGTTGATAGTCTCTGTTGTCATCATCTGGCGCATATCTGTACGTCCTGATGGATCTCCAATCTGTGCTGTACCTCCACCGATAAGCACGATAGGCTTGTTTCCTGCCATCTGAAGTCTCTTCATAAGGCAAAGAGCCATGAAGTGTCCAACGTGAAGGCTGTCTGCTGTAGGATCAAAGCCGATGTAGAAGGTAGCTTTTCCGTTGTTTATAAGCTCCTTGATTTCTTTTTCGTCTGTTACCTGCGCGATAAGGCCGCGGGCAACTAATTCGTCATAAATTGTCATGATTTTCCTCCTGATAGATTGAATTTGTATTCTGAAAAATAAAATATCCCCCTCATCCATTTAAGGACGAGGGGGATTTCTCGCGTTACCACCTTAATTTGCATCCTGCTCGCACAGGAATGCCTCCGTGAGTTGTCACACATTATTCGACATATATTATATAGTGAAAATAGCCGATTCTGCTAACACTCCGGCACTATAACGTGTGCCAATACGTTGCGGCTTATTAATCGAACCGGTGATATAACCATCCGGTATGACGTTCGGTGCAAAGCTCCGGGATGTATTCCAGATCTGTTTTCCTTGCGCCTCTCACCTGCCGGCAGCTCTCTGTAAGTATTGCAGAAATGTACTTGTTCCCATCAAAGCCTGTTGAAATGTAATTGTGCTTCAATTGACGATATTATAGCCGTTTAAGAAGGGATTTGTCAAGGGTGCAAAAAGCAGTGATTACTTTAATGGTATATCCGGGTCAGAAAAGCTATTGCAAAAAAGTATAAAAAAGTATAAAATAATAGAAAAAGTATAAAAAGATATAAAAACCTATAAAGAGTTATAGAAAGTATGAAAAAGTATAAAGATTTTTGAATATCATATCATAATATATTGAGGTGAATTTATGCAGAATCCATTAACTACAACCTTCAGTAAGACTCCGGAATACACATATATCCATACAGAGAAAACAGAGGAGATACTGGAAAACTTTATTTACGATAATCCGTCGGAGTCGGTATATAAGATAACCGGTGTCAGAGGCTCCGGTAAAACCGTTATACTTGCAAAGGTGGAGGAAGAATTAAGAACCAATGAAAGCAGATATATAAACTGGTTTGTTTTTGATGTAAATCCTGCAAGAGATATACTGGGACAGATAGCGGCAATGCTTGTAAAGGCTGGTTTTGGTTCACAGGATAAGAAAACAACAGGGATAAACCTCTCTGCAACAGTGATGGGAACAGGTGGTGGAATCGGTTATACGGCAGAAAACAATAATAATTTCTTTGATATCGGTGTAGAAATTGAGACAATGATACAGGCTGCACAGAAAAAGGGGAAGAAGATACTTATAGGAATAGATGAGGTTTCAAAGTCCGAAGAGATGATAAAATTTGCGTCTGAATATGGCAGATGGCTCAGAGCAGGGTATCCGGTTTATTTTGTGTGTACAGGCTTGTATGAAAATATACAGGAATTGAGCAATGTCAAAAATCTTACATTTTTCAGAAGAGCGGCAACAGTTAAAACGGAGCCTCTTAATATGATACGAATGACTGAAATGTATAAGAGTAAGCTGGATATTGACAGTAATGAGGCTCGTGAAATGGCGAAAATTACAAAAGGATACGCATATGCATTTCAGGAATTGGGAGTGTTGTATTTTAAGAAAAAGTTGGATGAGTTGTTAGAAGATATTTTACCAAAACTCAAAGCTGAATTGTTTGCATATTCTTATGAAAAAATATGGGAAGAGATGACTGAAATGGACAGGTTTCTTGCAGGACTTTTGACAGAAAAGGAAGAATACAAGCGTGAAGAAGTGCTTAAGCTTATGGGAGAGAAGTCAGGAAGCTACTCTATGTACAGGGATCGTCTTATAAAAAGAGGTATATTAAATTCCAGACAGGGCTATATCTCACTTGCACTTCCATATTTTGGTGAATATATAAAGGAGTATTGTTAGAATCTTAAAATGAGTGAATTATACAAGCTCCAAAAGCTTTTTAATTATTGCACTCTGACCTGTGGTGATGTATACTTTGAATAACAAACAAACTTGGGTTATGAAAGGGAGAAAAAATGAGCACATATAGCACATATTATACTATTATGAGTATGATTGACGGCTTTAAGTCGTTTATCAATCTGGCAGTTATGGTACTGACAATTGTTGCATCATGGATTATGTATGCAAAGGCAGGAGAGCACGGCTGGGCGGCCATTGTACCGTTTTACAGCTCATATGTAAAATTCAGGATTGCAGGGAAACAGAAGCTGTTCTGGGGATATCTTGTGGCAAGTATCGCAAGTATAGTAGGATGTATTTTATTGATGTATGAGATTATTGCATCAGGCCTCTCAGTTATGACATCCAGTTATATGGGGTCGTATTATGATTCTACCTATGGATATGCCGGAAACCGCATCGGAGCTCACATGGGCATGCTGATATTTGCGCTTATTCTGATTATTGCAGCAATGATTGCGGCATTGGTTATGAATATCCTCTGCTGTGTCGGACTGGCACATGCGTTTGGCAAGGGAGCAGGATTTGCCTGCGGACTTATATTCCTCAATGTGATTTTTGTCTGTATTATTGCCTTCAACAAAAACATTGTTTATGTGGGAGATGGATATAATAGTAATAATAACTACTATAATCCATACGGTTCAAACGGATATGGTCAGCAGTACGGTCAGAACATGTACGGAAACGGAGCAAATCAGCAGTACGGCCAGAACATGTACGGAAACGGAGCAAATCAGCAGTACGGCCAGAACATGTACGGAA
>ERZ1034713.106-NODE-106-length-53547-cov-76.663520_pt1 | contig 53547 bp, 35 predicted proteins | sample MGYA00520692_ERZ1034713 | MGnify/ENA primary metagenome ERZ1034713 (study PRJEB33766, sample SAMN09781717) | gut metagenome | biome: gut microbiome | host: Homo sapiens | place: Madagascar | study: EMG produced TPA metagenomics assembly of the PRJNA485056 data... | reverse complement strand
AATGAGAAAAAGAAAAGTGTTTCGAGAAACTGTGATAACTGTTATTGTGATAGCTCTTTGATGGAAAACTATGGTTTGTGATCTGCAAAGCTATGGTTTCTCTTTATCAAAATTATGAGTTAGAATTATTAACGGGATTCGTATTCTGTGGCTGCTGAAATCGGGGCTTGTCACACCCTGTTTTTTGGTGGTTCCCTAAAAAAGCCGTACCTTTGCATCGTCAAAAGAAGAAAGGCTGCACTTTGTATATTGCTCTCTGGGCGTGACGAGCTGTATGTAACTTAAATGAGCATGCCAAAGTCGAAATGACTTTGGCATGCTTTTTTTGTTTTATAATTTGATAGTAGCTTGTTGTAAGTCTATGGATTCGGCACGGAGCGTGCCGTGACCTCGCAAGACGATGATGCACTTGCCGAAGAATGCCTTCCTCTTTGGATCGGTGAAACGCTCCAGAGAGGTCTGATTGCCGTTATCTGTGCCCAGAATCTCGGCGGTAGAAGAGAAATAGATCTCGTTCTCGGCATTCGGACAGAGATTGCCATCCTTATCCACTACATTTACTTCTACGAAGGTTGTAGGGGATGATGGGGATTGCAAATCCCCAGGGAGAGAGGTCGAACCTTTTTTGACTGCGGATTGCAAATCCGCAGGAACGCCTGACAGGATTGGAGTGCACGATTGCAAATCCGCAGGAACGCCTGACGGGGTTTGGACAGCGGACGCAAGGGTGTTCTGATAGGTCTTCTTCACGACGAGATGATGAGGAGGACCGGCTGTCTTGATGGTCTGGGATGAAATCTCCCTGCCCTGCTTTCTCGCTACGACCTTTACTTCACCCGGCTCGAAAGTTACTCGCCACATTACGTGATACTCGGTGCTGCGATCAAAGGCGTCGGCATGGTCGCCGGCTTTTGCAGAAACAGCTTTGGCGCCAGCTTTTGCAGAAACGGCATGGGCGGCATCTTCATTTTCCTCTCCATGCACCTTCTTCTTCCGGATGCCCTGGCTCTTGCCATTGATGAACAGCTCTACCTCATCTGCCTGGTTGTAATAGCACCACATATCTATCTGCTGGCCTGGAAGCCAGTTCCAGTGAGGGAAAAGATGGAGAACAGGCTTCTTCGTCCACTCACTCTGATACATATAATAGCTGTCCTTAGGAAGACCAGCCAGGTCGATGATGCCAAAATAACTGCTGCGTGCCGGATAGGCATACGGAGTCGGTTCGCCGATATAGTCGAAACCAGTCCAGATAAACTGTCCGCCCACGAAATCATTGTGCTTCACCACATCCCAGGTCTCCTCGTGCGTACTGCTCCAGGAGGCATGCATATTGTCATACGCCGAACACTTGAAGGATGGATCGGTATATGGCAGCCACCACTCCACCGGAGCCGTATAGATGCTGTCGCTCGGCATCCGGTAATAACCGCGCGTCTGGAGTGCCGAAACACTCTCGGAGAAGATGAACGGCTTGTCCGGAAAGTTTCTAGGAACATCCTTCGCCCACTGATGATGATAATTGAATCCGATGACATCGATGGCACCGCTCTTGAAGAGATGATTCTTAGGATCAGGCTCGTTGCATCCGGCAGTAACCGGACGGGCGCCCCACGGATCATACTTCTTCACGATATCTGCCAGATGACGGGTGAGAAGCGAATTCACGCTCAGCTCATCGCTATGCGCCAGGGTAGAGGCATCATGCCCCGCATTCAGGATGAGATTCGCCTGCTCCAGACTCAAGGTATCGGCAGCGGCATCCGACCACTGTTCGAGCACCTCGTTGCCGATGCTCCACATGATGATGCAAGGATGATTCCTGTCGCGCTTCACCAGATCAGAGAGATCACGCTGGTGCCATTCATCGAAGAAACGGGCATAATCGCCATTTGACTTCTTACGGCGCCACATATCAAAGCTCTCGTCCATCACCATGATTCCCATGGAATCACACATATTCAGGAGTTCGGGAGCCGGAGGATTATGGCTGCTTCGGATGGCATTCACACCCATATCCCTGAGGATGGTGAGCTTGCGATGAAGCGCATCCTCGTTGAGAGCGGCACCGAGACATCCGAAATCGTGATGCTCGCACACGCCATTGATCTTCATATTCTCGCCATTGAGAAAGAAACCCTTCCGGGCATCAAACCTCACATCACGGAAGGCGGTCTGTGTAGTGACGGTATCCACCACCTTGCCATTCACCACCAGTTCGCTCTTCACGGTATAGAGATAGCCCTTGCCGATAGACCAGAGATGAGGTTTCCTTACCTTGAGCTGCTGGCTCTGGGTGCCCTGGCTCCTTGCCACCACCTTGCCAGCCGCATCGTAGATGGTATTGCGGATGGATAGTTTCATCCTGCTGCCACTGGCATGGAAATCCACCTTCACCCTGACATCTCCCTTCGGCGTGGTAGCCACATACTGCCCCCACTGCGGGATGTATGCCTCCTTCAGGGTCTTGGTAAGCCAGACGTGACGGTAGATGCCGCAGCCCGAATACCAGCGGCTATTGGGCTGGTCGCTGTTATCCACCTTCACGGCGATGACGTTGTCACCCTTCTTATATATATAAGGTGTAAGATCGTACTCGAAGGTGCTGTAGCCGTAGGGACGGGTGCCGAGCTTGTGACCGTTGATATAGACGGTGGAGTTCATATACACGCCATCGAAGGTGATGGTGAAACGGTCGTACTTCTCGTCTGGCGAAAGAGAGAAGTGCTTGCGATACCATCCGATGCCGCCCGGAAGAGCACCACCGCTGGCTCCCGAAGGATTCGATGGAGAGAAATCGCCCTCTATCGCCCAGTCGTGAGGGAGATTCAGGCGGCGCCAATGCCCGTCGGAATACTCTGAATTCTGCATACCGGCACTATCAGCCAAAACGAAAAGCCAGTCTTTATCAAAAGACTGGCGATCGCGGGCGCTCAAAGACTGAGCGCCCAATAGTAGAATTGCTAAAGCAAATATCTTCTTCATATTATTTCAATTTTACAGTCATTGCCTGACCTGCATACTTCACTACCTTGCCCTTAGGCGACTTGGCGAGATTCACGCCCTGCTGCTTCTTCTGATCTACCAGGATGATGTTGAAGCGGCGTTTCTGGAGCATGCCGTCGAAACTACCCTTGCGGGCACCGATGGTAACCTGCTTCCGGGCATCATCATACTTGAAGTCTATCACAGCATACTTGCCCTTCTCGTAGTTATAGTTCGTACCCTCATCCTCGTACAAGGTATAAGAGCCATCCTTGCCGGCATATACATAGAGGTCGATCAACTCCGGCTTCTTCTCATCACTCCACTGCATCTCAGGACCTATCGGAAGGATGGCGCCCTCTGGGATGAAGACAGGAATCTTATCGTATGGTGCATCAGCCACGATGGTCTGACCGCCCGCATGATATGCTCCGGTATAGAAATCGTACCAGCCCTTCTGCTTAGGCAGATAGACTTCGCGTGAATACTTCTGATACTCGCCCACCGGACAAGCCATCAGGGCAGAACCGAACATCCACTGGTCCTTGATATCCAACACCTTCTCATCGCCATTGAAATCCATCACCAGTCCGCGCATCATGGTGTAATCCTTGAGATGCACCATACCCGCCATACTGTAGAGGTAAGGCATCAGGCGATAGCGGAGCTTGTCGTAAGCTACGATGGTCTTATAAGCCGGATGATCGGCTGGTGCGATGTTCCAAACCTCACGCAACGGCCACTGACCGTGGGCACGATAGAGCGGAACGAAACAGCCAAACTGGTTCCAGCGAGCCTGCAACTCACGCCACTCCTTCAAATCGGCATTCTCCTTACCGGTCTTGTCAAACTCCTGCTGGGCTGCCACATAGCGGTTTTCCACACAGAATCCGCCCTGGTCCATTCCCCAGAAAGGAAGACCTGCCATGGAATAGTTCAGTCCGGCAGTCATCTGCGCACGCATATCCTCCCAGCGGGTAGCAATATCGCCCGACCAGGTAGCGGTGCTGTAGCGCTGTTCGCCAGCAAAACCCGAACGGGTGAGGAGGAAGACACGCTGGTTAGGGTTCACGCTACGCTGACCATTGTAGATGGCGTCGGCATTCACGATGCTGTAGGCATTGAAATACTCGGTAGCCGTACCCAGGGCGGTAGGACCGGAGAGCGCCTTGCGGTACCACATCGGCGTACAGTCGCGCACATTCGGCTCAGAAGCATCCATCCACCAGGCATCGATACCGAACTTATACTTGGTATAGAGATTCTCATCCATCTGTCGCCAGAACATCTTTCTAGCTCCGACATCGTAGGCATCATAGAAGGAGCCGCGGAAACCGAGCCAGTCGTGGATATCATCCTTGATAGCCTGGTGATACATCCAGCCCTTGGCATCCAGTTCCTTGTAATTCTTCACGGTATCATAGAACTTCGGCCAAACCGAAATCATGAATCTTCCATGCAGGGCGTGCACACTGTCGAGCATCGCCTGAGGGTTCGGATAGCGAGCCGCCTCAAACTCGTGGCTTCCCCATGAATCCAGCTTCCAGTAGTTCCAGTCCTGTACGATGTTATCCACCGGAATCTTCAGGTCGCGGAACTTCTTCATGTTCTCCTCGATATCCTTGCTGCTCTGATAGCGCTCGCGGCTCTGCCAGAAGCCGAGCACCCACTTAGGATATACCGGTGCCTTGCCGGTAAGGGTGCGATAGCCCGAGATTACTTCGTCCATATTCTTTCCGGCGATGAAGTAGTAATCCATATCCGGCGACATCTCGCTCCAGATGCTCAGCTGGTTCTTCTCAGCCTCAGAACGTGGGGCAGCCACACGGAGACCGCAGTAGGAAACATCGCCATCCGGCTGCCATTCGATGCGGATAGGTGTCTTTACACCCTTCTTAATTGCTGTCTCAAACTTATAGGAATTCGGATTCCAGGCGGTACGCCAGCGCTCAGGCACCACCAGCTTGCCGTCGATATAGATCTTCATATAACCGGCATAGTAGAGGATAAACTGATAGAAGCTGCTGGTTGGCGCCTCTACATATCCCTCGTAAACCACCTTGGAGCCATTCAGCGCAAAGCCCTTAGGCAGGTTCTGGATGCCGCCCTTATCAGTCTTGTTGCAGATTTCTGAAGTCTCAGGCATGGCATATTCAAAGTAGATGCTGTCCTCGCCACGTACAATCTTCTGCCCGTTCTTATCCACGTAAGTACCGGTGAGCTGTCCTTCCTTTCCGTCCTTGTCGTAGAGTTTGAAGGCACGGTTCAGCTGGAGATAATCGTCCGGATTACCCCATCGGCTGTAGGAATAGGAATCCCAGAGGATGCCGTAGTTCTTGTTGGAGATGACGAAAGGCACACTCACCTTGGTATTATACTGGAAGAGGTCTTCGTTCTTGCCCTTCATGTTGAGCTCTTCGCTCTGGTGCTGACCGAGTCCATAGAAGGCTTCATTGTCTGGCGAATCGAAGAGGGCACGCCACGACCATCCGTGCTTCTGTGCCTCAGGTACCTTGGCGATATCCACACCGATTTCACGGGCGGGCACGGTGAAAGGCTTGAAGGTCTTTCCTCCCTGTGCCACCTCTTTCAACAGTACCTGATCCTTGAGATCGTAGAAGGTAATCTGTCCGGTAGCCTCGTTCAATACGGCACGCATGGCAGCGGTGGTGATGATGAGGTCATCGCCCTGCTCCTCCACCTTGTAATTTGCCTTGCCCTTCTGAGGCACGATGATAAGACTCTGCTTGTTGCGGAAGCTCTGCTCGGCAGTAGCCTGCACACGGATGATGCGGTCGTTGACCACCTGGAGGCGGATTTGCGACGGACCATAGTTCTGATGCTGTTTCAACTGTACGGTAAGATAATTACCATTCTGTACGAAGCCAGCAGCCTGGGCACCTGTGGCGCTCAAGAACAATACTGCTGATACGAATAACGATTTAGTCAGTTTCATACTTGATATTATTTAGTTTTATTTATTGATTCTTGTTTATTCTTGCTGCGATTATTAAATTCTGCTGCAAAAATACATTTTTTTATTGGTAATCAAGTTCTGATATGTAAACAAAGAGGGTATAAAATGTTTCCTATTTCATTTTATACCCTCTTGTTATCAAAAAAAACAGGATTTAACTCCTAGACAGGTTCCCCGTTCATCTGTTTCCGGTACTGCGAAGGAGTTACGCCATAGGCATCCTGGAAGTACTTGGAGAAATAGCGTGGATTGTTGAATCCCACCTTATAGGCAATCTCGCTTACGTTCAGATCTCCCTGGCGCATCAGTTCCTCAGCATATCTGATACGCATGGAGCGGAGATATTCTGAAGGCGTGATGCCCTTGAGCGAGATGAGCTTCTTATATAATTGTACGCGCGAGATGCCGAGATGTTCGCTGATAGACTCCACCGAGGTATCCGGATCGCACATATTCTCCTGCAGATAGGTGTTGAGCTGGTCGAGGAAGCGCTGGTCGGAGGCACTCAAAACAAACCGTCCGTTGTTGAGCTGTTTCTCCTTCACCGGTTCATCCTTGTGCTGCGGCATAGCTCCACCCGAGCGCTTCACGAGATTCAGGAGATTGCGGAGCCGGAGGTTGAGCATATCGATATTGAATGGTTTGGTGATGTATTCATCAGCCCCGCTCGCCAGTCCCTCCTTGCGATGCTCATCGGCAAGACGGGCTGTGAGCATGACGAAAGGAATGGAAGCCGTCTCGTCATTTTCCTTCACCTGTCGGCAGAGTTCGTTGCCATCCATCACCGGCATCATCACATCACTGAGTATGATGTCAGGCCGCTGTTCGATGATCTTATCCCAGGCATCCTTGCCGTTCACCGCCTCTACCACCTGGTAGTCGGAGAGGAGTTCGCGCATAAACTCCCGGAAGTCATCACTGTCATCTACCAGCAGCAAGACCGGTTTCTGCGATGCCAATTGGCTATCCTTTGCCTGAGGTGCCTCATAGCCCATTCCATAGAGTGCATCATCATCTTCTGTAGCACTGGCATTCGCCGTCTTATTCTCTGGAATAGGCAGCTCTACCACAAACACGGAACCGCCGCCCGCATTGTCGCGCACCATGACATTACCCCCATGCAAGGCAGCAAACTTCTTGACGAGATTCAATCCGATGCCACTGCCGCCGGCTGGCTGCATCTCCGTACCGTTGATCTGATAGAAGCGGTCGAAGACCAGTTTCTTCTTTTCATCGCTGATGCCCTTGCCGGTATCGGCTACCGAGAAGCAGAGCCAGTCGTGGTCACCGCCCTTCATCTCCTGTCGGGTCTTGGCAAACACCGAGACGGTAATCGTGCCGCCATCGGGAGTGAACTTATAGGCATTGCTCAGGAGATTATTCAGGATCTTTCCCACCTTGTCGGGGTCGATGTTCATCGTAAAGCGAGGCAGCTGCGACTCGAAGATGAGCGTCACCTTGTTGTTGGCAAGGATACGGAAGGAAGAGCAGATATTGTCGATGAAGCTGACCATCTCGGTAGGAGCCAGATTGAGCTTCTCCTTGTTCTGGTCGAACTTGCGGAAGTCGAGAATCTGATTCACCAGGTTGAGCAGTCGGGTGGCGTTGCGGTGGATGAGTTCCAGCTTGCGGCGCTTGCCGTTATTCGCCTCCTCACGTATCATCGACTCCAGCGGAGAGAGGATGAGGGTGAGCGGGGTGCGGAGCTCATGGCTCACATTGGTGAAGAAATTCAGCTTCAGCTCGTTCAGCTCCTTCGTCTTCTTCATGTTATCTTCCATGCTTCTGCGCTCAAACTGCAGGCGCTGACGCTCCATCATCCTACGGCGATAGAGGTAGAGAGCAGCCACGATGAGCAGGATATAGACGATAAACGCCCAAAGAGAGAGATAGAACGGAGGCGCCATGTGGATCTGCAGTTCGCTGATTTCATCATTCACAGAACCATCGCCATTCACCACCTTCACCTGCAGGGTATAGCTGCCCGAAGAAAGATTGGTGAAGGTAACCTCCGGACTACCCACCGGAGTGAGGAGCCACTTATCGCTTACTCCCTTCATGCGGTAGAGGAAGCGGCAGCGTGCAGGCACCGTCACCTCGCTTGCAGCCAACTGGATGGTGAAGGCATGATCCTTGTAGTTCAGGTAGATTTCACGGCTGGCATCCAGCGACTTCTCCATCACTACCCTGCCCTCGTACTCCTCGCCTGCCGTCAGGGCATGATCGAAGAGCACCAGTCCGCTGAAGAGCGCACGGATATGCGTCTTCCGGGTCTGTGCCACCCGTGGACTGATGATATTCACACCATCCAGACCACCTATGGCGATATCGCCACTATGCAGCAGACAGGCAGAGCGATAGTTGAACTGCCTCTCCTGCAATCCGTCGAGAGAATTGTAATTGGTCATCTTCAGGTTCCACCTTCCATCCTTGCCCTTCTCTACATTGACATGGGTAACCCCGTATTCGGAAACCAGCCAGATGTTGTGCTGCTTATCCTCGATGACGGCACAACCCACGGCCCCCGGCGTACCATTCAGTTCATTGACAGACTCCATCTGGTCGGAATGGGTATCATACATGGCAATGCCGGAAGGGGTGGCTACCCAGAGAAGTCCGCGACTGTCGAGCATGGCATAGTTGACGGACGGACTGATGAACGGCTGTCCGCCAAAGGAATGGTCCAGGTTCTGAATCTTGCCATTTCGGAAATCGAAGACCGACATATACTGGGAATGGCCCAGCAGCGCCTGATGGGCATTCTGCATGAAGACGGAGCTGATATAATTGGAAGACAGCTTGGAATTGCCGGTATGATAGGTAGCAAACTTCCCGGTGACAGGATCGAAAATCTGGAAACCTCCGCCCAGCGTACCTATCAGCAGGCGATGATCGGGTGTTTCGGCGAGACACCACACGCTGTTGCTGCAGAGTCCGCTGGTGCCGGTATGATAGGATTTCCACACACCATGGGCATAGCAGGCCAGTCCGCCATTATAGGTTCCGAAATAGAGGGAGCCATCGTGCATGGTAGTACTGCTGACTACCACCTCGGAACCCAGTCCCGTTTCAGAAGAATGGAAACGGGTGGTCTGTCCGGTGCCCAGATGATACGCCACGATGCCCGCATCATTGGTTCCGCACCACAGAACTCCGTTCCTGTCCTGCGTGATGGTACATACATCTCCTATCGGAATGGTATAGAACTTGGTGGCTGCCGCCGAATAATAGCTCACGCCATTCTTATAGGATCCCACCCAGAGGGCATCCCTGTCATCTACATAGACACGCAGGAGCGAATTGTCGGAGATGGAAGTACGGTTGTTCGGATCGTATAGAAACTGGCGGAAGATTTTCCTGCCGTAATCTACGAGGAACAGACCATTATGATCGGTGGCAAACCACACCCTGCCCTTGGAATCGAAGGCCACATCCTTGAGCAGCACCTTGCCCACCGACGGAGGCACCACGATGCCCACGGAAGCCAGGAAGCTGGCTCCGCTCATAAACCATTTCTTCTGAGCCTGACCATAGACATAGGTACCCACATTGGAAGCTACCCAGTAGTTGCCCTTGTTATCTACAAAGGTAAAAGGAAGCTGATCGGTAGAAAGATGATGAGAGGCGATGAAGCGATCCTTCCATACCACCTCCTGTGCATAGCCGTCGAGGCGGTAGATGCTGCCATCAACAAAGGAGACCAGCGCCTGCCCCCCATGCTCACGGATGCAGCTTACCTGGGTATCAGGCAAGCTGTTTCGGGACGTTTTCCGGGAAGCCTTCGGGGAAGTTTTCCGGGAAGCCTTCGGGGAGGAAGGAAAAAGATAGGCAGTCTGATGCTGGGCATCTACGAAATAGATACCCTTGCCATACACGCTGATCCACATATTCTTTTTAGAATCTATGAAGACCTTCTGGGGAGCCCCCTCCACGCCTATCTTCTGGAGCAGACCCTCGGGCTTGCGGTCGAACTGCTCGGTATCATATCTGAAGACACAATAACCCACAGAGGTATGTATCCACAGATCGCCATGGATATCTTCCTGAATCTCATCTACCAGATTGTTGGGAATGGAATGGGGATTGTTGGCATCGCAGAAGAAGGTCTTCATGCGGAAGCCGTCGAAGCGGTTGAGTCCTGACTGGGTTCCCAACCATACATAGCCATGACTGTCTTTCAGTATGGCATTCACCTGTGTATTGCTCAATCCGTCACGATTGGTCAGGCGATTGAATTCCATCGAACCATACGTACCGAAGGCACTGGCAGAAACGATGGAGAGCATCCAGCAGACGAGCATCAGGATGCATCTGAAAAGGTTTCTTCTTATTAGTTTCATTGTATTTTTTCAGAACTTTCACGTATTTTGAGAATCATCGGCACCACCTCCTTGTAGATTTTCTCGACACCAAGCTTATCTACAAGGTCCTTTAATGACGTTCTACGCTGTTTCATGTATAATAAGTTAGTTATGTGATGAATTTCTTCTAGATGTAATATTCCGCAGAATCTACCAGTCCGGCGCGAAGTGCGTACTTTGTTGCTTCGTGCACGTTGTTCACACCGAGCTTTCTGAAGATATTCTTCCGGTGGGTATTCACGGTATGGAAACTGGAGAAACGCTTCTCGGCGATTTCCTTGGTAGTCATACCCAGGGCGATATCCTTGAGAATCTCGGTTTCGGTCTTGGTGAGATTCACTTTTTCTTCTGCTTCCTGCGGCTGAGTAAGGAGCACCTCCATCATTCGCTGGCAGACAAAACGCTTGCTGTCCACGCAGAAGCGTATCGCCTCCTTGATTTCCATCAGCGGACTCTCCTTCAGGAGCACGCTGAACATACTGCTGCTGGCGATGAGCACACGCACGAAATCGGCACTCAGGTCTTCGCTGAACAGCAGCCATCGGGTATAGGGAAAGCGCTGGTTGAGGATGAGCAGTTCGGCGGAATCATTGATATCGAAAAGCGTGTAATCGAGTATCACCACCGTATCTTCGTTTTCCCGCAAGGCAAGCATCAGCTCTGTCTTGTCTTCCACATACTTGGTTTCCAATCCTTCCATTTTCTCTATCACGTATATCAGTCCGGCACGCGTGATATCCTGCTTATCTGCCAATAGAATCTTCATAAGCAAATCTCCTTCTTTTATGTTGTTATATACTCTTTTATGACCAAACTTTTATGAAGGGAGAACATAGCCTTTTGCTATGTTCTCCCTGTTTTATCTTTCCTAGAATGACATGAGGAATCCCATTCGGATGCCCCACTTATCTACATTGGCATGATTCAGGTAGTTGATACGGCGCACATAATCGATTCCGAAGAACTTGAAGATGTTGTGCACACCGGCTACCACCTCCCAATATGGCGTGTTGCCAAAGGTATAGGAGTTGTTAGGGAACTTGAAAATCACGTCATCCGATGTATTCTTCACCGGATTGTTCTTGTCGGTGAGCTGTCCCCATACTCCCTTCACGGCTACATACTCGCGCCACTTCAGCTTCTTGATGAGCGGAATGCGGTTGAGAAGCTTGCCGTTCATATCCCAGGCTACCGACCAGAAGAGCTGGCGGTCGCTCAGGAACTCCCAGTCTTTCATCATACTGATGGTTGCCTCCTGCTCGAAGATGGAGAGGTTGACTGGTGGCTGGACGAGCATGGTGAATGGAACCTTGTTCCACTGCATCTTGCCCACGATGTTGAAGTCCACATATCCGAAGCTGCCCAGCCACTGGCGCTTGTAGATGCCCAGCGTGGTGAGGTTGCTCTGATACTGACCGCCCATGAATCCGTCCAGACCCATGGAATGGCGGAGGGTGAGCTCAGGACTGTCGAGATTGATAGGCAATCGCTGCTGCTTGGTGTTGACATAGGTAACACCCGGGTTGTAGTCGATGCCCACAGATGCCTCGGTGGTGCGTATCTTCTTTACTTCCTCGCCCGTGTTCACCTTGAAATAATGCAGATTGCCCACGGTGCGGTTGCTCTGCCATCTCATTCCCGCATCGAAGCGGAGTCCCCAGTCGGTCTCATAGACGAAGCTGAACTTCTGTCGCTGATAGAGATACATCTGGTCCTGCGTAGCGGCACGGATGGTCATGAAGAAGTTATCCTTGTTGTGCAGCAGGTTGTCATCGGATGGAGAGGTGATATCGTGACCAATCTCGAAGACGAACTTGCGCATCGGGAACTCGAACGGACTGTTCTTTTTCTTGTTGAGCGAATAGGTGAAGAGATGACCGTAGTACCAGTTGTGGCTCTTCGTACCGTAGGCACCATATCCATCCCAGAAGAAATGAGGGTTGAGTGCCGCCATGGTACGGGCTGCCAGACGCAGGCGCACGCCATCCACGTAGTTGTTGGAGAGGAAGGTGTTGATAGGTCCGAGGTCGAAGAGGCTCTTTCTGCCATCCTTTCCTCCGCTTCCTATCTCTACATAGTTCTCCATGAGCGCCTTGACGCCGAAGATGATGTACTTGAATCCCTTGGAATTCTCCATGCGGTGGATGAAACTGTCCATCGAAGACTCACTCTTGGTGAGATCCACCTGCCGGTACTTGTTCCAGTAAGCCTCATCACGGTTCATCGCATCCATATCATGCCTTACCTTCGCCTTGCCCTTGAAGAGCATCTTCGGCAAAGGGTCGAAGGCGTAATCGGTGATTCGGGTGTTTCGCACCACAAGCAGGTCCTGCAGCAGCTTGTTCATGTGCATCTCTGCTATCATATCATCCTTGGTGAGCACCCACTCGCCATTGTCGAGCTTGGTATATTCCTGCTCAATCTTCATATCCTTCACCCAGTTGACGGCTGAGTTGTGAGGCATGTAGAGATTACATTTCTTGACGTGCAGGGTACTGTCGGCAAGCACATAGAGCTCGCCTCGGAATCCGAAGTCCTGACTGTTGGCTGGGATAAACTGCAGATGATAGCAGAGGTCGCGGTTCACATACACCGTATCTTCTATATAATAATGATAGAAGCTGATGGCTGTTCTGCCCAGCGGAGACGGGAACGGATACTGGAGCAGTCGCACGTAGTCATCATAGATATCCACATCGGTGAAGACATCCTTGATGGCTGTATTCAGGATTTCTCCGGTCTGGATCACCTGTCCGATACCATTGCTCTGCTGACCCTTGATGATATCCTTTTCGCTCTTCGGGTCCTTGCGGTAAACGTGCTGCGAAACGGTCTCATCGATACTTACCGGCAGGGTGAGCTTGCCGTTGTAAGGCGAAAGCTCTACCTGGTCGAGGAGATACTGTCGCTTGCTGAAGAACTTGCCCTCCATCTGTTCCTTGGTGATATCATTGAGTGCGAGGGTAATCTTCTGATATTTATCATACTGATAATAATCATAGTTGCTGAGGTCGCTCTTCTTCTTGGCAGCGATGACACGTCGCATGAGTTCCACGGCAGGGTTATCCTTGCGCTTGTATCTTCCCTTCTTCGACTTCACCACGACTTCTCCCAGCTTGTGGGAATCGTCCTTGAGCTTGATTTCGAGGAAGCTGGTTTTCTCATCTACCTTGACCGTTGTGGTCTTGTAGCTCAGAGCACTGACGGTAAGCATCAGTCCCGGCTTCTTTTCGATGGTAAACTTACCTTCTCCATCACTGGAAACGGCAATCTTGTGTCCCTTGTACTGCACGCTTGCATACGATACGGCAAAGCCGTCATCGTCGATGACACGACCTGTTATCTTCTGCTGCGCCATCATCTGGAGTGTAGAAACCACCAGGAGGACGAGCACCAAATACAATTTTCTTATACCTTTCATTACCTTATTATATATATAGGGGCCTTGCGCCCATTATTAATCATTCTCTACTTTCAGGCTGCAAAGTTATAACATTATTCGTAAATAGCTGCAAAAACCTATTATATATTTCAGTTTTTTATGAGATTTTCAGAAATTCCTCCATCTCAGAGAGTTTCTTGATGATGCCATCGGGGATGGATTCATCCACCTTCTTCTCTTCCCACTGCAATCCCTTGATCCATAGGGTGTGGCACCCCAGCTTGTGGGCGGGGATGATATCCTTGCCATAGGTATCGCCCACTACCAGCACCTGAGAGGCTGGAAGATCGAGGGCGCAGACTCCGAGGGCGAAGATGGCTGGGTTCGGCTTGCGCACACCCACTACTGCCGATTCTATCACGTCCTCGAAATAGCCATCAATTCCTGCATCCTTCAATACCTGATTGATGTTGCCGTAGAAATTGGAAACCAGCACCATCGGATAACCCTTCTGCTTCAGATGCTCCAACACCAGCTTGTTCTCTTTCAGAAGGGCAAGGGTCTTGGCATTGATATAGCGAGCCATATCCTCTGCAATCTGATGAATTTCTGAATCTGAAAGGGAGAGGAAAAGGCTTTCTGATGAAGCATCAGAATCTTTTCCGGGATTCCCAAGCTTCGCCTGTTTCTCAGAATCATCCTTTCCTGTCTCCAGCAATTCCTTTCCTGCCAGGAAATTCAATTCCAGGATCAGTTTTTCTCTGAGAATATCCTCGAAATGGAAATCGGGAGTCACGATGGGATTCACAGCCAGTGCTCGCTCACCATACACGTAGGCATCGCGAAACGCCTGCTTGTGGATACTTACTCCTGGCTCAACTTCCTCGTCATCAGCCACACCGATGCCGAAGTGCTCGTAGCCCTGCCACAGCACTTCCGACCAGTGGTCGCCCCTGGTATCGAGCGTGCCACCATAATCAAAGATGATTCCTTTTATATCCAGTACTTTCATTATTTTCCTTTATTAATTGTTTGCTGCTGGCTCTTCTGATCAGCCTCGTATTCTTCCTGAATCTTCTTCAGGTCCTTGTTTCCCACCTTGATGAGCAGAATGCCGATGGCTATCCATACTAGCTCACGGATTCGGGTGATGAGACCGGTATATACACCCAGGGCACCCGTAAGATGCAGGCCATCCACCGCCAAGGCAAGACCACCCTCACGGGCTCCCAACTGCATAGGAGAGAAGAAGATGAGATTGCTGAAAAGCGATGAGAAGGCAAGAATCAGAATGCTGTCGGCGATGCTAATATCCGCCGCAAAAGCCTTCAGGATAAGATAAATCTCCAGGCTCTGGAGCACTCTCGCCATCACCTCGAAGAAGAGGGAACTGTAGAAAGTGCTCTTGTGCTGACCATGCAACAGGGCTATCTGCGAATCTATCTGCTCCAGGGTCTCCTGCTTCTCCTGCTCAAACCGCTTAGCCCAGCTCTTCACGAAAGGAATATGGGTGAGCAGACGGATGCCCTTCTGCGCCATTCCCGTCTTGTAACCGCGGGCGAAGAAGTAGATGCCGAGCAGGCAGAAGGCTGCGATGAAGCCCAGCATGATGCCCATAGGGACACCTATCGGATACAGGGCGATATAGAGAAATACCGACAGGAACCAGAACCAGAAATGGGAGAAGATGTGCATCATCACATAGAGAATGACCGATGATGTAGCCTTGCTCACACCCGTAAAAGGCTTCAGCTCCATAATGCGGTAAGGTTCGCCGCCCATCAATCCGCAGGGAGTGGTGTAGTTCAAGGCAAATCCGCTCACGGTGAGCTTATATACTCGCCAGAACGAGAGTCCCTTCACCCTACCCTCGTCGTTGATGATGAGCCACCAGGAAACGGTGTTCACCCAATAAACCACGAGCCACAGACCGAGAATCAGCGGGAAATAGATGCCCGCCTGCTTCAGATAGCGCCAGATATCGGTATAGTCCATATCCATCGTGCAGAGCATGATGATGATGGCGATGATACCGAACGCCATGAATATATTTCTGAACTTGTTATTCATAAATGAACTTGTTATTCGTTTATACCTCGTACTCTCCCTTCAGAAGCTTCTGGTTGAGCTTCAGACAAAGACGCTCGTGGGTTCCTCTCATATAGAAGAAAATCAGGCTGAACACGGTAATCTCGATAGCCGGATAAAGCCATGGAAGACCTATCAGGATAGAGATGAACAGCGTGATGCTGCGCCAGTTGAAGGTAAGGATATTGGCATATTTCATCAGTGGAAGACTACCCGCACGGAAGTCGGCACGCAACTGCTCAGGCAACTGTTGCGGATATCTTTCGCGCAGATTTCTCTTGAATATCTGGAAGATAGGAGTATCCCGCTCCTGTCCCAAGGTATAGTTCTTGTAGAAGAACTGGAAGAGTTTCTGCACTGGCTCCTTCTTCCATTTCATCTGCTTCCACAGCTCTACCTGCTTGCTGGCATCGTCCAGTTCGCTACCCTCCTTGCCTTTCAGGAAGAAGAGGTGAATCTGACGGTAGTAGTCGGCAAGACGGCTCTGAATGGCATGGCATCCGAAACCGGCAACAATGCAGAGTGCCCAGATTTTCCAGCCCCACTCCGGCATCAGACGGAAGGAGATGGCGAAGTAGATGCTGACAAACCAGAAGTCGCCAGCAGCACCATCCAGGATTCTGCCCAGGGCACTCTTCTGGTTAGTGAGTCGTGCCAGCTGACCGTCGCAACTGTCATATACGTTTGCCCAAATGAGCAAGAAGATGCCCAAGATGTTGATTGCCAAATCGTCGAAATAGAAGCAGATGCCCGCTCCTACGCCGAGGAAGATGGAAAGAATGGTCACCACGTTTGGGGTGACGTGAAGCATGCGGAAGAATCGCGCCCACTGGTAACCAATAGGACGATAGAAATAAATATCAATGTGCTCCTCGGTATCCGCTGATTTCAGAGAAGCCTTAAATTCCTGATTCATCTTTTTTTTTTAAATTATTGTTTATTTTAAAGCTTTTGCCCTTTCAGGGCGCCAGACTATTATCTATCTATAAACCCAGGGTGTTACCCTGGGCTAGGAGCTTCTGCCCTTTCAGGGCGTGCAAACCATTTTTGTTGCTATATAGAACGCAGCCTCATCACGGCATGGTGCAAAGCTAGGCCAGTCGTTGAAATCGATAATGCGGATGCTGCCATCCTCGCTGACCACACAGTCGCCGCCATATACCGGCACATTCAGCATGTCGGCAGCCTTGTCAGCCTCAGCCTTCAGATCCTCGGCATCGAAGGCGATGCCTTGCGCCTCGCCATTGATCACCTCCAGTCCGAACTTGGAGCGATGGCCGCATTTCGATGGATAGAACCAATAGAAGAAATCGGTACCCGATACGCCGTAGAACTTGATGAGGTCGCCCTTCAGGTGCTCATTCACCACCACCGATGTGATGCCGCGCAGCCAGAATTCCTTCAGCAGCGCCTCAGCCTCCTGCTCGTTCTGCACATAGCAGGTATCCTCCTTCTGCTGCGCACAGCCGTCGCCACGCTTCAGCCAGCAAGGATAGTGGATATCCTTCACCATCTCTCCGTTTCTGCCGATGATGCGGCTCTCGGGAGTAGCGATCCCTCCGGCGATGAAACGCTCGGTCATGATGCGGCGGATGCAGCGGTTTACACCCAGACTGGAGTTCACCACCAATACGCCTTCCTCCTCTATTCTGCCGAGAATATCGAGTGCCTGCTTGCTGCGTGCCATCGAGAAGAAGCCATCCACGCCCACTGTCACACGGCAGCGAGGCCATCCGTAGGCTCTCTCCAACACAGTTGCCTTGCGGCAGAATTCCTTCTCGCACATCAGCATCACCTTCGCACCGAGTGCCTCCAGCTGCTGTTTTACGGCATTCATGATGGCTGCATCGTTATCCACGCAATTAGGCGAGAACTCGTTACCGCGGCATACACCCACCAGGGTCTTACCCTCCAGCGGATGGATGAAAGCCTCGGCCTTCGCAATATCCTCCTTGTGATCTACATCGAGAATCTTGTTGATAGGATAAGCCTCCAGCTTCAATCCCTCTACCACCAGCTGGCGCTGGAAGTTGCGCATACGGCTCATACCTTGCTCCATGCAGTGGTCGAGCACATCGAGCGCCTTGTCGCCCAGACAGTAGATGCCACCCGAAATCAGATGGTCATCTCCCTCCTGCTTGTCATGGAAGCCCGTAATTCGGGGTTTCTTGTGCGAGCCCTGCTTGTCGAGCAGACTGGCACCCTCGGCATCCTCCTGCTTCTCCACGCCTACCCACAACGGTTTTTCATCATCCACGTATGGGGTGACAGCCATGCAGCCGTCAATATCCTTTGCCTCCTGGAAGTGGCGGATATACTTCTTGAACTCCTCCTCACGGAAGATGGTATCCACGGTGGTAAGGCAGAAGCGCTCGCCACGGAGATATGGCGAGAGGGCATGCAGACTGTGCATGGAACTAGGAGTGGTCTTCACCACCAGGCGCAGAGGCACCGGCAGCTTCATCTGCTCCAGATGTTCACGCACCGCCGTGCTCCATTCGTTGACAATCACTACGATTTCGGTAGCACCGCAATCTACGAAGATGCGTAGAAGGCGCTCTATCATCGGTTCGCCGCATACCGGCACCAGGGGTTTAGGCTGTTCCACGCCTTCCTGTGCCAATCGGCTTCCCTCGCCTGCGGCTATAACTGCAAATCTCATTCTATTTCTAATTATTTTTATTTTTCTTCAAATTCCTATAACTTTCTTCTGTAGCAGCGGCGGCGACGGTGCTGCACGCTTTCCAGATACTGCCACTGGCTCTGCACTCCCTTGTTGCTCTCCATCTGCGGCATTGCCTCCGCCCATTTGAAGCCGTAGCGGTGGTACTGCTCGATGAGGTCGGCGAAGATGAGAGCATTGGCACCCTTGCTGCGGTATTCCGGAAGCACGCCGATGAGCACCAGATCCACGGTATCGGTGGCATGGCACTTCATCACCCGCAGAAGTCGCAGCCATCCCCATGGGAAGAGCTTGCCGTTGCGGTTCTTCTGCAGCGCCTCGGTCATGGATGGGAAGGATACGCCGAAACCGATCAGGCGGTTGTTGTCGTTGCCATCTACCACACCGGTGATGAGGTTCATATCCGCCATCTTGATATACGAATCCACATACCCGTCGATCTGTCGGTCGGTGAGTTGCTGGAAATCGTAGAGATCCTTGTAGGTTTCGTTGACGATGCGGAAGACTTCCCTGCCCATACCGCCCTGAACCAGTTCGTGCTTGGTAAACTTATGCACATGCAGATTGTAGCGGCTCTCGATGAGCTGGGCTGTCTTGGCGAATTTCGGAGGAGTTACCTCAGGCACCTTGATGCGGTACTCCAGCCAGTCGTTGTCCTTCTGGAAGAGCTCCAGAGCATCCATGTGCTTGGGATAATAAGGGTAATTGTAGTTGACGTACATGGTGGATTTCTCGTGGAATCCTTCGATGAGCATTCCCTCGCGGTCCATATCGGTAAAGCCAAGTGGCCCTACCAATTCTTCCATGCCACGCTCTCTGCCCCACCGGGCTGCGGCATCCAGCAGCATACTGGAAACCTCGAGATTATCGATGAAGTCGAACCATCCGAAGCGCACCTGCTTCTTGTTCCACTGGTCGTTGGCACAATGGTTGATGATGGCGGCAATGCGGCCTACCACCTTCGGGATGCTGTAATCGATAGCCAGGAAATATTGCGCTTCGCAGAAGTCGAAGGCAGGATTCTTGCCTTTGCTCAATGTATTCCACTCGTCAAAACGCAAGTAAGGAACGGCATATTTGCTACCTTCATAAAGGTCGTAATAGAACTGTATGAAAGTTCTCAATCCTTTCTTGGTAGTAACGGGTATGATTCTAATATCACTCATTGATCTGATTTTTTTCTAAAACTTTTTGCTCTGATTTTTCTTTTTATAATAATGTATCATCAGAAAAACGGTGCAAAAGTACGAGTTTTTTCCGAGATGGCAAACGAAATCATTGTTTTTTTTCCTGCCGAGCGTTAAAATCATCGAATATTTCCCCCTTTCGGAAATAAAGCAGTAACTTTGCAGGCTGATATGAAGAAATCAAGAGATAATTATACATTCCTGACCCATGCACCGGTGCATCGGGTGATTTTTACGATGGCGATTCCTACCATTATCAGCATGTTATCGACGAGTATGTACAACCTCGCCGACACCTACTTCGTGGGCAGCATCAATACCCAGAGCGTGGCAGCGGTAGGCGTTTCCTTCGCCATGATGTCAGTAATCCAGGCCGTTGGTTTCCTCTATGGTCATGGCTCCGGCAACTATATTTCCCGAATGCTGGGAGCCAAGGAGGTGGAGAAGGCGAAGAAGATGGCATCCACGGGCTTCGTGCTGAGTTTCCTGACGGGATTTCTCATCGCCATTCTTGGACAACTTTTCCTTACACCACTGTGCATTCTTCTGGGTTCCACCCCCACCATCCAGCCCTACGCCGAGCGCTATCTCGGCATCATCCTGCTGGGTGCTCCCTTCATGACAACCTCTCTGACCCTCAACAACCAGATGCGCTTCCAGGGCAATGCGATGTATGCAATGAAGGGAATCATGTCGGGAGTGCTCCTCAATCTCATCCTTGCCCCACTGCTCATCCTTTATTTTGCCATGGGCATCACGGGTGCCGCCATCGCCACCCTCATCAGCCAGTGCTTCGGCTGCGCCATGCTCTTCTGGATGACGCACAAGGGAGAAAACATCCGCATCCATCTTCGCAACTTCACTCCATCCAGGGCCTACTTCAAGGAGATTATCTTTGGCGGCACGCCTTCCTTATCAAGACAGGGCTTGGGAAGCATCGCCACACTGATGCTGAACGTGGCTGCCGGAGCCTACGGAGATGCAGCCATTGCGGGTATGAGTATCGTGACGAGAATCTCGTTCTTCACCTATGCCGTGGTCATCGGACTGGGTCAGGGGTTCCAGCCGCTCTGCGGTTTCTGTTATGGAGCCAAGTTGTACGAGCGTGTGAAGGAGGCTTTCTTTTTCTGCATCAAATGCGGCACGGTATTTCTGGCGGTTTGTGCCGTTTTCGGCTTCCTTTTCTCCGAACCTATCATTGAACTCTTCCGTGATGATGCCAGCGTGGTAGCAGTGGGTTCTGTTGCCCTGAAGTGGCAGGTAATCAGCTTTCCTCTGATTGCTACCATCGTGCTGACGAATATGTTGACTCAGACCATCCGCAAGCCTGTACGTGCGAATATCGTGGCAGCAGCACGTAGCGGTTTGTTCTTCATTCCGCTCATTTTCATCCTCCCTCATTTCTTCGGATTACTGGGCGTGGAGATGTGTCAGGCGTGGGCAGATATCTGCTCCTTCCTCGTGGCGGTACCGATAGCCTGGAGTGCATTCAGGGATATGAAATTTCAGAAACGCTAAAAAAATCACAAAAAACAAGAACGAATTCTTTGCAGTTCAAGAAATTAATCGTATCTTTGCAGTCGAATTTTATTGATACATGAAGAAAATGAGTAAAGATACACTAACTCATCAGCTGACAGAGACTATCGACGAGCTTTCAAGCGCCGAATCGCTGAAGGGTCTCTTCCATCAGCATAGAGACGGGAATCCACTTCCTTCGGGCAAGGCGCTCGAAGACATCATCAATCTGTCTCGTTCCATCCTCTTTCCGGGATATTTCGGAAACTCATCCGTGAATATCTCTACCATCAAATACCATATCGGAGTAAGAGTTGAGAAACTCTACGAGATGCTCGCAGAACAGATTCTCGCCGGACTCTGCTTCGCCAACGACTGCGAATCGGAAACCCAGGCAGAACTGCAGCACCAGCGCGCCAAGGCAGGTGTCATCGCCGCCAAAGCCATCATGGAATTTCCCAAGCTCCGCAAGATTCTCGCCACCGACGTAGAGGCAGCCTACAACGGTGACCCGGCGGCAATGAGCCACGGAGAAATCATCTCGTGCTATCCCGTGATCAAGGCTTTAACCAACTATCGTATCGCTCATGTTCTGCACAAGCTCGGCGTGCCACTCATCCCAAGAATGATGACGGAGCTGGCACACTCGGAGACGGGTATCGATATCAATCCGGAGGCTACCATCGGCCACCACTTCACCATCGACCACGGCACAGGTGTGGTTATCGGTGCCACCTGCATCATCGGCAACAACGTGAAGCTCTACCAGGGTGTTACCCTCGGAGCCAAGAGTTTCCCACTGGATAAGGACGGCAATCCTATCAAGGGAATCCCTCGCCACCCTATCCTGGAAGACGATGTCATCGTGTATGCCAACGCCACCATCCTGGGCAGAATCACCATCGGAGAAGGCTGCATCGTGGGCGCCAACGTATGGGTGACCAAGGATATGAAGCCGAAAACAAAGAAATATAGAAAAGAAAAACAAAGTTTATTAGATATAGAATTCAATAATGGAACAGGAATTTGAACTCATTGCCAAGACCTTTATGGGTCTGGAGCCAGTCTTGGCTGAGGAGCTCACCCAACTGGGTGCTAACAATGTACAAATAGGTCGCCGCATGGTATCTTTCACTGGCGACAAGGAAATGATGTATCGTGCTAACTTCCAGTTACACACAGCCATCCGCATCTTGAAACCTATCAAGCACTTCAAGGCTCGTTCTGCCGAAGAGGTGTACGACGAGGTTCAGAAGATCAAGTGGGATGACATCTTAGACGTGAAGAAGACTTTCTCGGTAGATTCAGTAGTCTATTCTGAGGAGTTCCGCAACTCACGCTTCGTGACTTACAAGGTAAAGGATGCCATCGTGGACTGGTTCCGCGAGAAGCAGGGCACACGTCCTAACATCAGCGTGTCTAACCCAGACATCCGCCTCAACATCCATATCGCAGAGGATAACGCTACCCTGAGTCTCGACTCAAGCGGTGAGAGTCTGCACCGCCGCGGCTACCGTCAGGAGCAGGTAGAGGCACCTCTGAACGAGGTACTCGCTGCAGGTATGATCCTGATGACCGGCTGGAAGGGCGAATGCGACTTCATCGACCCAATGTGCGGTTCGGGAACCATCGCCATCGAGGCTGCCCTCATCGCCCGCAACATCTCTCCAGGTGTATTCCGCAAGGAGTTTGCCTTCGAGAAGTGGAACGATTTCGACCAGGATCTCTTCGATATGATCTATAACGACGACTCTCAGGAGCGCGAGTTCGAGCACCACATCTACGGATATGATGTAGATATGAAGGCGGTGAACACTGCCAACCTCAACGTGCGTGCAGCCGGTCTGAGCAAGGATATCACCATCGCCCAGCAGGATTTCAAGGACTTCACACAGCCTGCCGAGAAGAGCATCATCGTGATGAACCCTCCATACGGCGAGCGCATCTCTACCCCTAACCTGCTGAACACCTACAAGATGATCGGCGAGCGATTCAAGCGTGCCTTCGCAGGCAACGAGGCTTGGGTACTGAGCTACCGCGAGGAGTGCTTCGAGCAGATTGGACTGAAGCCATCTATCAAGATTCCGGTATATAACGGAAGTCTGGAGTGCGAGTTCCGCAAGTATGTGATGTTCGACGGCAAGATGAAGGAGTTCCGTTCTGAGGGCGGTATCGTGAAGACTGAGCGCGAGAAGAGCGAGATGGCGCAGAAGCACCGTTTCAAGAAGGAGCGCGAGTTCAAGAAGCGTGTGAGCGAGGAGACTGAGAACGAGGAGGCAGATATCCGCAGCTTCCAGTTCCACAGCCATCGCCTGGAGGACTTCGAGAAGCGCCGCAATGAGATTCGCCGTGGCGGACGTCCACGTGTGGGTGCAGGCGGAAGACGCGACGATGATGATGACCGCAAGGGCGGCCGCAGTTTCGGAGGCAAGCGCGGAGGCGACCGTGACAACAAGCGCGGAGGTTTCAAGGGAGACCGTAATGACAAGCGCGGTGGTTTCAAGGGAGACCGCAGAGGTGGCAAGAACTTCGGAGGAAAGCGTGGCGGCAAGCCAAGCTTCGACACCGACTTTGATGACGAGGATTAAGATTTTCTAGCAATGCGGTGAAACGCCGTATTGCTAAGAATTCTAGCAATGTAGCGAAACGCTACGTCGCTAAAGATAAAATTCTAGCTATCAGACAGATAAGCCTAGTAGTACTATAAAATATAGTATCACTAGAAATAAAAAACAAGAAAATAAGAATGATGAATCTGAAGAATTCAATTTATAAATTATCTTTTGCAGCTATGATTTCCATGATGGCAATGAATGCAACCGAGATACAAGCTCAGGGCGTGGTTCCTGCACAGAAGGGCGAGAAAGCCTTCACACTGGAAGACCTGAACTTCGGTGGCAACAACTACCGCAACATGGTGGCAAAGAACCGCTGGTGTACCTGGTGGGGAAATGAACTCATCCATCAGGACATCGAGGCATGCTATCTCGTAAACAAGACTACCGGAAAGGAGACAAAACTCTTCGGTATCAACGATATCAACCAGTGGATTGCTCCTACCAAGGACATCAAGGTAAGAGCCCTCTACAACGCTCAGTTCCCTTTCGCAGGCAAGAGCATCGTGATGGTAAGCAACGGCAGCAAGACCTACACCATCGACTTCAAGAAGCATAAGCTGCTGAGCGAGATGGAGTTTGAAGACGGCGAAAACCTGCTGGAGGCTAACGCCCAGCAGAATGCATTCGCCTATCTGAAGGGCAGCAACCTCTATGTGCGCTCCTTCGACGTAACCAACAATGCCATGACAAGAGAGAAGAAGTCTCACGATTTCCAGATCTCTACAGACGGCAGCCGCTCTATCGTGTATGGTCAGAGTGTTCACCGCGATGAATTCGGCATCAGCAAGGGTACCTTCTGGAGCCCTAACGGCGAACTGCTCGCCTTCTACCGCATGGATCAGAGCATGGTGACTGATTATCCCCAGGTGGATATCCCGGAGATTGATTACTTCAATCATCCTGAGACAGAAACCTGCTGCGCCAAGCCTGCACCAGACAAGTATCCGATGACAGGCGAGACATCGCACAAGGTAACTGTGGGCGTGTTCGACTGCATGACCGGCAAGACCATCTATCTGAAGGCGGGCGACCCTACAGACCGCTACTTCACCAACATCGCATGGAGCCCGGACAGCAAGACCATCTATATGTTTGAGTTGAACCGCGACCAGAATGACTGTCGTCTCACTGCCTACAGCGCAGAGACCGGCGAGAAGACCGGCGAGCTCTATCGCGAGACCGATGAGAAGTATGTAGAGCCTTGTCACCCAATCCAGTTCCTGCCTTGGGACAACAGCAGCTTCATCATGCAGAGCCGCAAGGATGGCTACAACCACCTTTACCTCTGCACCCTGGGCAAGCACGGCAGCCGTATGGCAAGCAACACGGAATCGCTCGAAATCAAGCAGTTGACTTCCGGCAAATGGGAGGTGATGGAAGTGCTCGGCTTCAACGCCAAGCGCAAGAGCATCATCATCGCATCCAACGAGTGCTCTCCTATCCAGCGTAACATCTTCGTGGTGGATACCAAGACCGGCAAGCGCACCATGATGGACGATTGCGGCAAGGGATGGCACAACGCTACCCTGAGCGGGAACGGACAGTTTATCTATGACAACTACTCTACTCCTACCGTGCCTCGCAAGATTGCCATCGTAAATACCGAGAACGGCAAGCGCACCTCCTATTTCACAGCCAAGAACCCATGGAAGGGCTACAACGTGCCTGAATACAGCTGCGGTTCAATCAAGGCCGACGACGGCGTAACCGACCTCTACTGGAGAATGGTGAAGCCGGTGAACTTCGACCCTAACAAGAAGTATCCTACCATTATATATGTATATGGTGGACCTCACGCCCACAACGTGGATGCCCGCTGGAACTACTCTAGCCGTGGCTGGGAAACCTACATGGCAGAAAAGGGCTATCTGCTCTTCATCCTCGACAACCGTGGTAGCGAGAACCGTGGCAAGGCGTTCGAGCAGGCTACCTTCCGCCAGCTGGGTCAGGTAGAGATGAAGGACCAGATGAAGGGTGTAGAGTACCTGAAGACCCTGCCTTACGTAGATGCCGACAAGATTGGTGTTCACGGCTGGAGCTTCGGTGGATTCATGACCATCTCGCTGATGACCAACTATCCTGACGTATTCAAGGTAGGCGTAGCAGGCGGTCCGGTAATCGACTGGCACTGGTACGAGGTGATGTATGGCGAGCGCTATATGGATACCCCACAGACCAACCCAGAAGGTTACAAGAAGACATCCCTGCTCTATCAGGCTAAGAACCTGAAGGGTAAGCTGCAGATTATCCAGGGCTTGAACGATGTGACCGTAGTGCCACAGCACTGCCTCACCTTCCTGAAGGCTTGTATCGCAGCAGGTACCCAGCCAGATTTCTTCGTATATCCAGGTGAACCTCACAACATGAGAGGTCATCAGAGCACTCACCTGCACGAAAGAATCAGCAACTACTTCTTCGACTACCTGAAGTAAAAAGAAAAATTTAAATGTATAAGAGACTCTATCTGAAGAAAATTCGGATGGCAATATATCCAAGAGTCTATCTGAAGTAAAAATCTTCGGAACAAAAAGATGACTAACAAGATAAGAAAAGTAATTTTATTAATTACCACCATACTCTTTGCCTGCCACCTGCAAGTGGCAGGTAAAGAGTTTTTTGTTTCTGAACAGAGCATCCCCGACTTTAAATTCATCTTCGATAAGCTATCTCAGAACCGCATCACCTATAATCGCTACAACGACAGCATCTTCAGCATCCACAACCACGACGAATGGCTAAGATTCTTTATGACTAGAAGCCAGAAGAACCATAAGATCTATAACGAGAACGAGAAGCTGCTGAATAGCATTGCAGATTATTTCGAAACCGATATGGCAGATACGACGAAGGAGACCATTCTGCCGGATGCAGCCTACGACAGTCTGGACAAAAACTTCTTTCATAACTACGCCTATGCCCTGACGGATCCATTCATCACAAACAGGGTTACGGATATTCTGATTCGAAATTTCAGAAAACGCCCGGAAAGGAACTACGAATTTCTGAGAGCCATGAGCTGGAAGGGGGCATCCTATTACCAGATATGGCGACTGAACAGAGACAATGAGACATTGAAAAAAGCATACGATTGCATCGCATACGTAGCCGACAGTGCACACTGCCATACGCCCGAAGAACTGGGGCTGTACGGCTATGCCCTACAGAATCTGTGCCTATCGGCATGGACACTCAACCATATCCAACCCCTGAAAAAACTGCAGGAAAGATACGAAAAGCTGGAAGAACTGGCAAGAAATCATACGGCAGACGAACTGGAAGTACCCGAAAAGAGAAGGCAGCTATGGATTAACAGCCTCAAGAACAGAGATTTGGAGATAGTAAGAGGAATCTATCTCACCAATCCGGATCTGATAGAAAAGGAAGAAGGAGACGCTTTGGTAAAACGAGTGTTAAGCCAATATCCGGATACCGTAGGGCTCAGCACCACCTCGAAGCTCAATCTCATCGTCATGAAGCTAAGAATGGGAGAAATCCGGACAAGAACTGCCTTGAAAGAAGCCAAGGAAATATACGAAACATCAATCAAACCCCTTACCCGACAAAAAATTCTGGGGGAAGGTGCCTTCAATTCGCTGATGAATCATTATCCCAACCTGACATTCATCGTAGATACCGCCAGAGTTTCAGTCAAGTACAAAAAGAAGTGCGTAAGGATGTTTTGTGAAGACATTATCAGGATGTTCAGACATCGCAAAGACCAGCAGAACTCCACACAGTATAACCAGACACTGGAACATGTGAGCACCTATCCCCGACTCATCAAATACCTGAGCGATGAAGAAAGAATAGGATTCGTGATGGAACTGAACGTAGCAACCCAGGTTACCACCTACGCCCACTCTACCCACGTGGCACGACTTGCAGAAGCCATGATGAAAGCCATCATCAGGCACCAGCGGGAACTGCTGGTAGGAAAGCTGGGCATCACCAGCAAATGGCAGGTAAGGCTTCATCAGCGACAGCTCATCAACTTCATCACCCGTGCTGCACTCTGTCACGACATTGGCAAGAACAGTATCGTAAGCGTGGTGAACAACGACTATCGACAGCTGTGCGATGAGGAGCGAAGAATCATCAGAATGCATCCCCGAATGGGACTGAAATACCTGAAGATATCGCAGAAGCTGAAATACTACCACGATACCACGCTGGGACATCATAAATGGTACAACGGCAAGGGAGGCTATCCAAGCGACTTCGACAACACCAAGTCGCCTTTCCGCTTCATGATAGACATCATAACCCTGTGCGACTGCATGCAGGCTGCCACCGAGCGAGTAGGCAGAAACTACAAGCAGGAAAAGAGCTTCGAAAAAGTGATGGAAGAGCTGAGAGAAGGCGCAGGAACCCGATACAATCCCGACCTGGTGAAGCTGATAGATGACATACCGGAACTCTACAATGAACTGGAGAGGATAGCCATCTACGGATGGCCGGATATCTATTATGAAATCTATAAGAACTATATGCGATAAAGATTTTAGGCTTTTTGCTTGTATAGTTCGCTGAAATTTAGTAATTTTGCAGCAAATTAGAAATTTGGATGCAAAAAGGAGAAAATATCTATCCTGATTGTAAAAGAAGGAGATGATCAATATCCTCTGATTGTAACATATTATAGAAGAATTATTAAACGTAACTACGATGAAAATATTATTGTTAGGAGGCGGTGGCCGCGAGCACGCCTTAGCTTGGAAAATCGCTCAGAGTGAGAAGTGTGAGAAACTCTTTATTGCTCCTGGTAATGCCGGTACACAGAATGTCGGCGAGAATGTGAATATCAAGGCTGACGACTTCGAGGCGCTCAAGAACTTCGCTGTCGAGAACGGTGTTGATATGGTGGTAGTAGGTCCAGAAGACCCATTGGTAAAGGGTGTCTATGATGACTTCAAGGCTGACCCTCGCACCCAGAACATCCCTGTGATTGGTCCATCAAAGGCTGGTGCCGTGCTGGAAGGAAGCAAGGACTTCGCCAAGCAGTTTATGAAGCGCCACAACATTCCGACAGCTCAGTATGAGACTTTCGACGGCGAGCACGTAGAAGAAGGCTTGAAGTTCCTGGAGACTCTGAAGGCTCCATACGTATTGAAGGCTGACGGCTTGTGCGCCGGTAAGGGCGTTCTCATCCTCCCTACCCTGGAAGAGGCCAAGAAGGAGTTCAAGGAGATGCTCGGCGGTATGTTCGGCAACGCTTCTGCACGCGTAGTTATCGAGGAATTCCTCAGCGGTATCGAGTGCTCCGTATTCGTATTGACCGATGGCAAGAACTACAAGATTCTGCCTGAGGCTAAGGACTACAAGCGCATCGGCGAGCACGATACCGGTCTGAACACCGGCGGTATGGGTAGCGTTACCCCTGTGCCATTCGCAACCAAGGAGTGGATGCAGAAGGTGGATGAGCGCATCATCCGTCCTACCGTAGAGGGTCTGGCAGAGGAGAACATCGACTACAAGGGCTTCATCTTCTTCGGTCTGATCAATGTAGAGGGCGAGCCTATGGTTATCGAGTACAACTGCCGTATGGGTGACCCAGAGACTGAGAGCGTGATGCTCCGCCTGAAGAGCGACATCGTGGATCTCTTCGAGGGTGTAGCTGCCGGCGATCTTGACAAGCGCAGCATCGAGTTTGATGAGCGTGCTGCTGTCTGTGTGATGCTCGTAAGCGGTGGTTATCCAGAGGCTTACAAGAAGGGTTATCCTATCCAGGGGATCGACGACGTAGAAGGTTCTGTAGTTTTCCACTCTGGTACAGCCATGAAGGATGGAAAGGTTGTAACCAATGGCGGCCGTGTAATCTGCGTAAGCAGCTACGGCAAGGATAAGGAAGAGGCTCTGAAGAAGAGTTTTGCCGAGGCACAGAAGATCCAGTTCACAGACAAGTACTTCCGCTCTGATATCGGACAGGATCTTTAATCCATAGGCTCCACACGCCCTGAACCAACGGTCACCGGCCGAAGGGAAAGGTAAAGGGCAAAAGCTCCCAGACATTGTATTGGCAGCCAGACGCCCTGAAAGGGCAGAAGCTCCTAGCCCAGGGCAACGCCCTGGATTATGATTCAAGGGAGAATGTCGCCCTGAAAGGGCAAAAGCTTCATCATTTTTCAAAAAATTAGATGTTAAGAAAGAAAACTTTTCAAAATAAAGTGGCGGCTAGCCGCTACGCTCTACCTGTAACAGCAACCCTTGCCGCCTTGGTATGGGTTGCTGTAGGTTTTTTAGTAGCTAACATTTGGGTGCAGTTCGCCTTCACCATTCTCTCTACCCTGCTGATGGTGGAGCTCAACAACCATAATTCCCTGATGCGAACCTACAGCCGAATGGTGTCCTGCAGTTTCCTGGTGTTCATCACCATGACCTCTCTGCCTACACCCTCCTTCAAGGCAAGCATCGTGACGATGTGCTCCATCGCCTTCTACCTCATCATCTGGAACAGTTACCAGGACAGGCGGGCGGCAGGATGGACCTTCTATGCCTTCTTCTGCGTAGGACTCGCCTCACTGGTGTTCATCCAGGTGGGATATTTCCTGCCCTTCCTGTGGCTGATGATGATGGTATTCACCAATTCCTTCAGCATCAGAAACTTCTTTGCATCTATCATCGGTCTCATCATGCCGTATTGGTTCTCAGCGGGTTACTTCGCCTACACCAATAATATAGATGGACTGATCAGTCATTTTGCAGAATTCATCAACTATCATGATCTGTTCGATTATTCGCAGGTTACCGACCACGAGGTGGTGAATCTCCTGTTCCTCATCATCCTGAGCACATTAGGCAGCATACACTTCCTGCATACCTCTTATGCAGATAAAATCCGTACCCGAATGATCTACAATTCATTCATTCTGATCAACTATGTGAGTCTTGCCTTCATCATCCTGCAGCCTCAGCATATCAAGGAGTTGAGCAGCATCATGATTGTAAATACGGCACCACTCACCGCTCACTTCATCACCTATACCAAGGGAAAAGTGGCGAACATCGTCTTTATCTCGGCGCTGATCATCATGGTATTGATATTGCTATACAATATCTTCATTCCAGAAACGATATTTCTGCAGGCTATTCAGGGATAAGATTGATTCTGGGATAAGAGTTATTCAGAGATAGACTTGATGCAGCGAAACGCTGCATCAAGAATATTAAACAAATAATATTCAATGGGTTACATAATAGACTTTTTAATCAACTGGGGCTATTGGGGCATGCTTGTTTCCGCCTTTCTTGCCGGCAGTTTCTTTCCTTTCAGCAGCGAGGTAGTGATGTCGGGCTTGCAGGCAGCAGGTTTGGATCCCATCCCTCTGGTGATATATGGCAGCATAGGAAATGTATTGGGCTCGCTGTTCAACTATGGTGTAGGCAGACTGGGCAAGATGGAATGGATAGAGAAATATCTGCACGTGAAGAAGGAGAAACTGGATCAGGCAGAAAGATTCATGGCTGATAGAGGTGCCTGGATGGGCTTCTTCGCCTTCATCCCGATTTTGGGAAGCGCCATCACCATCGTGCTGGGACTGACAAGAGCCAATATCATCATCTCTACCATCAGCATCACCATCGGAAAAGTGCTGAGATATATCCTATTGGTTTATGGTCTCAGCTTCATCGTATAAACATATAAGCCGATTTATAACATAAGAAGATTTTAATATATGAAGAGATTTCTATACCTTATTATATTATGTGTTATTCTTGCCGGATGTAAGGGTACACCTCAGAAACAGGCAGATTCGGGAAAGGCTTCCGGAACAGAGAAGCCTGCGGTTACAGTTACAGTTACGATTTCCCCCTACAAGTATTTCGTAGATCAAATTGCCAAAGGCAAGGTGGATGTCAACGTGATGGTATCGAATGGCAACAACCCGGAGACTTACGAGCCATACGCCCAGCAGATGATGGAGCTTTCGAAGAGTGCCCTCTATCTGAAAGTGGGTAGCATCGGTTTTGAGCAAACCTGGATGAAGAAGTTGCAGGACAACGCTCCGGAAATGAAAGTGATAGATACTTCCGTGGGCATCAAGCCTGCCAAGACGCCGGGTGGCAACATCGACCCACACGTATGGATGAGTTGCAGCAACGCCCGCATCATAGCCAGCAACATCCTCAAGGCGCTCTGCGAACTGGAGCCAAAGAACAAGGCTTTCTTCGAGAAGAACTACCAGTCGCTGCTCAGCATCATCGACAAGAGAGACAGCACCATCAAGGAGAGCTTCAAAAAGGACCCAGACCTGGTACGCAAGTTTGTGATCTATCACCCTATCCTCACCTACTTTGCCCGTGATTACCAGCTGGAACAGCTTGCCATAGAGGAAGAAGGCAGGGAGCCTAGTGCTGCCCAGCTGAAGAGCCTCATCCAGAGAGCCCGAAAAGAGAATATCAAGTTCTGCCTGATACAAGCTGAATTTGCCAACCGCAATACTACAACCTTCATCAAGGAGAGCCACACCAAACCAATGGATATCAATCCATTGCAGGGCGACTGGAACTGGGCGATGCAGGAAGCTGCAGCAGCGGTACAGGGCAAGAAAATCGTTGTTGGGAAGTAAAAACTACAATCATATGACTCCAATCATAAAAATAGAGCACCTTTCCGCCGGATATGACGGCAAGCAGGTGCTCAGCGACGTAAATCTCACCGTATATCAAGACGATTATCTTGGCATCATCGGACCAAACGGTGGTGGCAAGACTACCCTCATGCGCCTCATTCTGGGACTGATGAAGCCTACGGAAGGAACCATCAGATACTTCCGAAAAATAAAGGATGAGAGCGGGGAAACGGTTCTTGATGAAAACGGCAAAGCAAAAGTTGAGGAAACAAAGGAGATTTCGATGGGCTATCTCCCACAATACAACCAGCTCGACAAGCAGTTTCCTATCTCTGTATATGAAGTTGTACTTGCCGGACTCAGCAAGACCAAAGGTCTCTTTTCACGATACACCCAAGCGCAGCACCAGCAGGTGCTCGATACCCTGGAGCGCATGCAGCTGACGGAATTCAAAGACCGACACATCGCTGCCCTCAGCGGCGGTCAGCTTCAGCGAGTGCTCCTCGCCCGTGCCATCGTATCAAAGCCCGATGTCGTGATTCTCGATGAGCCTAACACCTACATCGACCGCCGATTCCAAAAGCAGATGTACGAGATGCTGGAGCAAATTAACAAGGAGTGCGCCATCATCATCGTCAGTCACGATGTAGCCGAAGTGCTCAACAACGTGAAGCATATCGCCTGTGTAAACCAGCACCTGCATTATCACGATACGGCAGATATGCCTAGAGAAAAGCTGGAAGAGCATTTCCTGAATGTATAAATACATACCGCTTTCAATAACATTTTACCCCCTCTTTATTACGTCCCGACGCAGGAATTCCTACGTCGGGACGTAATATTTCATACGTGGCGACGTAATAAATATCCCATCCTAATGCTTATTTTTCTACAACATCCTTCATTTTAATTTAATATAACCTAAAAAAGAGAAGCAATCCTACGCTATCTCTTTACTTTTTAGTATCTTTGCAACGTTTTATACACATTATATAATAGGAAACATAGAAATATAATACATTAAAGTTTAAACAATAATGAAACAGTACAGATTAGTGGACAATATCTTCGGATGGGTCGCATTCATCATTGCGGCATTCGTATATTGCTCCACAATTGAACCGACAGCCAGCTTCTGGGACTGTCCTGAGTTTATTACAACTGCCTACAAGCAGGAGATCGGTCACCCACCTGGGGCACCATTCTTCATGCTCATGGGCAATTTCTTCACACATTTCGCCAGTGATACCACGCAGGTAGCCAAGATGGTGAATACAATGAGCGCACTCCTCAGTGCCGTCTGCATCATGTTCCTCTTCTGGACCATCACCCATCTGGCACGCAAGCTCATCATCGGCGACTGGAAGGAGATGACCACCAGCAAGCTGATTGCCATCGAGGCATCAGGTATGGTGGGCGCACTCATCTACACCTTCAGCGATACCTTCTGGTTCTCTGCTGTAGAGGGTGAGGTTTACGCCTTCTCTTCTGCCTTCACCGCGGTGGTATTCTGGCTGATCCTGAAGTGGGAAGACCATGCCGACGAACCTCATAGCGACCGATGGCTCGTGCTCATCGCCTATATGACTGGTCTGAGTATCGGCGTACACCTGCTCAACCTGCTCTGCATCCCAGCCATCGTACTGGTATATTACTACAAGAAGGTGCCTCATGCCAACCTGAAGGGTTCGCTCATGGCGCTCTTCCTTTCATTCCTGGTGGTAGTAGCCGTACTTTATGGTGTGGTTCCAGGCATCATCACCGTAGGCGGATGGTTTGAGCTGTTCTTCGTCAACACGCTCGGCTGCCCATTCAATACCGGTGAAATCGTATATATCATCTGCCTCGTAGCCTCTGTTATCTGGGGTATCTACGAGACCTACAATGCATCAGAGAAGAACGAGAAGAAGCAGAACATCGCCTTCGTTCTCGGTTTCGGCATGCTCGGCATCCCATTCTTCGGATATGGATGGAGCGCAGTCATCACCGGCATCATCATCCTGGCTATCCTCTGGTTTGTACTCAACTACAAGCGCAAGAAGGAAGTAGTAACCGGCGTTGACCAGGCTACAGGCATCGAGAAAAAGAAGATGCAGCTGCTGCCTCTCATCTCTGCACGCATCAAGAACACGGCATTGCTCTGTATGCTGATGCTGATGATCGGTTACTCAAGCTATGCGCTCATCGTAATCCGTTCGTCCGCCAACCCTCCTATGGACCAGAACTCTCCTGAGGATATCTTCACCCTGGGCAGTTATCTGAGCCGCGACCAGTATGGCGATACTCCATTGCTCTATGGTCAGGCTTACACTTCTCAGGTGGCTCTCGAAGCTGACGGCAACATGTGCAAGCCTGTGACGAAAGAAGGTGCACCTGTTTATCAGCGCAAGGAGAAGGCTTCTGCCGATGAAAAGGACTCTTACTTCGTAGTAAGCCATAAGAACAAGTATGTATATGCACAGAATATGCTCTTCCCACGTATGCACAGTTCGGCTCATGCCCAGGCATACGAAGACTGGATGGGTGGCGTAGAGGGTAACCAGGTGCCTTACGACCGTTGTGGCGAGAACATGATGGTGAAGGTTCCTACACAGATGGAGAATATCCGTTTCTTCCTCTCCTATCAGTGCAACTTCATGTACTGGCGCTACTTCATGTGGAACTTTGCCGGACGCCAGAACGATATCCAGGGCAACGGCGAGCCTGAGCATGGTAACTGGATTACCGGTTTCTCATTCATCGACGACGCTCTCTATGGCGACCAGAGCAAAATGCCAGACGACCTGAAGGCAAACAAGGGACACAACGTGTTCTACTGCATGCCGCTGATTCTCGGTCTCATCGGTCTCTTCTGGCAGGCTTGGTACACCCGCAAGCGCAAGGTCATCAAGAACGGCGTGGAGACAGAGGAGATTCTCCCTGTAGGTATCCAGCAGTTCTGGGTGGTATTCTTCCTGTTCTTCATGACAGGTCTTGCCATCGTGCTCTATCTGAACCAGACTCCTATGCAGCCACGTGAGCGTGACTATGCTTATGCCGGTTCATTCTATGCATACGCTATCTGGTGCGGTCTTGGCGTTCTCGCCATCATCGACCTTCTGAAGCAGAAGATGAAGCTCAGCGGTACTGCCGTAACAGCTATCGTGGCTGTGGTAACCCTGCTCGTTCCTATCCAGATGGCATCACAGACCTGGGATGATCACGACCGTTCAGGACGTTACACCTGCCGCGACTTCGGTCAGAACTATCTGATGTCGCTTCAGGAGAAGGGCAACCCAATCATCTTCACCAATGGTGATAACGATACCTTCCCACTCTGGTACAACCAGGAAGTAGAAGGCGTAGGTACAGATGCCCGCGTATGTAACCTGAGCTATCTGCAGACCGACTGGTATATCGACCAGATGATGCGTCCTGCATACAACTCACCATCCGTGCCAATCACCTGGCCACGTCTCGACTTCTGTTCGGGTACCAACGAGTATGTTTCTGTCCAGCCAGAGGCTAAGCAGCAGATTCTCGACTTCTACAAGCAGGATCCAGTGAATGCCAAGAAGCAGTTTGGTGATGAGCCTTTCGAGCTCAAGAACATCCTGAAGTACTGGGTACGCAGCAAGAACCCAGACATGCACTTCATCCCTACAGACACCGTCTATGTAACAATCGACAAGGAGGCTGTGAAGAAGAGCGGCATGATGATGGCTTCTGATACCATCCCAGACAAGATGGTGATTTCGCTCGCAGGCAAGAATGCTCTCTACAAGGGTGACCTGATGATGCTCGAAATGCTGTCACAGTGCAACTGGACACGTCCTATCTACGTGGCTCTTACCGTGGGACAGGAAAACTATATGAACCTTGGCGACAACTTCGTACAGGAGGGTCTTATCAACCGTATCACTCCGTTCACCACCAACAAGCCAGGTGCCAAGAACTTCGATGTAGAGAAGACCTATCACAACATCATGACCCGATTCAAGTTCGGTAACCTGAAGCAGAAGGGACTCTATATCGACGAGACTACCATGCGTATGTGCTATACCCACCGTCGCCTGCTCGCCCAGACAGCCCTCCAGCTCATCGCCGATGGCAAGAACCAGAAGGCTATCAACATCCTGAAGAAGGCTGATGTGGAGATTCCTGCATACAATGTCACCCTCGAATACATGAGCGGTGGTCTGGATATGGCTCGCGGCTGGCTGCTCACCGGTCAGAAGGCAAAGGGTAAGGAATATGTAGAGGCTGTCTGGAAGAATGCTCACCAGTATCTCAACTATTACCTCTCATTGAGCAACGACCGCTTCCTGCAGAGCCAGAACGACTGCATCCGTCAGATCATGATTATGCAGAGCATCTGCGATGTGGCAGGTATGGTAAGCCCTCAGTTGCAGAAGAGTTATGAGAAGCAGCTCAATGCCCTCTATACACTCTATCGCGGCAGAGGCGGCAGCATGCCACAGGGCAATCAGTAAAATAAAGAATATCAAGGAAGACCTGGCGTTTTTGCTAGGTCTCCCTTTTTGTATCATCCCCTAATCAAGTTATTCCTATGTTCATAGAGCAACCTGCCAAATGGCTCAGATGGTTATATCCGAAAGCAATATGGAGAATGGACAAGAACGACCATTCGGTGTATCTCACATTCGATGATGGTCCGATTCCCGAATCCACCCCATTCATCCTGGAAACCTTGAGAAAGTACAATATCAAGGCAACCTTCTTCATGGTGGGCGAAAACGTATTGCGCAACCACGATCTCTACAACCAGATTGTAGCAGAGGGCCATCAGATAGGTAACCATACCTTCAATCATATCGGTGCCTTCAAGCATCGTGTCATCTCCTACGTGCTCAACACCAACAAGGCGAATGACATCATCCACGCCCATCTCTTCCGTCCACCTCACGGCTGGATGCGACAGAGCGAGTACTGGTGGCTGCACCGCACCTACAAGGTAATCATGTGGGATGTGGTGACCCGAGATTATTCCAAGTGGATGACGGCAGAAGATGTGGTGAACAATGTGAAGAAATATGCCCGCAACGGCAGCATCATCACCTTCCACGACTCGCTGAAGAGCATCGACAAGCTGAAGACGGCACTTCCACAATCCATAGAGTGGCTGATGGAACAGGGATATGAATTTAAGATTTTTGATTAAATCATCTTTGATTAAAACATTTTGATTAAATCATCTTTGATTAAAACATTCAAAAGACAATGAGCAAGAGAATCAATAGTTATCAGGCTGTAGCCTCTTTCGTAAGAGGATTCTTCGAGGCATACGCACGCGGCATCATGGATGCTGCGGTTGGCGGCGATGACTTCCAGAAGAAGAACGACCCCAAAGAGGTGAAGCAGATGATGCTGGAACACTATGGAGAAGTGAACCAGTACTTCTTCGACATCATGTTCTCTACCCTCGTACGACTCAACTACAAGAGTGCTGAAGAGGCTAATGAGCGCATGCAGAAGAATTTTGAGAGCATGAAGAAGACCGATCCTACCTTCGAGCCAACCATGCTCGACTATCTGCGCATCGCCTGCAAATCAAACCAGCTGTACAAGGCTATGGAAGCTGAATACAAGCGCAACTTCACCTGGCTCCTGCAGGGTAAGTTTACAAGCATAGAGGAGCACGTACGAGATTATACCCACGGTGTACTCATCAGCCTTGCCGACGAACCGATGGCAATCCATCTGCTGGTGCGCATCATCGTGAAAGCATACGCTGCCGGACTGAAATGTGGCAGCAAGGAAGGCACCCAGCAGCAGCTACACATGCCTACCCTGCACGGTATGCTGCTGAACAATGTGAACATCCTCCTGAACGAGGCTCCGCTGAAGGGCGATTCTGAAGATCCTGTCGCTCTCTTCAAGGAGGCGTGCAAGAACCAGGAGGAAAACATCAATGTACTGTTCAATACATTGAATGATGCCATGAAGGAACTGGCTGAGCAATAAGTTTTCCTGCATATCGAGCCGGAACTTTTATAAACGAGAACGACTTCCAACGCTTATAAGCATTGCTGCCTATAATCGTTGGAAGTCGTTTTTTATATAAATACAATATCTTATATATGATACAATATCTTACTGCATATCATAAACTACCTGCATGAGCTTCTTTCCAAGCTCATCAGCCTGCTCCATGGTAGAAGCCTCGCTATATACGCGGATGATTGGCTCGGTGTTACTCTTGCGGAGGTGAACCCACTTGTCAGGGAAGTCAAGCTTCACACCATCGATATCAGTAACAGTTACATCCTTCTCCTTGCCATACATCTCCTTTACCTTCACGAGGATAGCATCTACATCGGTAGAAGCAGTCAGGTCGATGCGGTTCTTGGCTATGAAGTAGTTAGGGAAGCTGGCACGAAGCTCGCTTACCTTGCAACCCTTATGAGCCAGACTGCTCAGGAAGAGAGCGATACCTACGAGGGCATCACGGCCATAGTGGCTCTCTGGATAGATAACTCCACCATTGCCTTCGCCACCAATAACTGCATGAACATCCTTCATCTTGGTAGTTACATTCACCTCGCCTACGGCAGAAGCACAATAAGAACCACCATGCTTCTCGGTTACATCACGGAGAGCACGGGTAGAAGAAAGGTTGCTGACGGTGTTACCTGGAGTCTTGCTCAATACATAGTCGGCTACACTTACCAGGGTATATTCCTCACCATACATCTTACCATCCTCGCAGATGAATGCCAGACGGTCAACGTCTGGGTCAACAACGATACCCATATCATAGCCACCCTTCTTCAACTCATCCATAATACCGCCGAGGTTCTTCTCCAACGGCTCTGGGTTGTGAGCAAAATCACCGGTAGGCTCAGCATTCAGGAATGTATATTCTACGCCGAGTGCATCGAGCAACTCTGGGAGAATAACACCACCTACAGAGTTGATGGCATCCACACAAACCTTGAAATGAACATTCTTGATAGCCTCAACATCCACGAGCTTCAATGCAAGCACTGAGTCGATATGGCGCTTGTTGAAGGTATTATCTTCTGTATATTTTCCGAGAGAATCAACATCAGCATACTCGAAGTCTTCCTTCTCAGCAATGCTCAATACCTCGCTACCATTGGCAGCAGTCAGGAACTCGCCCTTCTCGTTGAGAAGCTTGAGAGCATTCCACTGGCGTGGGTTATGAGAAGCTGTGATGATGATACCACCGGCAGCACCACTCATGGTTACAGCCAACTCCGTAGTAGGAGTAGTAGCCAGGCCGATGTTCAATACATCGTAACCCATACCCATCAAAGTTCCACAAACAACATTCTTTACCATCTCGCCTGAGATACGTGCATCACGGCCAACCACGATGGTGTTGCTCTTAGAAGCACCGCTACGACGGATGAATGTAGCGTAAGCAGATGTAAACTTGACGATGTCGAGCGGATTCAAAGTATCGCCCGCTGGACCGCCGATGGTTCCACGGATACCAGAAATAGACTTAATCAGTGTCATAATAATATCTTTTTAAAATGAAATTATCTTATCTGCCTCTCTGCAAGGTTAAATCATAGAGGCAGGCATATACGCTTCCTGATGCCGCTGTAGTACCATAGGTATGAGGAACTACCAGACGAACGTGAGCTATTCTCTCGCCCTCGGCATTACCACGACCAATCTTTACCCAACTGAAAGGAACCAGCCAGCCACTAGGTACTGTTCCACTATAACCGCCGGAGTAGTTTTTGTTGTAAGTGGCTACCATCAAGCTGCTATTCACATCAAAAGTACCGGTGAAAGTGCCGGAATTATTGGTCACGGTCATCTTATCAGTATAGAAAGAATACTGCTTCAGATTATTGCTCAACTGCAAAGAGTTGAGACTCATCTCTGCAGCGGTATTCAGATTGTATTCAGAGAAACGAACGAGTACATCGGTAGTCTCGCCCATCTTGATATAGTCGCCACAGCCCATTTCCAATACCTGCATATAGATACCGTTACTGTTGAAGAGCACATACTCATTGTTGTTCTTGGAAGTATCAGTAAGAACCACGCTGTTGTCCTTCTGCTTCTTCTCCCAACGACTCTTGAATTCCTCTTCTGAAATGACCTTAACGTTTTCATGACGCAAGAAAGAACTGATAGAGTCCAACTCGCGGTCACGCAAATCCTTATATGTCTCAGTATCGTTACATGCAGCAAACGAGAAAAGTGCTGCTATAGCCATGATGGCAAACAAAAATTTCTTCATTCCTTTTACTAAATTCTAATTTATTGGGCAAAGGTACAAAAAAGAAAAGACAACACCGAGAAGTATAGGATGATTTTATTATTATTTATCACTTATTATCATCCTAATGCCTCTTTCGGGGTTGTTTTTCCTTATTTTTCTGTTTTTTCAGGCGCAAAGTGCTCCTTATCTCAGCAAATCGGCAAAGGCAAGAATTGCCTTCTGGGCAATTTTCTCTGCCTCCTCGATACTGCAAAGCAGCTTGCCGCCTGATGCATTGCGATGACCGCCACCATTGAAGAACTGCTCCGCCATCTTATTGCATGGGAAATCATCCACAGAACGGAGACTCACCAATATGCGGTTGTCGATATCGGTATCCTCTCGGAGCGAGATGGAGAGCTTGTGACCTCTGATGGTAAGAGGCACGTTCACCAATCCTTCCAGATCGCCCTTGATGAAATCATACTCCTTCATCTCCTTGCGGGTTACGGTATAGTAGCTGGCATGGAGCGACTCGATGACCTGCAGCTTCTCGTTCATCAGATGACCACGGAAGCGGACTGCAGAAACACGGGCGTTGTTGAAGACGCTGCGATAAATCTTATCCTTGTCGATACCCTTGGTAAGCAGCTGGCAGATGATGTAGTAGATGTCCGGATTAGTAGAGTTATAGGTGAATCCACCCGTATCGGTCATCATACCGCAATAAACGCAGGTAGCCCAAGTCTTATCCAACTCAGGGAAACCACCCAACTGCCATATCACACGGAACACCAGTTCGCTGGTGCTGCTGGCATGAGGCTGCGAAATCATCAGCTTAGCCTCCAGGTTAGGAACCAGATGATGGTCGATGACAACACGCTGTGCCTTGCAGCCAGCAAGCACATGATCCATCTCATCCAGTCTGCCAGTGCTGCCGAAATCCACGCAGCATACCAGATCAGCCTCATCAAAAGCCTGCTGCACCTTCTCAGGATGCTTGTCGTATCTCACGATATCATCACAGCCAGGCAACCAGGAAAGGGCATCCGGTATCATATCAGGCACACAGATGACAGGGCTCTTACCCAAAGAGCGCAAAAAATAAGCCCATCCCAAAGATGAGCCAACAGCATCGCCATCCGGTGACTTGTGGGCACAGATGACAATACGCTGAGAAGCCGCTATCGTCTCTCGGAGAATAGCGGCTTCCTTTTCGTTTAAAATATCTAATTGAATATCCATCAAATAAAATTAGAAGAGCTTGTTAGGATATACACCCTCGTCGATGAGACTCTGGATTCTATCTACTACACTCTGGCGGTCGGCTGCATAAGTTACACCAAACCACTTGCTGGTGGTATCGAGTACCTTAACGGTAGATGTACCCTCATTGATGAGCTTGTTGACCATCAATGGGATAAAGAACTCAGCCTTCTTGTTCTCCATGTTCTTAGGATCGCTCAGGAACTCCTTGAAGTAAGCCTCGCTGTGAGCGAAGTAATCTGGAGTAAAGCCCCATACGTTCATAGATACAGGAGTGTTGTCGCCTACAGCAACCCACTTGCCTTCCTCGTCCTTGTAAGAAACCTCACCATTGATACGCATGATCTCGGTGCGCTCTACACAAGTTGTCAGGTTCTCGTTCTCGTCCTTAGAGCAGATACCACGAGCTACTGTACCGTTCTCGCTCAAGGTGTTGCCTACGCGGAAACCTACCATAGCATACTTGTTGGTGCTACCCTCTGGAAGCTCAGAGAGGAACTTGCCAATAACCATGAAGCAGTCACGGTTATAGAAGTCATCGCAGTTGATTACGCAGAAAGGCTCCTTGATAACGTCCTTTGCCATCAACACTGCGTGGTTGGTACCCCATGGCTTCTCGCGACCCTCAGGTACGCTGAATCCTTCTGGGAGTGCATCCAAAGACTGGAAGCAAAGCTCTGCTGGGATATGGCCCTCGTACTTAGAGAGGATTTTCTCGCGGAACTGATCCTCGAAATCCTTGCGGATAACGAAAACGATCTTACCAAAACCAGCCTGAATAGCATCGTAGATACTGTAGTCCATAATAGTCTCACCATTAGGGCCCAGACCATCGAGCTGTTTCAAACCACCATAACGGCTACCCATACCAGCAGCCAAAAGCAATAATGTAGGTTTCATAATCTATATTTTTATTTAATAGTTGATATTTACGTTTAATCACCTGCAAAAGTAATAAAAAAAATGCACCTAGCGGCATCTTTTTCTACTTTTTTTTGATTTACATCAATATTTGACTGATTTATGAAGCTTCACCCCCAGAAACCGGTGCTAGAACGGATAGCCCACAGCCAAATGCAGGCTCTGGTTCTTCTTGAAGCTTGGAATGTTGTAGAATCCACTCTTACCCGTATCGTATGGCAGATGCAGACCGATTCCCCAATCCACTCGAACCACAAACATTCCCATATCGTAGCGGATACCCACTCCGGTGCCTACAGCCAGCTGCTTGTAGAACTTATCAAACTTGAAGGCCTCGAAAGAGGAGAAATCAGCATCCTTCATCCAGACATTACCGGCATCCAGGAACAGAGCACCATAAAGATCGCCCCAGATCTTAGGACGGTATTCCAGATTCGCCTGGAACTTGATATCTCCCGTACGAAGGATGTTGGCATACTTGTTACTCAGGGCACTGTAGTCTTGCTCGCCTGGTCCGACACCTCGCACACTGAAGGCACGGATACTGTTGGCTCCACCTACATAGAACATCTCCGTATAGGGTGCCTGACTCGAATTGCCGTAACTCCAGATCATTCCGGCATTCAGATGTCCCACCAGGGTGGATGTTTCATTCAGCTTCCAATACTTCACGAAATCTGTTTCCAGCTTGAAGAACTGAGAATACTCGTTCTTGAACATCGTCTTACCCTTGTCGTTCCATTTTCTGCCGCCCAGAAGATAGCCCAGCGACAGGATGTTGCCGGCTTCACTCACCGTAGTTGACCACACGATAGGGTTGCGGTATTTCTGCGCACTGCGATAGGTGTAGGTATAGCTCATCTTCGGGATGAAACGGTCGGCCATCGAAGTTGCCACATACACATTATTATTTATAATGCTGTCGAACTTCGGAGAAGTATAGTTCATATACTCATACGAAAGAATCAGCGGACTGAACGAATGGCGATGCTGATAAGAGGTAGCCCAATCATAAGTCAACTCTCCTCCTGCCACATGACGGCGGAAATAGCCGGCACGGTTCAGGATGTTCATAGATGCCTTGATGGTGGTATTCGGCGTACCATAGTAACGGCGAGGGATATGACCTCTGCGGAATCTGCGCTCATTCTGTGCCATCGTGCGGAAAGCATTCCAAGGAGTGATGATGCTTGGGAACGACAGCGTGACATCCGATCCGAACTCATAGGAATTGATCTTGTTGGAACTTCCCCCCTGCCCTGTGATGGTCTGCCACTCATGAGAACCATGGAAGTTGATATCCAGCTTCTCGCCACCCCGGAAGGCATTGCGCTTGGTCAGACCCACCACCAGCTCCGGACCTACCCTTCCGGTAGTCTTGCCCTTGGCGTTGGCTTCTACATAGAAATCGTAGGGTTTGTCGAACACCAGATCGATGTTGGCATCCAGTGTATCGCAATATTGCACATTTCCCAGACTGTCCAAAACCTGAGTGCTTCTAGGCACAAACTGCAGGTTGGTATAACTGAAGAGTCCCATCGACTGCAATCCTGCCTTAGCCGTATTTTCATCATCCACCATATAAAGCTTTCGTGGGCGGAGCTTCAACTCCCTGAGCACTACTCCGGCACGAATCGGCATCTTCTTGCCTGCATATCTGAAACTCAGATAACGGCGCACAAAGCTATCGGTCATCTCCTCCATGAACTGCTTCTTGAAGTTGATGTTGATATTGCCGATATACCACTGTCGGGTTGCTTCCGGCTCTATGCTGTCCACCATCGACAGCCGGAGGTTCACCTTGCCGGGCGTATTCACGGTATCTGCAAGATAAGAAGCATAGCCATTCTGATAGAAATAATAGCCATGGTTGCGGAAAAGACGGGTGAGTCGCTGACGCTCCTGCTCCAGATTGGAGACATTGAACGGGCTTCCCTTTCTGATGACGGCCTGCGACATCGTAGAATCTATGAGCTGCTTGCCATGCTCCGGGAAGTTGAGATAAGCCACGGAATCCAATCTCCACAAATGTCCCATATTCACTTTATAAGCCACCTTGGCTTCCTTCGGATTCTTCTGGGTAAGCACTTCGTAATCTACCTTGCCATTGAAATAGCCCAACTTGTCGAGCTGATGCTCAGCTACCTGTGCTCTCAACTTCGGATTCACATTCTCCATCAACTTAGGCTTCGAACCGAATACCTTAGTAATCCATTTGGAAAGGGCATCATCCGACCGAGAGAAGGCGTTCCATATCCACAGACGGACTGGAAACGGAGTACGGAAATAGCTGCTTCCCATAAAAGCTCCCGTTGGGGCTGATGCAAGAGCAAACTCCATCTCTTCCTTCACCGAGTCGGCATAGGTATTCGCCTCGTAGTTGGAGTATTCTATAGGCTTCAAACCGGTAAACAGCTGCTCATTTTCCTTCAGGGCACTCGTAGAAGAGCACCCTGTAAACAGGAAGCTGAACAGCATCACCGCTGCCGCTATATATATAATAAGGTGAAGTCGATTCTTCTTTCTCATATTCACTAGCTTATTTTTCGTTGTTTCTAATAACAGAATCCTTGCGGATTCGCAGCATCACTGAATCCTTGCGGGTTCGCAGCATCGGAGAATCTGCAGGCACCTGCTGCTTCTCAGTCTTCCATCTGAAGATATCCGAGAACTTGGAGAGCTTTCTGCGCCAGGTGAAACCGCCGCCATACTCCCCAATCTGACCATCCAGCCAATCGTAGGTGTTGGCATTATAGAAGGCTCTGACATACATGCTGGCTCCTTCGTTGAGACGATACTGAACCTCCACATTGTTGAAGAAAGACTCATTCTTGTTGGCATTCTCCAGTTCTGCACCGGTTGAAACCTGTCCACCCACAGAGAAACTCAGGCGATTATTGAAGAATCGCTTGGCGAACTTGAAGTTGTAGTCGGTATGCGTTCCGCCAGAGGCATTGGTCTGGTTATCCACCGACATACCCACATCGAGTCCGATGCTTCGCATGGCTGTACCTGCAATGTTATTGATCTCGGAGTTGAGGAATGAAGTCAGGGCGGTATTCATCGAGAACGAACTGGTGGTTCCACTCGCCAGATACATACCCGAAGCCAGCATCGTGATGGCAATCTTGCCTCGTTCCTCTACACTCATCGAATTCAACTCATCCTGGATGGTCTGGTCGTTGGATGCCGAGATGATAAACTGGATACCCGGTTTCTCCAGAGTCTGACTCAGCTTCACACCACAGATGAAATCCACCGAGCGTCCACTACCCTCACCCTCGTTGACGGTAGTCTTGATATCCTCCGTTGCCGTAATATTCAGGGTAGGATTAAACGGATCACCCGTAAACTGGATATAGCTTCCATCCTGGATATTAAAGGTCTTCAATGGAATGATAGGCAGAGAATACTTCATCTCACCATCATTCAGGGTATATCGACCCGTCACTCGGATACCATCAGCCGTATTGTACCGCATCTGCAAATTGCCTCCTCCCATCAGATCCACATAATTGGTCTTATCGGCATTCAAGGCACAGAGAATACGCGCCGACTCATCGATTGACATACTCAGCAACATATCGAAACCATCCAGCGTAGGCTTCTGAACCACAACCTCCTTGCCACTCTTGAAATTGGTAAACTTTACCAGTTCCTCCAGCTGGTTATCGGTAGTGAGTTCCGACTCACGCAAGATATAGGTCATATTGGTCTTGCCCAGTACATCCAGCTTACCCATCATCTTCAGATTAGACAATGACCCCTGCATGCTTCCCAAGAAGTTGACATACGCCTTGCCGAATGCCTCGGAACGGGCATTCTCCTCTGCATCAATCAGCAAGAAGTCCTGCGCTCTCATCCGGATATTCAGCTTCATATTCTCCACATCCGTGAAGTCGAGGGCACCCTGGATATTGAGCGGACTCTCGTTGTTGGCATACATCATGAAGTTCTCGAAGAGCAGCTTACTGTCTGTAATGCGCACTGGATCGTTGGCAAATCGCATGGAAATACCGTATGGCACACTTACCAGATAAGCAGAATCGAGATATACCTCACCATCGATATCAAGATTACTCAAGGCGCCCTTCATCTTCAGGGCGCCTTCGCCATATCCCTTCAAACCGATGAGCTGATCAGGTACAAAACCATTGATAAAGTGCAAAGGAAGCTTCTCTAATCCTACCTCTGCATCCAGATCGCCGCCACCTTCCGACTTGTATGTACCCGTAACAGTTGCCACCTCATCACCCTCATAGGTAAGGATGGCATCTACATAGTGAGAACCATCACTCTTTGGCATATAGGTAAACTCCGAACCCACATTGCCCATCGGACATTTCTCGTAGGTCATGTTATCTATCTTCAGATTAGAAGAAACAGAGAGTTCTTCCTTGGTCTGGATAAAGTGGAAGTCACCATCCATGATACCCGTAATATCCGGCATATACGGAATCACACTCAGCACCTTGTCCAGATTGAACCTGCTCATGCTGACGGTGATATCCTGCAGGGCATCCTCGTTCTTATCGTTGGAATAGACACGCATACCCATATTGCCCGCTGCTGCCTTCAGCACCAGATCGGCAGATACACGTCCGTCATCACTCAACATCACATAGTTGGAATCATTGGCTACGAACTCCTTATAACCCAATATCGGATGGGTATCTATCAGAGACACTTTCACACCATTAGGCTGCAATATGGCAGCGAGTCCCACATCCACACCCAACTTATTGGATGCATCATAGAGGCGAGCCTTGATATTGGAGCCATGCTCCTGTACCTCACCATCTACCAATGCCCGGAACACATACTGCGGATTATGACGGTTGTTCTGAACACGGGCTGAATAGCGGATGGTATCTCCCTGCGTATGTACCTGGGCACGAATGGTATCCAGCTGCATGCCACTCGCCACCAGGGAGTCTATGTTCATATATCCTTCGAGTCCTGCCACAGGCGAAGCATTCAGCTCCATCTCCACCGACTTGAAATGGTAACCCATATATTCGATGAATCGGGAAATGAAGTTATCCTTACCTGTAGAAAGGTAGATATGTCCGCTAGGGAAACTGTTGCGAATCATCACCTGATCGATGCGACGATTCTTGAGCTGCTTCCATAATTCCTTCTGCAAACCGGTAACTCTGTGCAGGAGTTTCTCGTAGCCTCCATGCGCATCCATGTTCAGACGGAAATCTCCACACTCTGCTATGGCATGGGTGGTATCTCTATCGGTCAGGATATCTACCTTCACACCTACTGGGCGATAGACTTTCTTTTCTGTCCTTACGGTGATATCATCCAGGTTAGCCCATACCTTGTGACCATCCTTCAGATCGGAAAGAACATCGATCTGACCACAGAGCGAAACATCCACTGGCTTATCGGTAATCTTCAACTGATACATATCGGCATGGCGCACATCTGCCACCAGTGTAGCCTGCAACTTCTTGGTATTAGCCAGGGCATCCACGGCGATGTTACCATTCAGCAGCTCATTCCTACTATCCAGCTTGGCATGAATTCTACCGTTGGCAACCTGCGCATCAGCCACCATATCATGCAACTGATACTTGTCATAATGTACCTGGTTAACCTTGGCTTTCGCCATCAGTCGGGTTCGAGGCGACAGGAAATCAGTACCCACGCCCTTTGCCTCTACCTCTCCCGTAAAGGTGTAGAGATTCTGATGAGGCAGGAAATGCTGGGCCTGAATCTGTCGTGCCTGCAACTTTGCCTGATAAGCCAGGCGATTCATATCGATGCTGCCATCCCTACGGGTCTTGGCATCGATGGCAGCATCCACCTTCATGCTTCCCTTACCTTCGGTAAGAGCCAGTTTGGTGGCATACTTCGTTCCATCCATCTTCACATTTCCCTGAATGCCGATGCCGCTAGGGATGCGGATTTCCTGTGTCAAGGCAGGATCGAGCATGGCTGTTACCATACCGAGATTGTAGGTACGTGCCTTCAGATTGATATTCGCTTTCAGACGATTCATATCTGTCATATTAGCTACCATGCCATCCGTGCTTAAATCGAAAACGGTAGGCAGATTCACCTTGACTCCCGAGAAAGCGGCACGCTGCATGTTTCCCTTCAGCGAACCTTCCACCTTCATCGGATAGTAAGGCCATCGGCTCTTCATCTGCTTTGGCAATGCATCACCGATGAAGAGGAATAGATCAGAACGTCCCAAGGCACCTTTCACACGCGCCATTACCTTACCAGGATTCTTCGCGGCAAAGACGTTCATATCCATATCTACAGTTGCCTGCAAATGAGATTCCGGAGTACGGAAATAGAGATCCGGCAACTGCAACTTCACGGAATCCATCACAAATCTGCCATTAAGCTGATCTATCTTCAGTCCACTCTTCTCCTTCATCCTTGCTTCCTTGATCTTTACATCAATCCTGGAATCGCAGAAATAGAAGGAATCGGCCTTCAATGCCATATCGTGGAAGGCAAGATGGTTAAAGTCCAGACCGGATACAGGACGTTCGAAATTCTGGTCGTAGTTCACCCTGCCGTTCTTCCAGTCCAAGTGCTTGACCTGATACAGACCTTTGAACAGGTCAAGGTAGGTGGTGCGGGCGAGCGCATCACCGAAATAAGCATTCACCTGAAGGGTATCTCCAGGCATGTGTAGGGTAAAATCGGTATTCTTTAGTTTCAGTTTCTGTAAGTGGATCTTCCAGTAATTGGTGCTCGGAGTCGTATCTGGCGGAACTGTATCGCTCAATTCCACAGACAATCTGGCATCTGAAATCAGGGCATCGTTCACATTCACGTGCTCCTTACCCAGATCTATACCATGCGCCATCAGCTGCAATCTGCCCACATCTCCCTTGATTCGGGCTTCGTGGATAAAGTTGGTGGTGTTCACCTTCATCTTCGTGAAGTTCAGTTCATCCACCATCACCTGATTGCTGAAGAGTGGCAGCAACTGTACATCTACCACCATCTTCTGGATGTCGGCTACGGTATCTTTTTTATTTCTTAAAGCAAGGTTTCTGCTGTTCTTCAATGAATCGACAGGTTGCAGTACTTTCACGCCTTCCACTCCCAGCTTGAGAGGGAAAACGAGTTGTACATGCTTTACGGAAATATCCATGCCCGTCGATTCTGAAGCATAAGAAGCAACTTGCTTTACTGCCCAGTTCTGTACTGGAGGCAAATAAAGCAAAACAGCTAACAATAATATGAGCACGAATGGGGTAATAACAACGATCCCCATCCATTTCGCATATTTCTTCATAAGCATGGATATTAAATTGTTATGGAGCAATAGCTCTCCATAGATTATCATCTGGCAGAGGAGCTTCCACTACAATGGTTTCTTTTGATACTGGATGCACAAACTCTACCTTGTGCGAGAGAAGAGAGATACTTCCGTCGGCATTGCTGCGAGGAGAACCGTATTTCAGGTCGCCCTTGATCGGGCATCCCATCTTAGCTAACTGGCATCTGATCTGATGATGACGGCCTGTCATCAGGTTCACTTCCAAAAGGGTATAATGATCAGTATGCCCTATCACCTTATACTTCAATATCGCCTTCTTCGAATTCTTCACCTCATGGTCGTAAGCGTAGCTTTTATTCTGCTTTTCGTTTCTTACTATCCAATGAGTCAATGTTGCCTCAGTCTCACGTGGCATATTCTTCACGATAGCCCAATAGGTCTTGTGAACTTCGCCATCACGGAACATATTGTTCAGACGGCTCAAAGCCTTGGAGGTTTTGGCAAATACCACGAGTCCTGAGACAGGACGATCAAGTCGATGCGCCACTCCCAGAAATACATTTCCTGGCTTCTGGTATTTCTCCTTGATATATTGTTTTACCGTCTCTGAGAGAGGCTCATCGCCGGTCTTGTCGCCCTGCACGATTTCACCACTTCTCTTAGAGACGATAATTATATGGTTGTCCTCGTAAACTACCTGCATGTTTTATCTAAAACAGATGCCAATAGATTACATATTCATACCACCATCGATCTGGATTACCTGACCGCTTACGTAGCTTGACATATCAGAAGCGAGGAAGAGACAAACATTTGCAATATCCTCAGTCTGACCACCACGACGCAAAGGAATCTTCTTCATCCAGTCCTTACGGATTTCCTCTGGCAACTGTGCAGTCATAGCAGTCTCGATGAAACCAGGAGCTACTGCGTTAGCACGTACACCCTTAGGACCCAACTCCTGGGCAATAGACTTAGCCAAAGCAATCATACCAGCCTTAGAAGCTGCATAGTTGCACTGACCAGCATTACCATGAACACCAACAACAGAAGCCATGTTGATGATAGAACCGCTGCGCTGACGGAGCATGATAGGAGAACAAGCGTGGATAAAGTTGAAGGCAGACTTCAAGTTTACATTCAAAACTGCATCCCACTGAGCCTCACTCATACGAAGCATCAAACCGTCCTTAGTGATACCTGCGTTGTTAACGAGAATATCGATAGAACCGAAATCTGCGTGAATCTGCTTAACGGTCTTCTCAGTCTCCTCGAAGTCAGCAGCATTACCAGCATATGCGCGGCATGTTACACCAAGAGCCTCAATCTCCTTGCGAGTAGCCTCCAAGCCAGCTGCCATATCATCATTGAGTACGAGGTCTGTGAATGCGATGTTAGCACCCTCAGAAGCAAATTTCATAGCGACAGCTTTACCGATGCCGCGAGCTGCACCTGTTACAAGGGCAGTTTTACCTGTTAATAATCCCATTTCTTTCTTATTTAATTAATTATCAGTTTATTATGAATATCTTATTTAAAGTTTTAAGCCTGATTTACCCAAGGCGCCATAAACAACCTTTGCAACCAGCGGTTTACTTGACTCCACATTCATACCATGGCCTAATCTTCCATAAATGAAAGGTACTTCCAGCCCCTTGATACAATAGTGGGTAATATCAGCAACTAAATCAATATTGTCGATGTCAAATTCCCCATCTTCCTTTCCCTCGGCATAGACACGACGGAAGATTTCGATTTCATCCTCATCAAAGTTCTTGCGAGCTTTCTCTACCATCCAGATGTTACGGAAGAACTCAGCACGAAGATTGCCATTACGTACCACTGTTTCCTTGATCATACTGAGATGGGTATAAATCAATTCTATGATCTTGTCCTGAGGACGCATCTTACAGTTGGCTACCTCATCCAATTTATCAGAAAGGCGCTCCAACTCCGACTCGATGACTGCATAATAGACATCTTCCTTTCTACTGAAATAGGTATAAAGCGTACGACGCCCCTTACCAGATGCTACAGCAATATCATTCATTGTAGTATTGGCTATACCATTCTTGGCAAACAGTTGTCTTGCAACATCTACCAGTTTTTGTCTTGTTTTGGATACTGACATATCGAAGCCCTTCCTTTATTTTATTAGTTGCACATAAATTTATCAATGTGCAAAAGTAGTAGTTTTATTCGATATACGCAAATATTTAGTGTTAAAAAATAGAATATGTTGGATTTCAGATGAATATATTGCAAAATGAAAGGGAAATTGATGGGAAAACTAAAGAAATTCATGATCAGTAAGAGGGATAAGAGAAAAAGGACAATGGAGGAGAAAAGGTAGAAAAACATAATATGGAGAAAACAAAAAAGGAAGTGATTTCTTAATCACTTCCTCTATTTGGTTGCGGCGGCAGGACTCGAACATGCGACCTCCAGGTTATGAGCCTGGCGAGCTACCAACTGCTCCACACCGCGATATTATCAACTCATTTCTGAATTGCGAGTGCAAAGGTACTACTTTTTTTGTTAACCGCCAAACATTTCTAGCAAAAAGTTATCTTTTTAACGCGTTTTTAACATTTAAAGGCGAAAAAGTGTGATTTGGCAGATAAAAATAGAGAAAAAGTATGATAAAAAGCAGAAACTGGAATAAAAGTGGGAAAAGAGAATGAATATAGGGAACAAACAAAAATCCGATCCATCCTGGAAGGATAGATCGGACATATCAAAAATCAATTACTTTTTCAAAAGATTCATGACCTTCTCAAAATAGCGCTGTGTTCTCTTCACACTATAATGGTTTCCACCATTCCAAGCACGAATTGCGTGCTCGATGCTATTCAGAGGATTGTGGACAGACTGAATCAGGAGGAACATCTCCTTAGACTTCGCAATGCTGAATCTATCAGACAATGTGAAACGCTTCTTACTCTTGCGTCTCTTTAAAATGTCATTACACTCTGCCACTAAGATAGGAGTAATCTGCATAACACCAACAGAACTTCCACTCTTTGCTTTGGGGTTACCCTCACTCTCTACCTGGATAATCGCTTCCATCACTGGAGTCCAATCGAAATCATCGGTAGAGGATACATTTACATTCGTATCAGCCGACGCTGTACTTACCTTCATCATCAGCATCAAGATGCTGACTAATACCATTGTTATTCTCTTCATATTTTTTGTTTTATGGAACCTGAAAAGCTGAACTACAACATCAGTGATTTCGCGGTGGCAACTTGTGAGAAAAAGATAGGCTGCTCACCTCAGTTCCGTTAGATACCTTAACGGATATCAATCTATGCGAAAACGCATAAACATGCTATCCTTATTCTTATCGATTGCAAAGATACAAAAAAAAAACGAGATATGCAAGTAATACGTTGATTATCAGTGCTTTTTTAATGTTTTAAACACTTTATAACATAAACTCTTGACGTATATCAAGCAAAAAACAGCGAAAATAAACTGTAGGAAAACGAAAAAAGCCTCAGAAATCTTTCGAAATCTGAGGCTCTTGATAAAAGAAGGCGGCT
>ERZ1034713.105-NODE-105-length-53568-cov-47.953563_pt1 | contig 53568 bp, 47 predicted proteins | sample MGYA00520692_ERZ1034713 | MGnify/ENA primary metagenome ERZ1034713 (study PRJEB33766, sample SAMN09781717) | gut metagenome | biome: gut microbiome | host: Homo sapiens | place: Madagascar | study: EMG produced TPA metagenomics assembly of the PRJNA485056 data... | reverse complement strand
CCGGCAGCATCACCGCCATCATACCGAGGGTAGCGGCAGTGTTGCCGCCGGAATCTCGGAGAACAAAAAACAGCGGCACTCCAATGAGAGCCGCTGTGCCGAAACAAAGCAGTTGCCGTTTCGTCAGGTTGAATGCGACCTTCGATTTTACTTTCGTCAGGTCACGGGGAACGGAAATATACGCAGCCAAGTGAACACCTCCTTTAGTGCGCTCCGAGGACGGATTTTGTCACGGAACTGGTCTTGAACAGGCTAAAACAGAGCAGAACGGTGTAGCCCACAATGCTCCAAATAGAATTGATGGCATCCCCGGAAATCGCCACGCTCTGAATCAGTACAGCGTAAATAGCAACACAAATCAAAATCAAGAAGCCCTGAAAACCCAGTGCAAACAGGCATTTCAGGTAGTTCTGTCCCATGTGCGATTGCTCATGGTTGCCGAAGGTCGCCATGGGGATGGGTGCAAGGCTCACCATGCAATATATCTCAATCATTCTTCCGTACACGATGACAAAAATAATGATGCTCAATATCCGCATGGTGATGCCGATGAAAAAACTTTGCAGGAAAAGCCCGAACAGGGGGCCTACATCCATCTGCATTAGGCTGGATTGCAGCATGGACAAACCAATGTCGTTGACACGGGTATTTCCGGCGATGATGCCGCTGGAATCGGACACCACCTTCTGTGTCAGGTCAAAGACCGCCATCACAATGTCGAAAGTATTGCTGATGAGCCACACCGAAACAGCGGTCTTAAAAATCCAGCGCATGATGAGGGCAGGCTCAAATTGTGCCATGTTGTTGTGCTGGGTGATCATTTCGATCAACTCATAACAGGCGATGAAGGTCAGAATGATGCCTGCAATGGGTAACACCACATTCCGGGAGAGGGCTTCAATCATCGCAAAAACGCGCGGCTCAAAACTGGAGGGCTTGGTGCCCACCTGCTGGGCGATGTTGCCGACCTGCGTGTTCACATCGTCGAACAAGCCGGAAAGGTTTGACATAATGCCTGCCGTCAGGATGCCTTTGATCCAGTCGGCAATGGCTTTGAGAACGGTTTCCATTCAGTCACCGTCCTTAGCTGAAGTGGTTGATGAGGGTCTTGAGAAGGTTCAGGAGAAAAATAATGTGGGTCAAAAACTGCATAAGACACCGCCTTTCACTGATGGGTGGATAAAAAACACGGCTTGGGGCACGGACATTCAATAAAACTGCAAACCGCAGAGGGCTTTCCGCTGCTGCTCAAGCCGCTGTATGGAATAATCGCCTCAGAAGCCGATGAAAACAAAAATGCCGACTGCTTTTTGGCAATCGGCATAGGACAATAATTCAGTTATGCAAGCATTTTGCCCTCCAGATAGGAGCAGCGGAGATAATCAGGATTAGTGTAGTATACGTTGGAATTGAAATCGGAGATCTCATCCGTGATAAACGACGAAAAAACATCCAGAATTGCCTGTGCTGCATCATCATCCTTCATGGTGGACAGCACCAGCCCCTGGTACAGCATTCCGATGGAGGTTGCAGAAGGAACCGTGTAGCGGCACTCTGCGGCGGTATCAAAATCCCCCTCCGGGATGTTGAGATCTTCAATCAGCTCATCCGAAACCTGCTCAAAGGACAGGCAATGGTTTACTTCTGCCAGCCGGAGCTGCCGTTCGATGTCGGCTTTTGTAAAGTGACGGATCACATCCTGCCGATGATTTTTGGTCTTGCGGGCAATGGTCTCAATCAGGCTGCAAACATAGAGAACATCATTTTTCTGCTTTTCGGTCATGGATGGGTTCACTCCTCTCAAAGGTCAGGCAGTGCAAAGCGTTTACGGTGTGAAAGCTGATCTGGTGTGTTGGATGCTTGAATTTCGCCAAGGCCCAAAATGCTTCACGGCTGATCTGCCCGGACGTAAATCCGTTGACGTAATCCCAAATGGTGTCATCTGCCATGGGACCCTCCACAATATCGTAGGGATGGGTTTCGCCTGCACGACATTTTGCAATAAAATCCAGCCATTCGTCCGACATTTCAGGGAAACGCAGAATCTTCAGGTCGGGATTCTCTACATAACGATAGATGTTCACAAGGCCGTCGGCAGAACGGCGGTCTGCCCAGCGGTAGGCTTGCTGATAGTTGTTCGTGCAGTAGAATCCCCAAGAAAAGTCCTTTGTATACCGTGTGATACGGATTTCGGGATAGACAACTTCTTCTTTACTGCCATGATACAATAAAATCTCGCTCATCTGCGTCACCTTCTGTATGTGAGATGGTTACTATGGATTTCCTTATTATAATATGTACCGGGCGGCAACCGCCGCCCGCCGTTCTTAACCGAACAGGCCGCTCAGCAGGGGAATCAGGGTAATGCCGACCAGCGCAACGCCGCCGCCAGCCATGAGCTGCTTCATGCCCTGAGACTTGGAGCCGGGGTTGTCGTTACCATAACCTTCCAGCAGGTTGATGGCACCCCAAACGCCGAGACCGGCACCCAGAGCGACAACCAGAGTCTGAAGAACTTCGATAGCAGAGTTGAAGAATTCCATAGTCTTTTCTCCTTTATTATAAAGCGTTTTCGATTATTTGTACACACCCGAAATCTTGTAGTTTTACACTGCATAACCGCAGCAAGGTTGATTTTCTGGTGCACTTTTCTGACCGGGATAAATTAAAACCGCCTACCGAGTCAGGCAGGCGGGAGCGAATCAGCGTCCACCACGATGAACTCATCAGCGGGGTGGATTTTTTCTTTTCGGTTCAGATATTTTTCAATATCGAAGGTGTTTTTGGGGTCATAGTCCGAGGTCAGCTTGTAGTTGGGGTGCTGGGTCAGGTCGTACTTGTCAGAAAGAAACGGTCTGACACCACGCAGCTGCAAAATATACTTGCCGCCGTCCAGCACCGCAAGCTCGTCCCGGCTCAATAACTCGTGCCCCATCTTTTGGAACGTAGTGCCGTAACTGGGGCTATTGCCACGGGTGTCCGAGGTGTTGAATGCGTCGATGGTCTCTTTTCCCAGCATTTCCGACAGGTCTTTCAGGGTGGTGGGTTCGGAGCCGCCCAGAAATATCTGGCTGTCCATGTTGCCCACGATGGTGTCCGCATTGTCCTTGTAGATGGCTTTCAACTGGCTTCTCGCCTGCAAAACAAGGCAAGCAGAGATCTCACGGCTGCGGATGGTCGCCACCAGCTTTTCCAGATTGGGAATCTGCCCGATGTTGGCGCACTCATCGATGAGGCATCGCACATGGATGGGCAGCTTGCCGCCGTACACATCGTCTGCCTTGTCGCAGAGAAGATTGAAAAGCTGGGTATAGACCATCGAAATCAGGAAGTTAAAGGTGCTGTCCGTGTCCGACATAATGAGGAACAACGCCGTTTTCTTATCGCCCAGCGTGTCCAGTTGCAGTTCATCGTACATGGTAAGGTCCCGCAACTCTTGGATGTCGAAGGGGGCTAATCTGGCACCACAGGAAATGAGGATGGATTTTGCGGTCTTTCCGGCAGCCAGCTTGTAAAGTTTGTACTGCCGCCCGGCAAAGCTGTTGGGCTTCTTTTTTGCCAGTTCTTCAAACAGCAGATCCACCGGGTTCTGGTATTCTTCATCGTCCTCCAGCACCTGCATGGTGTTCAGCATCTCCAGCAGAGTAGCGAAGTTTTGCTCCTCCACCGGGGCTTCATAGTGCAGATAGGCAATCAGGGCGGTGAGCAAAAGACGCTCCGATTTTTCCCAGAATGGGTCCCCGCCGGACCCTTCCCCCTTGGTGTTGGTCATCAGGGTCGTGACCAGTTTCAGAATATCCTTTTCGCTGTGGACATAGGCGAAGGATAGTGATAGGTAACCCTTTGAAATTATCTCCGGGTTTTCCCCCACTTCACACCGGACATGCGACTTTCACCGCATCCGGCGTTCCATCAAGCATAGTTTCAGCAGTGATACACAATCACTCTTTCACATTGGCTAAGTTTGCTACTTTGCCGCCAGTAGCGGCAGTCCTGCGGTAGCACGCAGTTTGTTCACTTTGGTAATAACTTTGGCATTCAGAGAGTATTCCTTCACCAACGCCACTACAGACATCATGTCTTCCGAGCTGACTATTGCCAACCCCTGCAAAGAAAGAAGCAACAGGTTCTGATAGTTGTCATTGCCCTTCTTACAGTCGTTTGTTTTCCTGTAACAGATACAGGTTTGAACATCCAGTTTCTTCCCGGTGATTGCACATTTACCGTCTTGCCCTGCATAGAGGGAGACCCGGTTGTCGTTGTATCTCACTGATTCGGTCGATATCGGATGCCTCATCAGCCAGAGCATTGAATTTACGTCAACCCTGAGATTGTCGTGTATCTCTGCTCTACCTTCGGACGTATACGGATTGATTTTTCGGCTTTTCTGCATTGGAATCTTGAATTGCACGTAGGCTAATGGAACCAGTGGCGTTTCTCCAATCCATCGCATTTGCTTCGATTTTCCATACCGTTTCCTTAGATATCTGTTTTTGATTTCGCCCTGCTTCTTGATTCCGTCAATACGATGGAGAAGCTGTCCATTGATTGGACGGGCGATATCGCTGAAATTCAAGTTGACCCTTGTCGCAATGCAGTAATAGTCCTGCACTCCGATAACCTTGGCATTATAGTCCCCCACATTCAGGCTTATTTCTTCAACCGTCTTACTGCTTTGTATTGCCTTGACACTGTCAGCCATTTCCTTGCCGATTCTGTGTATGGCTTTATCGCAGACATTTGAAGTTATCACCCATGAGTTACTTTTGCGCCGCAGTTTTATGCGAAAACCCAGAAACTCACTATCACGCTTCCTGAGATTAGTCACTTTTGACTTTTCATCAGACACTTCCAGTTTTAGCCGTTTCCATAGCCAGTCTTTGACTGCATAATAGGTTTTCTCTGCATCCTCTTTGGTTCTGCAAAATATCTTGAAATCATCCGCATAACGGACAATCCGCATCTCCTTGAGGTTGCTTTTCTTCAAGGCTGTATAGCTGTTGCACTTTTTCTCTGCGCCGTTGGGATAGTAGGTCACTTTACACGGATGTTTCATGTGCCTCACCATTTCATCCCACTGAGAGGCAATCCACCAGTCCAGTTCATTGAGGACAATGTTTGCCAGCAATGGTGAAAGGATACCACCTTGCGGCGTTCCCTTGGATGGGAGGACGGTTTTCCCATCAGGCATTTCGATTGGCGCTTTCAGCATGGCCTTGATGATCTGAATCAACTTGGTATCCCGTATACCTAAAGTCCAGATCTGTTTCAGCAGTTTTCTGTGGTCGACGTTATCGAAGAATCCTTTAACGTCCACATCGACTATATAGTGAAGCTTGTTCCTTTGGGCGAGTCCATACGCATAGGAAATCGCATTTTCTGCGCTCCGACACGGTCTGAACCCATAAGAGTGCTCATAGAACTTTGCTTCACAGATTGGCTCCATGACCTGCAAAATACATTGCTGTACTATTCGGTCAATAATACACGGTATTCCCAGAGGCCTCATCTTTCCGTTTGGCTTTGGTATTTCTACTCTTTTTACTGCTTTTGGTTCATACCTCCTGAACTGTTTCTGGATGAGCTTTACAAACTTATCCTCTGACATGACTGCCAATGATTCTATTGTCCGCCCATCCGTGCCTGCGGTATGACTGCCATCATTGCCTTTGATATTTCTAAATGCCAGCTTGATGTTGTTGGGGGCGCTGATGATATCCATCAGATGCCCAAAGACTTCACCGCTTTTGCTGTCTGCATACAGACTGTCAAAGGTTTTCTGCATGTCATAGTATTCCGCATGGCGTAGCTTGCTTTTCTTCTTAGCTTTTTGTGCCATGTACATCACCCCATTTCTATGAAACCGAGCGACAATTTCTTTTTCTTACTCGACTGCATGAATAGTGGTTGTGTACTGCTGACGTTTTGCCTGACTTGTGGCCATTCCTAACCGTCCTCTTTTTCGCAGACGATATCATCGGTTCGACCACTGCTTTTCAGCAGGAATTCATCCGCTTATTATTCTTCGCCGGATTATCCAGTAGACTTCCTGCCTTTCCTTGTTCCGATAATTCTATCTGTACATACATACCTTTAGGTGTTCCCTCTGGGCCTGACAGCTTGGACACGCCTGTAACGTGCCACGGCGTTTCGTAACAACCATTTCTACTAAACCGTACTGCCTGGGCTTTAACCCACACACCCATTTCTGAGTGTGGCACTTTTAGACCTTTACATTCGGGAGCTTCGTCAGACATCTCTGTCATTCTCACCATGGGTATCTTATAGACCCCCCGGCATATAGGATGCACCGTCCACCTCTGGACAGCTTTAGTCAGCTTAACCTGTTACGGCATCTCTCTGCCGACTTTACCGGGCTTCACACAGAGTTTGGCCTCTGCATGCCGGAGTATCAGGGGAGGCGTTTCAGGGCGTTACCCCTTCATTCCACCTCTCGAATTATCAGTTCACAGAACTGATTGAAACAGCGCTGTGCGCCGCCTTTTCAGCAGCGAACAAGTCGCACGGTTATAGTGCATGGACTTTTTGAAGTTGATGGTGTTCAGAATCCTGACCTTGTAGCCGTTCTTCAACATCGCGTTGCCACATTCAAGCACGATAGTTCCTTTCGGGTCAGTGACCACATAGGAACTGTGACATTGTAAAAGGTTGGGCTTGAGCCAAAACCGGGTCTTGCCGCTGCCGGAGCCGCCCACCACCAGCACGTTTTTGTTCCGGGCGTTCTTGGGGTCAGGCGGGCGGTTGCTCATCATCAGCCGTTCCGTTTTGGTCAGGATAATGTTATCGGCAAACTTGGGCGCCATGAAAGGTTCAATGTCCTTGGGCGTACCCCACCGGGCAGAGCCGTACTCCATGCCGTGACGGTACTTCTTGGCATTTTTGCCACGCAGATAGACCGCCAGCCGTAGCCCTGCGCCGCAGCACAAACCCACCAGAAGATCCAGCGGATGCAGGCTTGGCAGAGGGTTTGCAAACGCCACCGGGACGGTTCCCATCATGGACATAATGCGTTCACCCAGCTCTTTGCCCTCGGCAAGCCGCCATGCTTCGCCAAAGTTCGTTGCAACCAGTCCCAACAGGATATAAGGCAGATAGAGTGCCAGCAGCCTTGTCAGCTTTTTCGTGGTCACAGTCCACGCTCCTGTTCCTTGTGCCGGACTTTGCCGGGGAGCTCTGCCGCCGCCTGCACCAGCTCCTGCAATCGTGCCAGAACCGAGGGGCGTTTATCCTTGTTCAGCAGAGATGCCGAATACTCCTTGAACGCCGATTGGAAGGCTTCTGCATCCGGGGCCTTGAAAAAGACCAGATACCGGGGCGGAACCTCGGAGGTGTCCTTGCGGATGGCATAGTCGATGCCGTACTTTTTGGCGTACCGTTCTAAGCCACGGATGCCTGTTTTGCTGATCTCCACGCTGGATACGCCACGGTTTTGCCGCAGAAGGGTTCGGACACTTTGCTTGCCTTGGGATGCCTTGGACTGGTACAGCCGAAGTGCTGCTTTTATCGCCCGCAGGACAGTCCGGGCAGACAATTTCGTGGTCGAGATCATCAGGTTGAAGGATTTCTGTTCGATTTCTTCCTGCACTGCCATCACCTCCCGTGCAGCAGGGTGCTTTTAATCCTCCTGCCCGGCACGGGCAGCGTTCAGCAGAGCCGCCACGAAGAAGCCGAAAAAGGCACCTGCTTCAAAAAATGCGAAACCGATAAAAAAGTTCAGCATGGCACACCTCAGTCGATGCAGATGCAGGGTAGCTTCTGATCGTCCGCCATCAGGGTGATGCTGTGGCTTGCCAGATACTTCTGGAACAGGTAGACTTCATCGATGGTCAGCGAGATGACCTCGCCGTCCATGTTGGTGCGAACAAGAATCACCGGACCGGTCAGGTAGTGCTTGCCGCCCATCTTCAGCACCTGCGCCGGGTTATAGCAGAGCAGCAGCGAGGTGTCGGGAAGATGGATGCTGGCATCGCTTTCATCGAAGCAGGGCAGAATGTCAGGGGCTTCATCCAGAGTAATAACCGTCAGTTCCATATCCGGCGCAATGGCGGCAAAGTAGACTTCACCGGGCTTCTTGCCACCTGCCAGAATGGTGCAGATGCGCATATCAATGGTGATCTCCTCGGAACGAATCATACGAGTAGCGGTGTTGTTCATAGGCTTTTTCCTCCATGTTTGCAAAAGAAAAAGACCCAAAGTGGGTCTTGCGTTTTATCTGATCGTCAGCGTTCAGCTTCATGCTTGCGCTTTTTCATGCGCTGGTCGAGCATCTTGAGAATTGAATTTTCGATTTGTTCTGACGAATAGTTGCTCGGAAAATATTTTTTGATAGAATCGCTCCTGAATACAACTTTTTCGGTTTTACTTTCTTCCAAAAGCCCAATGATTTTTTCTTCCATCTCTCTCGGAGTAGAGCTTTCGGGAAAATATTTCCGCAGGGTATCGTTTTTGATAACAACTTTGTCCAATTCGTCCTTTTTCGGTTCACCCATCACGGCAAAGGCAACGTCATACGAGAAATGACCTTCCTGCGCCAGCTTTTTGAGCCGTTGCGCCTGTGAAAGCGATGGGGCGTTTTGCGTGTCAGCCATAGCTTCAAGAAAATCTCGCTGCTGGCTTTCATCAAGATAAGAGAGTTCCACCGCAGGGTTAAATGAGATTTTCTTTTCGTCTACCATGTCCAGCAGTTCCGGGATAAGATTGGTTAAGCGGATAAAACGGTGTACTTGGTTGCGGCTATCACCAGCTTCTTGTCCAACAATATCAAGAGCTTGCAACTTCATCCCAACTTGGGATGAAGTTAAATCTGACCTAGCACCTTGCCTTTTCAGTGCATCCAGTTTCATCTTATAGGCAAATGCCCGCTCACTCGGCAAAATCTGTTCGCGCTGAAGATTGGAATCAACCATGAGCAGAACAGCGGCATCGTCCGACATATCACGGACAATAACCGGCAGGGTTTTCAGTCTAGCAAGCTGTGCAGCGTGTTGGCGGCGATGGCCGGAAATGATTTCGTAGCCACCATCCGGGCGCGAACGAGCAATCAGCGGATTTGTGACACCCAACTGCTTTATGCTTTCTACTGTGCGCTGCATAGCTTCATCATCAAGCACTTTAAAGGGATGGTCTTTGAACGGATACAACTCATCAATGGGAATTTGCTGTACCTGTTCGCGCTGTTCTTCCTGCCGCGTTTCTTCGGTGGAAAAAATATCATCGTAGCTGTTCAAACTGACGTTTAAGCCGTTTTTCGGCATCGGCCAACACCCCCTTTGCGATGGAATGATAGGCTTCTGCCACTTTGCCTTTCGGGTCATACTGGAAAATGCTTTTTCCGGTCGTGCTGGTTTCGGCAGCGCGGACAGAACGGGGAATTGTCTGGTCGAACACTTTCAAATGCTTTCCGTAGGCTTGCCGAATCAGATTGCTGATTTGCTGCCCATAGATGGTGCGGCTGTCCGTCATGGTGAGCAGGATGCCCTCAATTTTCAGTTTCGGGTTTATCTGCCGCCTTACTTTCTGCACGGTTTGAAGCAACTGCTCCAGCCCTTTTGCCGAAAGATATTGTGCTTGCACCGGAATCAGTGCGGAATCTGCCGCTGCCAGCGCATTGACCGTCAGCATACCGAGAGAGGGAGTGCAGTCAATCAGAATATAGTCGTACTCGCGTTTTGCGCTTTCCAACACCTGTTTCATCACTTTCTCCCGGCTCATGGTATTCACCAGAGCCACTTCCAGTCCGGCCAGTTCGATGTTGGCCGGGATAAGGTCAACGCCCTCCGCATGGTGCAGAATCCCTTCGCCGGGTGGAATACACTGGTCGTTCATGGCTTTCTGCATAAGAGTGGAGAGTGTAGTGGGCAGTGCATCCGGGTCTTGCCAGCCCATACTGACAGTAAGCGAACCCTGTGGGTCAGCGTCCACAAGCAGAACTTTCTTGCCCTCCATTGCAAGCCCTACGCCCAAATTTTCACAGGTGGTGGTTTTGCCCGTGCCGCCTTTCTGGTTGATAACGGCTATCGTTGTTGCCTTTTTGGAAATTTTCATCACCTCCGAGCTGCTAAATCATGGTTGACTTTGTTTTGATAATAGAGCTGTATTGTGGTTGGAGCATTGAATAGTGCGGCCAGAAGGTACTGCTTCATATTCCGTATCGGGGAAGTGTTCGCTGCCAGACAGTCCAGTACGAAGCGGATGTGGTCTGCATTCAACTTTTTTAGCCGACTAAGCACAACTTCGGCGGGCTTATCATCGCCAGCGATTCTTATGAGTTTACGCTTGCTGTCACAGGTGTCCACCAGCAAATCTACGATCTGATAGATGGTATCTTCATCATCCGGGTAAAGCCGGAGAAGAAGTTCTATCTCCAAAGAACGTGAAAAATATTCTTCGAGCAGTTTACGATTCTTCATTTTCTCCAATTCATCGGAAAGGATAGGATTCGTATTATTCCGCTCTGTCTTACTCTTTTTATTCTTATTACATCGTGATTTGGGCGGGTCTTGACAAGCGTTTTTAGGACTTCCAGATTCGTGATTTTCACGATTCTGGACACGCTCATTTGAAAGGTCTGACGAAAAGTTTTTCACATACACCAAACTCGGTTTGCCCAGTCCACGGCGTTTTCGTTCAATTAAACCAAAATTTTCAAGTTCCCGGAGTAGCTTGGTCGCTTTGTTGTCTGCGCAACACAAAGCCCTCTTGACATCCTCGATCGTGAAAATGATGAACACCCGGCCTTGCTTGTCGAACCATTCATTTTTAACAGAAAGGCTCATGCGGTCAAGCAGGATGCCGTAGAGTGTTTTGGCATCGGTTGACAGATTTTGAAACCGCTGCTCCTGAAACAGTGCTTTGGGGATGCGATAGAACGAAAAAAGTTTTCCGGCCTGTCCATAGAAGTAGTCGAGCGTCATACAGTTCTGTCAAGGATGAAAAAATGACGATGTTTCATTGACATGGTTGACAAATCCTCCTTATGAATAATTCGTGCAAACAAAAAGCGCAACTTCGATTGGTGAAAATCGAAATTGCGCGATGTAACTTAGCTGGGGGAGAAAAGTCATTTGTCGGGGTCGTTTGACCACAATTTGACCACAAAAGGAATGAAACGTCTTGACATCCAATGAAACAGAATGATATAACGCATTTGAAATTTAACGATACTGAGTCTAGGCAGTATCGGATTGTACATTGTGTTTTCGAGAGAAGCACAATGGGGTTCAAGAGGCCGTGAGTTCGATTCTCGCCACTCGGACCAAACAAAAATAATCCGAACTTGTTTCCGATAGGAGATGGGTTCGGATTATTTGTTTTCTTCGGAAAATTAGCGTTTGCGAAGCAATGAAAGCCTCAGTGGGGATTTTAAGCGACGGAACGGTCTGCGTTAGCAGAATGAATGCTGGACAGTACCATTTTTGAGCTGGTGTTGTCCAGCATTTTTTGGGTGTTGCCCGATCAATTTTAATGGAATCTTTATACTTCTACAATTTTCTTTACGGCTCTTTTATCTATTCCATGCTAATCTTTATGCACACGGATAGGTAAAGGAGCTTTTATGATTCAATATCCTCGTTACAAGCGGCACCGTTTTTCTTCTTTTCAGGTCATTATTGCAGGTTTTGCGGCAGTTGATCTGGTGGGCGCATTGCTTCTGATGCTTCCGATTGCTGCACAGCAGCGGTGCGTCACACCGTTCCATGAGGCACTGTTTACCTCCACCTCCGCCCTTTGTGTGACCGGTCTTGTAGTACAGGATACCGGCAGCTACTGGTCGGCTTTTGGGCAAAGTGTGATCCTTCTTCTGATCCAGATCGGAGGATTGGGTGTCATTACAGTGGGCGCTGCCTTTGCGCTGCTTTCTGGGCGAAAGATCTCCCTCAAGCAGCGCAGCACGATGCAGGAAGCTACTGCTGCCCCACAGATGGGCGGCATCGTACGGCTGACAGGCTTTATTCTGCGGATCACCGCTCTGTTTGAATTGGTCGGTGCTGCACTGCTGCTACCAACGTTTTGTGCCGATTATGGATCGCGCGGGATCTGGTATGCGTTGTTTCATTCCATTTCGGCGTTCTGCAATGCAGGTTTTGACCTGCTGGGAACAGAGGGTGCAAAATTTGTTTCGCTGACACGGTATGCAGGTGACCCATTGCTTACCACAGTGATCGCGGCCCTGATCGTCTTTGGCGGCCTTGGCTTTCTGACATGGGAGGACATTTGTACATACCGCCTTGATTTTCACCGTTACCGGATGCAGAGCAAGGTGATCCTTGTCACAACGGCGTTTCTTCTGGTGCTGCCGGCGCTGTACTTTTATTGCTTCGAGTTCACGGCAGGCTCTGCCCGGCAGCGCATTTTATTGTCGATGTTCCAATCCGTTACCCCCCGTACTGCCGGTTTTAACACCGCTGATCTTGCTGCGATGGGCAGCGCTTCACAGGCATTGATGGTGGTTCTGATGCTGTTGGGCGGTTCGCCCGGCTCTACGGCAGGCGGCATGAAAACCACAACATTTGCCGTTCTGCTGGCCAATATGTGGGCGACCTTCCGCCGCAGAGAAGATGCCGAATTTTTCGGGCGGCGCATAGATGGTTCCGCGGTCAAGAATGCTGCCACGATCGCAGGGATGTATTTGACGCTGTTCTTCCTCGGAGCCTTTGTCATTGCTGCGGCAGAGCAGCTGCCGATGTCGGTCTGTTTGTATGAGACTGCTTCGGCTGTGGCAACGGTAGGTCTGACATTGGGCATCACGCCGCAGTTGGGCATCCTTTCGCAGGGGGTGCTGATCGCACTGATGTTTTTGGGACGTGTTGGCGGATTGACGTTGATCTATGCGGCATTTGGCAGCAGCCCTGCCCACTCTCGTCTGCCGCAGGAGAAAATCGCAATCGGATAAAGGAGACAAGTATGAAATCGATTCTTTTGATTGGGCTTGGCCGTTTTGGCCGCCATATTGCGCAGGAACTGAATGAGCTGGGTCATCAGGTCATGGCGATCGACAGCAACGAAGACCGTGTGAACGCCGTGCTTTCCTATGTGACGAATGCACAGATCGGTGACAGCACCAGCGAATACTTTCTGCGCTCCCTTGGTGTCGGCAATTTTGATGTGTGTATCGTAACCATCGGCGGCAATTTTCAAAGCTCACTGGAAACAACATCGCTGCTCAAGGAGCTGGGCGCAAAGCTTGTGGTCTCGCGTGCAGAGCGGGATGTACAAGCCAAGTTTCTGCTGCGCAACGGTGCGGATGAAGTGGTCTACCCGGAAAAGCAGCTGGCAAAGTGGGCAGCGATCCGATACAGCTCCGAACACATTCTCGATTATATCGAGCTGCAGGACGACCACGCCATCATGGAAGTGACCATTCCGCCGGAATGGATGGATCGTACGATCGGCGAGATCAATATCCGAAAAAAGTATAACATCAATATTCTTGCGCTGAAAAAAGACGGAAAGCTCGATATGAACATCACGCCGGATACGCAGCTGTGCCGGGATGAAAGTATGCTGGTTTTGGGAAAATACGCATCGATCCAGAAGTGTTTCCGGCTCTGAAAAGATAGGACAGATCGTATGGATGTCGCTTTGTTATTGATGGTTCTTGGAGTCATGTTGAGTGGTTTCCGGGCAGCAGATGCGCTGGATCACATGCGGAAGGAGATCATTCGACAAGAAGGAAAAAGACGTGGCTGGTGGTCGTGACCATCAAATTGTGCTATACTGTGGGCAAGGCAGGTGATCTTTATGAATCAGAACGACCCACCCACCGAACATATTCTGGCGTGTCTGTCGTCCTCTCCCTCCAATGCAAAGATCGTGCGGACGGCGGCAACGATGGCAAAGGCTTTCGGCGGCTCTTTTACTGCGTTGTATGTCAAAACACCGGATGCCGACTGGATGAGTGCGCAGGACAAACAGCGCTTGCAGCAGCATATCCACATGGCGGAACAGGCGGGCGCAGATATTACGACCCTCTACGGCGATGACATTTCGCAGCAGATCGCAGAGTTTGCCCGGATCTCCGGCATTACAAAAATCGTATTGGGGCGCTCCAGTGTACATCGCCGTCATTTCTGGAGTGGGCCGACGCTGACCGAAAAACTCACGCAGACTGCCCCGAATCTGGATATTTACATCATTCCGGATGCAACAGTGGAGCAGGATTACGGCTCTGGCAGAAGGCTGTTTGCCCGTTCCATCGTCCCATCGTTCCGTGATCTGCTGATTACGGCAGGGATTCTAGCCTGCATCACGGTGATTGGCTTTTTGTTCCTGCAACTGGACTTTGCGCGCTACAATATCATTATGTTCTATATGTTGGGCGTTTTGCTCACGGCTCTTACAACATCTGGCTATTCCTGCGGCGTTTTTGGTTCGATCGCCAGCGTTGCGCTCTATAACTTCTTCCTGACGGAGCCGAGACTGACATTCCATGCCTATGATCCGGGGTATCAAATTACCTTTGTGCTGATGCTGACTTCTGCCATCGTCACCTGTACGCTGACGACCCGGTTGAAAGATCAGGCAAAAATGTCTGCACAGGCGGCGTTTCGGACGAAGGTGCTGTTTGATACCAGCCAGCTTTTGCAGAAAGCGACCAACGAAGACGAAATATTATCCCTGACGGCAGCGCAGCTTACCAAACTGCTAAACCGGAACCTGATCGTGTATCCAGAGCAGGATGGTTCTCTTGGACAGGGGCAAATTTTTAACACAGTGGAAGAAAGCAGCCGACTCAGTTTTGATTCTGCGCCGGAACGCAGTGCCGCTGAGTGGTGCTTTGCCAACAAAAAGCGCTCCGGCGCAAGCACGGACAGCTACCCGGATGCAAAGGGGCTTTATCTTGCACTTCGGACCGGAGGCGGTGTGTTTGGAGTGGTTGGAATCGACCTGTCTGAAAAACCGCTGGATGCCTTTGAAAACAGCGTGCTGCTGTCGATCCTTGGTGAATGCGCATTGGCAGTGGAAAACCGTCGCATTGCGCTGGAAAAGGAGCAAGCCACTGTTCATGCACAGAATGAACAGCTTCGGGCAAATCTGCTGCGAACCATTTCCCATGATCTTCGGACACCGCTGACCTCCATCTCAGGCAATGCAAGTAATCTGCTCTCCAATGCGGAAACGCTGGATGCAGAAACACGAACAAAGATCTGTACGGATATTTTCGATGATGCACAGTGGTTGATTGGTCTGGTGGAAAATTTGCTTTCTATCACCCGCATTGAGGATGGGCGGATGAATCTTCAAATCTCTCCGCAGCTCATGGATGAGGTGGTCGAGGAAGCTCTGCGGCATATCAGCCAAAAAAGCAAGGAGCATATCATCATAACGACTTATTCGGATGAAATTCTTCTTGCCGACATGGACGCGCGGCTTATCATGCAGGTCATTATCAATCTGGTGGACAACGCCATCAAATACACGCAGAAAGGCTCCCGGATCAATATTTCTGCGTATGCAAAAAACCGTAATATCGTGGTAGATGTGTCCGATGATGGCCCCGGTATCCCGGAGCAGAATAAAGTGCAGGTCTTTGAAATGTTCTTTACCGGGCAGAATCAGATTGCAGACAGCCACCGCAGTCTGGGGCTGGGACTTGCGCTCTGCCGAACGATCCTTGCAGCTCATAAAGGTACCCTGACTCTCCGGGATAACGAACCGCATGGCTGCATATTCTCTTTTGAACTTCCCAAAAGCGAGGTAAGTATTCATGAATAAACCAACGATTCTGGTTGTTGAGGACGATTCATCGGTACGGAGTCTGATCACAACCACCCTGAAAGCACACGGGTATAAATTCCTGACAGCGGCCAACGGAGAGATGGCTGTGATGATGGCGTCCAGCCATAACCCGGATATTATGCTGCTGGATCTTGGACTGCCGGATATTGATGGCGTTGAGGTGATCCGCCGCATCCGGGAGTGGTCGAATCTACCCATCATCGTTTTGAGTGCCCGCAGTGAGGATTCCGATAAGATCGAAGCACTGGATCAGGGCGCAGACGATTATCTGACGAAGCCTTTCTCAGTGGATGAGCTGCTGGCAAGACTGCGTGTGACGCAAAGGCGGCTGAATTTGCAGGCATCCGGTGAGGTCAGCAGCTCAGTTTTTGTAAATGGCCCGCTGAAAATTGATTTTGCTGCCGGCTGTGTCTGGCTGAACGATGAAGAACTGCATCTGACTCCAATCGAATATAAGCTGCTTTGTGTCCTTGCGCACAATGTAGGAAAGGTTCTGACCCATACGGCGATTACGCAAAAAGTCTGGGGAAGTTCGCAAGAAAACGACATTGCATCTCTGCGGGTCTACATGGCATCTTTGCGCAAAAAGCTGGAACGATGCCCGGATGCGCCGCATCTGATCCAGACCCATGTGGGGGTCGGCTACCGGATGCTGCGTGTTGAAGCGGATGATTCGCCAGAAGAATAGTCTGCAGGCAGATTCAGATAAAACAAAAACAGGGTGCGTCCCTGAATAGGACGCACCCTGCAAAAATCCACACACGATAAGTAAGACAGGGAGTTCCCCAGCGGGAACTTCCTGTTTTTCTTTGCCGGAGATGTGAGCCTGCTCCGCCTGCCACGCGGCAAGCTCGCGTTTGCGCAGCGCAGCGGAGCAATGAAAGCCCCAGTGGGGCTTTTAAGCGACCGAACGGTCTTGCGCAAGCAAGATGGAGGGGCCTCGCCCCGACAAGTGACCGCTGGCCTTCCTCGCTGTTCCAGCAGGCAAGGATGGCCGGGTAGAATGCCCGTGCCAGACGGTCGATGACTTCATCGGGATAGGGGGAAGTGTTTGTGGACTTTTTCTTTTTGTTCAAACGCACGCTCCTTTGACGATCCGCAGACAGTTTAGTACGATTGTATAGATCAGACGGCGGACTTCCTGAGGATATTTGAAGTATCCTGAATGTGCGCCTCGATGTCGCCGGTCGTCATGCCTTTCGCATACATGGACAGGATCTTCTCCTCGACATCCTGACTGATGCTGGTCTGGTTCTTTTTCAGAAGCTGCGGTTCAAATCCACCCTTCCGGTCACGGGGAACAGAAACCTCGACATCGCCGAAACTGGTTCGCAGATTTTTGCTGCTGTGGCCGTTCCGGCTGTTGTCCGTAGCTTTGTTCTTGTAGTCGTATTTGCTGTAGCCAAGATCCTCATCCAGTTCAGCCTCCAGACCGTTCTCCATGAATTCGGCAATGATTTCCTTGAACAGATCCTGGATGTCGTCCATGCTATTGATGTTCGCCATCTGCAGCAGTTCACGGATCTTTGCTCTGCGGGCTTTTTCTTCCGGGCTTCGATTCTTTCGGGACATATCTTTTTCCTCCATCCTGATGTTTCTATTTTACACCTCTCCGGAGGTTTACACAATTATTGGGATGGTCTCGGCAGCTGCGGAAGGTCACAAAATCCAAGAGCGTCTTCGGCGTGCTTTTTTTGTTTGTGTATGGAGATATTTGTCATTATATGGTTGCGATACGCCCTATCTACAGGTATAATAGGAAAAGAGAATGGTGATAGCACCGTGGAAAACAAAAAGAAACGAACCCATATTATCGCAATTTTCAAAAATACAAAAATCAAATTCCCGTACACCGCTTGATCAGGCAAAGGCACAGTACGATGTGAACTTTTTCGGCACAGTCAATGGGAACAAGGCGGTCCTGCCGTACATGCGGGAAGTCGGGAAAGTGTATATAGAGAAATCTATTTGACAGACAGGAGATTTCATATGATTTTGAGAGCAAAGAAATATGTGGCAGTGTTACTGGTTTTTGTATGCGTATGTATGATATTTTCTCCCCTGACTGCATATGCAGCCGAGGACAGTTCGCAGCATGAAACTGTCAAAGTCGGTTTCTTTGCCATGGATGGTTATCATGTGATGGATGAAGAAGGCAACCGCAGTGGGTATGGCTATGATTTTCTTCGGCTGATGGCCCGTTATTGGGATGTAGATTATGAATATGTCGGATATGATAAGAGCTGGGATGATATGCAGCAGATGCTTGAAGATGGCGAGATTGATATGGTAACATCACCCCGCAAAACACCGGAAAGAGAAGAAAAGTTTGATTTTTCACGTCCGATCGGAACCAATAATGGGATTCTGACCGTCCGCAGTGACAACAGCACGATTGTGGATGGCAATTACAGTACTTACAACGGTATGCGTGTGGCATTTTTGAGCGGAAGCTCACGAGATAAAGAGTTTGCGGATTTTGCAGACAATAAAGGATTTACCTATGATCCATTTTATTTTGATACGACAGCAGAGATGGAGAAAGCTCTTCAGAGCGGAAATGTTGATGCTATTGCTGCCACTTCTATGAGAAAAACAAACAATGAGCGTATCGTGGATAAATTTGACAGCAGCGATTTCTATGTCATTGTTAAAAAAGGTAATACAGAATTGCTGAATGAGATCAATTATGCAATCGACCAGATGAATGCAGTTGAGGGTGACTGGAAAACGACACTTTATAATAAAAATTATGAAAGCATAGAAACTAAGAATCTGGAATATACGGAGAAAGAAAAAAGTATTATTTCACAGTATTCCAAGGACAACCCGCTTCATGTTCTGTGTGATCCGACCCGTTATCCATATTCTTATAATGAAAATGGCGAGATGAAGGGTATTATCCCGGATTACTTCCGGAAAATTGCAGACTATGCCGGGATTTCCTATGAGTTTCTTACACCTGCCACCAGAGATGAGTATATTGCTTATCAGAAAAATAAGGAAACCACAGATATAAGCATCGATGCACGCCTGGAAACAGATAACTATGCTGAGACGAAAAAATGGGGGATTACTGCACCTTTCATTACGATGCAGCTGGCAAGGGTGACACGGCGTGACTTTGATGGAAAAATTAATGTTGTTGCTACTGTTGACCAGACAGTATCAAATTCAATTGCAGATGCAATGGCACCCGATGCAGAAAAACTGATGTGCAGTACCCGACAGGAAATGATGGAAGCTGTCCGTAAGGGTAAAGCAGATGCTGCCTTCGTCTACTATTACATGGCACAGGCGTTTGTGAACAGTGACACTACGGGCACCATGACATATACTCTGCTGGAACAGCCTACATTCACCTACCGCATGGTGATTTCATCAACTGAGAACCATGCGCTGGCTGGTATTCTGACGAAAGCAATGTATGCCATGCCCCAAAATCTTGTTGAAGATCTTGCAGCACAGTATACCACATACAAAGCAACAGAGCTGACATTTGTTGACTGGATCCGTCTGCATCCTGTTGTTACTGTTTGGGTTCTTCTTATTTTTGGATGGCTGCTGACTGCTATGGCTGTGATAATGGTGCGTCTCAGTGCAAGAAAAAAAGCTCAGAAGGCGGCCCAGGAGAAAGCTGAGGAAATGGCGGAACTGGCAGAGCATGCACAGGCTGCAAACAAGGCAAAAACAGCATTTCTGTCACATATGTCCCATGATATGAGGACACCGATGAATGCAATCATAGGATTTACCGGTATTGCAATGAAAAACAACCCGTCAGACGAAGTGAAAAATTGTCTGGAAAAGATCGACGAAAGCTCAGAGTATTTACTGTCGCTGATCAATGATGTATTAGATCTGACCCACATCGAAAGTGGAAAAGTGAAATACAATCCGGTACCGGCGGATGTGAAAAACATTACAGATTCTGCATTGGATATTACAAAAGGCTTTCTTACGAACAGGGATATCAACTTTAAGATTCAGCGTGAAGAAGCAAAGATTCCAAATGTACTTGCGGATCCTGCACGCCTGCGTGATGTGCTGGTCAATATTCTGAGCAATGCCGTGAAATTCACTCCGGATGGAGGGACGATTACATTTGAAGCCCGGTGTCAGGAAAAGGGCGGGGATGGATATATAAATATGCGTTACCGCATTTCGGATACTGGTATTGGCATGAGTGAGGAATTTACAAAAGAAGTTTTTGAGGAATTTGCACAGGAAGATTCCAATGTGAGAACGCAGTACCACGGAGTTGGACTGGGGATGGCTATCGTAAAGAAGTATGTAGATATGATGGGTGGAACCATTTCCGTGCAGAGTAAAAAGCATGAGGGAACCACATTTACTGTGGATATTCCTTTGGCAATTACAGATAAGGAATGTAATAAGTCAGACACAGGTTTTTCTGAAAAGGTAGATCTTACAGGCGTGAATGTCCTTCTTGCGGAGGATAATGAACTGAATGCAGAGGTTGCTACCGTGCAGTTGGAAGAGTTCGGGATGAATGTAGAAAGAGCTGTAGATGGAAAGAATGCTGTTGAGATTTTCAGAAATCATCCGGAAGGCACATTTGATGTAATCCTGATGGATATCATGATGCCTGAAATGAATGGTTATGAAGCGACAAAAGCAATCAGGGCAATGAATGACAGACCGGATGGAAAAAACATTCCTATTATAGCAATGACAGCTAATTCCTTTGCAGAAGATGTTCAGGCATCACTGGATGCAGGAATGAACGCACATTTGTCAAAGCCGATTGTGATGGATGAAGTTATAAAAACGATTTCAAGGTATGTACTATAAAAGAGCGAATTTGTTAAAATGACGAAAAGACATCCTTCCCAAAATCGTGTATAACATCGACCTGACCGATGTGCGGATCAACGGCATCAAATACAATTCACAGGATCTGGAAAGTAAGCTGTTCATTCCGGAACGGAATCAGTTGATCGTTGATACCTATTTGAGGTACGTCAACGGCAAAAAGACCGTGATTCTGCGCCAGCGTGGACCATGCAGTCGAAATTGCAAAACGGCTGCGGGATAGAGGTGTGAAGGCGGAAGCTGTTTCCGGACGGGATCGTGTGCTGGACATTGCAAAATATCAGCTGATGGCCTATGTGCTGGCACCGGAAAATAAACGGAAATTGGATCAGGATATGCTGTTCAAGGGCGAGAAGCCCGAAGCGTGGCTGGATGTGCCGACCGATGTGTCCGACTATGAGATCATTGACCTTTTCAACTGGCAGAACAGCGTCAAGGATATGATCTCGCAGATCGAGTTCGTTCGGATGGTGGATGTGCAGTCCGAGACGGTGGAGCGTTACATCAAGGACGGAAAAGTCAAGCCGGATCTCTCGATTCCCTTTGGCGATAAGCGGATGTTCCACTATTTCCGGGAGGAAAGCATCCGTAACATTGCCAAACAGTACGGCTGGGATCTCATTACGCCGCAGAATATGGCGGACAAGTTCATGAAATTCATCGAAACGATGGATATGAGCTATTCCTACAAGCCAGTGCTGCTCAAAGCTGTCTATGAGTACATGGACAGCAGCGGCAGAGTTGCCCTGCCGGATGTGGTGGACGACTTCATCGACTTCTATGAGGACCGCAAGGCGCATGGAATGATTACCGAGAAATCTACCAGAATTTACCAGAAGGGCGGTTGTGCCCGGAAGGATGTGGAGAAGAATGTCCTCTCCAATCCCTTCAAGCGATTTGAGGATATGCGCTTCCTGATGCGCTGCAAGAATGTGGAGACCATCGAGGTCAACCCGATCATCTTCCGCAAGCTCACACGGGAAGATTGGCTGCATATAGTGGATGTCTGCGATAAGAGCATTGAAAAATATTATGCGCGATTCAAAAAATAATGGAAACGAACTAAAAGAATGCATAGCCGGTGCAAGGGGGAATGTCAAGGGTATATGAACGGTTTCGCCGCCCTTGACATTCCCCCTTGCCGGCGTTATGTTGTTGTTAAGGTGACAGCCGGTTTCGCCGTCTGCCGCCTCATATTAAAATTGCTCTTGTTTTATAGCCGTCTGGACTTTACACAAAATTTGGGAGAGACCCCTGGATGACTTCGGCATGGAATGCGATTCAGACGGTGATTTCCACGGTGCTTTCGGCTATCCAGTCTGCGGTTTCCTCCATCTGGTCTGTCATCAGCAGTAAGATCAGCGGCGTGGTGGGCGGCATCAAGGCAGTGATTTCTTCTGACAGGAACACCATGAAGACCACGGTCACAAATCTCAGCAATGGGATCAAGACGGCGGCGACCAATGCCTTCAATGCCATGAAGTCGGGTATCTCTACCACGATTTCTGGAATTACCACGACCATTTCGACCGGTTTCAACAATGCGGTCGATTTTAACTATAACACAGGATGACGCATTCGTCTTTCTTTTTATTTGGCTTTGTAACACGTCTATTGTAAGCCTACAAAAATCCCACACAAACATTGAAAGATTCGCTTGACAAGAGTACGAAGATGCGATAATATGATTATACATACCTTTGGCTATAGCGTTGAAGGTTTGGATGCCATTATGGCCAAGAGCGAAAGGGATTTCATGCACGAGAAGATAAACGCTATATACCCATTTAAAGATGGATCCTTTGAGAATGGTGCACAGACACAGAACAACTGTTGTATGCAATCTGGCGTCTATCAAGATGCCGGAGAAATGATGTGTGGCATTTTGGGAAAAGAGCAGTATTGCGAAGTTATGCTGTTTTTTTTGGAGTTTATCATGTTCTGCGTGGAACACGAACAAAAGAGCCAGAAAACGACAGAAAAGTCTGCATATTTTGTCGTCTTTATGACGCGACGTTGCCATGTGCTGAAAATGATTTTCTTTTCAGTGTTAGGGTGTGATACATTTCAGCAGCAACTGCAAGAAAATTGGTTTGATTTAAAAAAGGCCGGATTTACTAATAAAGATTTTACGAGAGAAAACATTCAGAATTTTTTGCTTCCACTTTGCAAGCGACATTTTATTACAGATTTCAATTTGTTGTCAATGGATTATACGTTTGCGCAATACTATAGGGAATGTGGCTCTCTGCCCGATCTTATGATTGCAGATGAAGTCTTGCTTCATGGACGAACGATGAATCGTCTTTTAGGTGAAATGGAGCAACGACTGATGGATGCTTTTGAGCATCTGAAAAAAGAGGCGGAAAAATCAGAAAATTCGAGCGGGAGAGAAAAACTGACCAAAGAGAACATTCGAGATGCTTTCCAAAAAAACACAAGACTTGCAGTTTATGCACAAAAGGCTGATACGTTGTTACTATATTCTCGCTATGCAGCTGATGAAACATTGCTGAGCCAAAAACGCAGTGAGACATTTTGGAGAGAGATTTCATTGAACTTTGCACAGATTGTATCTTCTTCAGATGTGAATAATGTTGCTTTTTCATGGAGTTTTGTTCTAAAAGTATCTGATCTACCGGAAATTGCAAATTGGATTCTGACCATTCCAAAGGAAATGGGACACATTCAGTTGAATTACAGACGAATTCAAACAACAATGCAGGAAATTCCTATGATGGATCATCTTGTGCTGATGCGTAGAGATGAAGAGCTAAAAGCAGTCTGGTCTTTTCGCATTAAAAAAAGTCTTACAGGAAAAGCTCCATACTGGATGATAGTTCCGTATTTTGTAACGGGAAAAATTGAGGACAAAAAGATTTGGTCGCTGTTTCTCCGAATAAAAAAGGATACCCAAAAAATGTTGGCGCAGCAGGAAGAAAACATAATTTCATCGGCTCGAATATCGCTGGCTGCATTTCTTGACATTGAAGTAATTACAGATAATACTACAGGAACATCGGATGAGCGGAGCAATTTAAACCGGTTCCGATATGATCGGATTTTCAATATTGTAAATTTGTTCTTAAATTGCCTGTTTATAAAAAAATTTTTAGGGCCAGAAAATTCAGTACTGATTGCGAAGGCAATCGAGTGGGATCATCTCTCCAGTAATTTTTCACGCTTTGATCCGGAAAGTGGACTACTACAGGATGTGCGACCCGCCTTAGAGCTGTTGTGGAGTCTGAATTTTGGTGATCCAGAAGAATATTTGGATTTTCTTCTGGATCACGCAGAAGGAATGAATCTCAATGGTTTCTCTTTGGAACAGCCGACAGAGGAAATGATACGTTCGGATAGTCGTGTAGAAAATGAAGTTCTAGACGTAATTGATCAAATGGGCATCACCGCTGAAAAAAACGCATATGAACATGTAACAAGTTCTACGTCTATTTCGGAAAAAGATTTGGCGAGTTGGGGCGGTTGCTATAGTATTTGGGAGATTCTACAACAGTTTAGAGGAGCGAAGAAAGAAAACAATCTATATGTGTATTTAGCCGAATTGATTCAGGCAATGGATCTTGGAATCATCAGTATGAATACACATGAAAGTTTAAAAGAAGATAGACAGTCGCTTTATACGATGGTCAAGGCAGGTGAGCAAGCACTGTTTATCAAACCGATTCGGTACAGACACTTTATTTCACTTCTTTATGAAATAGAATCAAAGCACTATCCAGATCGAGATGCAATCTTGCGAGAAACTCGGATTTTTATTCGGAACAATATAGAGTTTATCAAACAAATCGATCCGGAAATTTATGAAATGCTGGATGGAACAGAATCTCAAAGAGCAGTTTCGTTGTTTGAAAAATTACAGGCTTTCTTACAAAATCTGTACGATTCCGGGCAACGGATCGCATATTGGCAGATTCCGCTGTCATTGGAAAAGAAAAAAATCAAACAAATGCGAGAATCTGATGCACTCTTACAAGATGCATATAGTCACCAATATCATCAGATGTATGGCTATTATTGATAAAAAATCCATATAAGAACGGGAGGGTAAGAAGTTGTAGGCTTTTTACCCTCTTCTGTTTGACGTTTAAAAAAGAGGTTTCTTCATGAACGGGAAAAAGAAAATCATTCGTATTGCACGCGGACAGGAAGACCGCTCGATCATTGAATGCATTTATCAGGAAAACCTTTTCTTTCAGAATCTTTACGAGCGTGCAAGAGATTGCACAAATGAAATCGTTAATGTCAATAAGCAAATCGCAGCACGGTGGAATAATAAGCACTTTCGGGTTGAGATGTTTTCAAGTGGGAAAAGTGCTGCGCCCGTCAGTTATGCTGCTTCCCGTAGTAAAACAAAAGCAGCGTATTATGCCTGTTCAAATTTTTGCAATCTGATAGCATTTTGTGCAGATCGTGGACAAGGCAAGACCAGTGCAATGCTTTCCTATGCGACCGCTTTGGATAATATACAAATGTCCGAAGAAAAAAGTGGAGAAGAAAAGAAAAGGTCATTCTGGAGTGGAACAGTTGTCGAAAGGGCACAATATGAGGTGTTGCAGAGCATCGATCCTACAGAAATGGAGCCGGAAGATTCCATTTTGAAGATCATCCTTTCTCAAATGTATGTTCATTTTCAGACCGTCTATGAACAACAATATGAGGAAGCTGCAGGCGGCACGGGGAGATATTCTTACGCTGGCTCCGGGCAGGAAGAAAAAGCAATCCGGTTGCAGGAAAAGTTCCTCCACTGCTTCCATTTGGCAGATTTGTTGAATGATGATAAATGCAAGTCACCTCCGACGAATGCGGAAGATGAGATGGAATTCATCTCCGAGACAGGCGGCGGTGTAAATTTGCGCATGGTTCTGTATGATTTACTGGAAGATTACCTTTCTTTTGTCACAAACAGCGATGACAGCTACCTTGTGATCCCAATCGATGATGCAGATCTGAATATTGGGCGGGTCTATAGTATGCTGGAAGACATCCGAAAATATCTTCGGTTACCGCGCATCATTATTCTAATGGCGACGAATATCACACAACTGGAAAGTATCGTAGAGCAATACTTCTTAAAGGAATATGATACAGCTCTGCGGCAGCCACGCAGTATGGTAGATGTGGCGCGTTGCCATCACATTGCCGAAAGCTACTTGGAAAAGATTCTTCCTGGAACGAGGCGGCTTTATCTACCAAGTCTTTATGATGAAGTAAAGAGCTTTAGCGGTTTTCGTGTTTCTTACATAGAACAAGCAAAAACGTATGAAGGCGAGGACCGCGATCTTCTGGCAGACAAGTATGCAATCGAAAAAGTCGATCGCGCAGACCAGCCTGATGCGTCTCAGGATGAGTGCTGGAACTATCAGGAACAGCTGCTCTATCTGCTGCATAAAAAAACGGGTATGGTATTTATGCCTTTAGAGCATGAACTTTATCCATTTTTGCCATCTAATATGCGAGAATTGATGCATTTGTTGGCCTTCCTGAATGCGCTTCCGGATGTGGAAGCAAATTATTCGGATGTTGTCGTGTGGTTCCGACATGCTGATAATTGGGAGAAACGCCACCAGTGGCTGGAAAATCTTCACCGCTTTCAGCGGTATCTGGTAGATGTTTGGCCAACATCAAACCTTTCAACGGAAAGCCGCAGAATCTTGACGGAACTGGATCGATACACGGGTTGGGAAATGCATCATTATCTGTTGCAGATCTTGCCGGATTACTATGCGCGGGAAGAAGCCGGTGGCTGCTTTGAGCTGGAATCCGAAGAGATTCATCGGCAGCGTTTTATTGATGAATGCAAAAAGCACGGCATACGAACGAAAAACGAAGGACGTTTACTAAACGGAAGTTCCTATGCAGATGTCTGTGTCGCTTTGAATGCACTGGAAAACTGCTCCAAGGAGAAACGTCACCAAAAATTTGTTTGCGCGATACGGCTGTACTATGCCATCTACCTACATAGATTTCTTCTGGAAAATCTGGATGTTGAGCGCAAAAATCGTGAACCGCGGTATTATACGGATTTCCTGCGCGGTAGTTTTTTGGAAGAGGAAGCAGCGAACAGCGATTTACCGTTTGGCCTTTGGCAAATTTCGTTCCCAATAGAATTGCTCAAAGCCTTGAAAGGCGATAACGTATGGGAGACCCGGCAATGGAAAGAAGTGTGCAGCCGTTGGTTCCGCTATGAGGAAGAGCAGCAAAACGGTCGTGTGATTCAGAGTCTGGATAAGGCAGGCGATGAAGATAAACCTGTCTGGAGTTTTCAGCCGTACTATCCGCTGCTGGAAACCATGGACGAACTGACCAGCATAGAGCTAAAGGAGAATGGTGACAGCGAAGAAGAAGTCTGCCCCGATACTTACCTGAGTCTTGTCATTATGTTAAATCCGGACGTACAGACGGTGATCTGGGAAAACCTGAAAAAAGGAAAGACTGTTTCCGAGCAGCCAAGACTATTTATGCTGGGAGAGTTGTTCCCCGATCTTTACAATAGCGGTGCCATGAAACGTAGTTGGGCAATATTGAAAAAAGTAAACGATCTGCCGGTTGCATTTGAGGGATATGATTGCTTTGAAGAACAGAGACAAGACCTGGGAGAAATCAGCGCTTTGATTTGGACAAGAGAATTTATGCCCTTGGGAAAGCGTAAAGCGTTATACGATTTGGAAAGGCTGAAGGGGAATATAGAAGACGAGCAAATGCGGAAAGAGTTCGTCATGGATCTGAAAAATATCCAGAAGGTTTTTGGCACCTACGCGAACATGGGGAAGATGACTGCTCCAGATACACTAAAGCATATTAGTAAGGCACTTACGACATTCGCTGATCCAACGCATCCGATTTCCAGCACGCAAATTTGTAATGTCACAACCTTATTAGAAAAGCTTTATGGTGATGATATGCCTTTCGATCAAAAGGCCCATGCACGGAAACAAAACCAGAAAGAAGCTGCTGCCCGAACAATCGATAACACAGAGATCAGTAAATTAGTACAGGCTCTGCTTGCAGGAATGAGGGAAATCGCTCTTACAGAGGAAACGTCGAAGGCTCAAAACAACATGGCAGATTCAAGCAGTGTAGATTAATGAAATAATGATCTTATGAATGAAAAACATACACACCTGCAAATCTTATTCGCGCAGATTCAACCAGAGCTTTTGAGAAAACAGCTTTTACAGAGCTCTGTGCTAAAATGTGTTCAGCCAAGAGATTTTGTGAGTAGCCAAAGTGTCTCAGAGGAAATGTATCTTCATTTGGCACATAGTGTAAAAACTCTTACAGGAAAATCCCAAGATGATCTGAAGCAAGATTTTCGCAGCCTGCAGGAATTCTTGGAAGAACGACCAGCCGGTGGTGTGCTGCGTCTTCTGGAAAAATATGCGGCAGATGTTCTATGCTTCTGGCAAGGAGAACCGGTGTGCCGACAGCAATCTATATTCAGCTGGCGAGATCATGCGCTGCAACTGGGACAAGATATCTTTACCTGTGCAGATTTGGCTGCGTTAGATCTGCAGGAACACTGTATCACCCACAGTTTTCTTTGGGCACCCGTTATTCGGGTGGATCGAGTTGAACTGCAAAGTATCCTTGAACGTGGTCTTGCGGAAAACCATTATCATATGAATGGTTCGACACAGATTTTTCCTATATCATGGGCGTATCTCATGAACCATCCGGAGTCGATTCGCGCTTACTATAAGGCAGCTGAATTTCAGGAGGATCTGGACGGCACATACAGTTTCGGAGTCCAAGATAACCGCATCTCCTGGATAACTCGTATGTATGAAGCAGCATGGATCCGGCGGGAATTGTTTGAATGTATCTGTGGACGAAGGGATACGCAGCTGGCTGTTCGGAACTATGTTCATTTTGTCCATACCGGAAAAATTTTTGAGGATCTGATTGTTCCGGTACGTTCCAGCCGGATCTCTTCGCTTCGGCATAAAGCCTCGAGCGATTCTTGGAAGACATTGGATTATGCTCTTGGACAAGCGGGACAAGAGGATCCTGAACTTCCAGAAAGCACCCGACGGCTTCTGGCAGGTGAACGGTATCTATTATATCATTGTTTCCGCCGCTGTTATGATGGAACCTTCCCACCAAAGCTGTGTGACCTATTTTATTTGTACCTGCTTTATCGGATCCGCTTTCGGAAAGAACTGGTACAGACCAACCAACGTGCCGGGTTTCGGAATTTTGCGGAGTATCAGGATCGAAAAGCCAAACTATGGGGAAATGAGGATCTGTATTGGACTGAATCCTGCCGGTTGTCGGCTGCCAATGCTCTGTTTCGCCCAAATCCGGCTGCCATAGAAATAACAGAAAAACGTCTGCCAGTTCGTTTCAAGCCGAAGTTTGAAGAAAAAGAACAGTGTATTACCAGTCTGGAAATGCGGGTTATGCCCAAAACCACAGTGTCCGAACTGAAACGATCAATTTATAATACCGATTGGTATGTCCTGCAGGGAATGAACATGTGTTTTTCAAAGAAAGACACAGCAGCAGGGACAGACAAACAAACGTGGATGCGTCAGATGATGCATTATCTGGAAGAGGATGCACCATTTTTTTATGTACTTCATTTTGCAAAAGTTCCGCAGGCGTATATTTCCAAAAGCAGGTCAGAAAAACGAATGCCCCTCCTGCGGAATGGGGAACTGCGTGCATTTGTCCGGCGACAGGCGCTTGCAACAGCCGAAGCATTGAATCAAAGCAGTTATCTTTGCAGCCGTATCCGTGGGATTGATGCCTGTACACATGAAATCGGATGCCGTCCAGAAGTGTTTGCAACAGAATTTCGCTATCTGCGGGCACTTCCTTTTGGAAAATCCAACAAGACATGTCAGAAACGACATTTCCCGCTGCTAACCGCTACCTATCATGTAGGCGAGGATTTTCTCGACCTGACGGATGGTCTGCGTGCGATAGATGAAGCAATCTGTTTCCTGAATTTGCGTGGTGGTGAACGCCTTGGACATGCTCTGGCCCTGGGAACGCTGCCGGAGACATATTACAGCAACAAACATTATACCGTAAAACTTCCTGCGCAGGACCTGATGGATAATCTGATATGGCTCCTTTTCCGCACATTGGATTGGGATGTAGCTATGCCAAGTTCTCTGCGCAGAAAATTGGAGTTACAAGCAACGGATCTATTACAATTGATCTACGGAAAATTCAAGAAACCCGACTGTTTGATGGCAGAAGCGTATTCGCTGGAAGAAGCCTATGAGGCATGGAAGCTCCGAGGGGACAATCCGGGACTTTATCGGTCGGAACAATCTGACCCGGAGTCGTTCCGCAAAAATTTGCTCCGTATGATTCGGAATGACAGCGGTTTGCAGACCCCCTATCAAAAGGCCATGCTGAATCAGATGAACTGGCGAAAGGATAGTCGCTTCGAGGAAGTCGTAACAGAAGAAGAATATCTTCGTACTCGGCAGAACGAAAAGATCACACGGCTTACCTATCTGTATTTTTATGATTCAAAGGTGCGCTGGAACGGGCAGATGGAAAGAGATTTTCAAGTCACATCAGATTATGTCAAGGTGATTCACGCCCTGCAAAACCGTATGATGGAAAAAATCGATCAAAAAGGGATTGCAATCGAATGCAACCCTTCGTCGAATCTGCTTATTGGTTCGTTTGGCGCTTACAAAAACCATCCTATTTTTCGGTTCAATCACACGATGCTTCCATTGGAACAGTACAGCGACCAGCCATGTCAACTACGTGTATCCATCAATACGGATGATCTGGGCGTTTTTGATACGTCTCTTGAAAACGAGTTTGCACTGATTTACAGCGCTTTGCAACAATACAAGGATGAGGAAGAACGACAGAAAATTGGAAATCAGACAATCCACGCATATCTTGAGCGGATTCGAGAAATGGGCCACGAAATGACGTTCCCAAAGGCAGAGCTTACAAGCCGAAAGAGTGAAAGCCAAACCCTCTCCATGAATGAGTAGATTATAAAATAAAGGAACCGACATGGGTGATTTTGTAAAGGAACTAAATATCATCGATTTTTTGGGGATACTTCTACCTGGAACAGTCGTACTACTTCTAATAAATTATACAAAAACTCAAACGCTTACAGGGTTGGAATTTACAGCAACAGATGTAGTTCTGCTGATCGTAGGTGGATATGTTCTTGGATCACTGCTTCATGAAGTATGGGATCTGTTGGAAAAAATACTTTGGATGTTGTTTTTTCTGGATCCCAAAATCTATGCCGCCAGAGCGGTTGACAAAGAAATCGTGATAGAGCAGAAAAGTAAGAAAAAAACGAATGAAATCAACAAAACAATCGATTTCAAGAAAGATGTTGTAAGTTGGTTTGAGAAAAATATTATTGTAGCAGATGCTTGCACAGATGAAAATGGATTGCCTGAAATAGAATCGAAATGCAAACAAGTCTGTTCTGAACATTGGAAATGGTGTCGGAAAATCCGGGAATGGTTAAAGAACAGGGAACTACACCAATATTCCTGGATCAGGCGATATAATCCGCTGATTCAGACGCTGATGGTTAACAAAGGCAACTTTACGAAGCGAACCGTTTTTGATGGCTTTCACGTTATGATGCGAAACCTGTTCTGTGCAATATTGCTAATCCGGGCAGGTGCAAAGTATCTGAAAATAGAAGATCCGATGCTTGCGTTTCTCAGCGAGTATATAGGGGATTATGCAGCATATGTACGGTTTGTGCTTCTGCTCTTGATGCTGATTCGTTCATACCACTACGCATATTTAAAATATAAATATACCTATGAGAATTTTGTGGTTTGGTATAAAGGACATGCGCAAAAAGAAAACGATGGTAAAATCATGGATTGTACATCATTGAATGATACCTAGCTTTACCATAAGGAAAGGCGACTCACGTATGGACCAAGAATTATTCAACCCACAATCCTCGTCCGTGACCTCCTCCCGAATCCTGTACACGCCGTCCACGTTTGCCCGGACATCGTTACTGCATCTGCAGGAGGTCGGATCGTTGCAGACCATCCACCCGCGCGGATTTTGTTGTAATAGCCGCCCCCACAAATGTCCACCTCAAACTTTCAGTGGCGGCATGATGGTCTACGGTGGCGTATAAAACTCATGCAAAATCCCCCTACTGCGAGCCTGTTTTATTGCAGAGCAAGGTAGTGACATGATACCTTCATTTTTCCGAAGAATTAGAGGTGGAGGTTGAAAGCGTTGAAAAGCCCAAAATCTATTTTTCTGGAAAAGTTTATTGCAGAGAAAAGACGGACATGATAACTGCATTTTTCCGGGGAATTAGAGGTAGTGAGGGGTAGATGATTGTTTATGTTGCAACAGAGAGTAGTTATGAACTTGTGCAGTTTTAACAAAGTGAGTTGGTGTACGGGTTATGACAATAAGGGTTAGCACTTTGAAAAATAGAGTGGCTGTCCATTGGGTTACGAGTGTATAAGAGACAATACTTTGACGGTTCACTGTCCGTAACGTGTGTACTTCAAAGTTTTAGTTGAGGGAAATTAGAGTGCCGCATCAAAGGGTGTGTACACAATAAAATGATGAGCTTGTTCAGTTGAGGTGAGAGCACCGTGGCTTTGTGATAAACACATCGACCGGATGCGACTATCATGTCGAGAAACACGCTGATATCATCCTGAATTTGGATGTGTAAATAGATTAAAAAAATTAAAGGGGAGCCAGAAATGGCTTGGAGGAGAAATACTATGAAGAACTACAAAATTGCTGTGGCGGGAACTGGGGATGGAGATATAATAGGGTTAACCAAGAAATACCACGATAACTAAAGGGTTTTGGCGGCTCGACTCGTTCAACAAAAGTGTTTATTTGCTGATAGGCAGCGGAGAAGCTGAAATCCAAAGGTTATATGTGGGAGGTTTTGGCGCAGCTCTGTTTTGACCCACAAAGTGAGCAGCAAGAAAAAAATTAAGGAGAATGAATCGAGCCTACGGTGGATTGCCATTGAGTGATCCGCCGTGGGCTTGTTTGCGTAAAAAAGTTTTAGGATGGGATAGAGGAATGGAATCAAAGAAATCTGTACAGCATGTTTATTTAGTAGGTGCTAAGTCTATGGGAGCCTACGGTGGATACGAAACGTTTGTATATAAACTCACAGAGCATCACCAGAATAAAGACAACATTAAGTACCATGTTGCCTGTAAAGCAAATGGTGATGGAAGCATGGATGAAACCAAATTTGAGGGCGTAACTAAAATCAATGACCATGAATTTGAACTTCATAATGCACACTGTTTTAAGATTGACGTGCCACAAATTGGTCCTGCACAGGCAATCTACTATGATGTGGCTGCATTGAAAGCTTGCTGCGAACATATCAAAAATAATCACATCCCACATCCTATCGTTTATATAATGGCTTGCCGTATTGGACCATTTGCAGGTCATTTCTATCACGAAATCCATAAACTTGGTGGTACAGTTTACTTGAATCCAGACGGACACGAATGGATGAGAGCAAAATGGCCTGCGCCGATCCGGAAATACTGGAAGATTTCTGAGCAGATGATGGTCAAATATTGTGACCTTGCTATCTGTGACTCTGTGAACATCGAAAAGTATATCCATGAGTGCTATGACGGCAAGGGCATCAAAGGAAGAAATCCGAAAACGACTTTTATTGCTTACGGTGCGGATCTGACCCTTAGCAAGCTGGCTGACGATGATGAAAAACTGGTGAGCTGGTATAAGGAAAAAGGATTGACGAAGAAAGGCTATTACCTTGTTGTCGGCCGCTTTGTGCCGGAAAATTCTTTTGAAGTCATGATTCGAGAGTTTATGAAAAGCAAGAGCCGGAAGGACTTTGCTATCATTACAAATGTAAACGAGAAATTCTTGAAAGAGTTGGAAGAAAAACTGCATTTCAAGAGTGATAAGAGAATCAAATTTGTTGGCACGGTTTACGATCAGGAACTGCTCAAGAAGATTCGAGAGAATGCCTATGCCTATTTCCACGGTCATACGGTTGGCGGCACTAACCCGTCACTGATTGAGGCTCTTGGTAGCACAGAGTTGAACTTGTTGGTTGATGTTGGTTTTAATAAAGAAGTCGCAGAAGATTGTGCTTTGTACTGGAGCCGTAAACCGGGAAGCCTTGCAAAGCTGATTGATAAGGCAGACCAAATGAGTGCAGATGAAATTGCAGAGATGGGTCGGAGAGCCAAGAAACGTGTGGCTGAAGAGTACACCTGGGATAAAATCTGCGGGCAGTATGAAGATGTGTTTACAAAAGTAGCATGCGAGGGAAACTATGATGAGTGAGAAACCCCTAATTTCAGTAATCGTTCCCGTATATAATGTCGAAAAATATCTGCGTCCTTGCGTAGAAAGCATTTTGGAACAAACGTATAAAAATATTGAGGTAATACTTGTAAACGATGGATCCACCGATAAGAGTAAAGCCATTTGTCTTGAGCTTGCAAAAAAAGAAAAAAGGATCTCTTACTACGAAAAGGCAAACAGTGGTCTGTCAGATACTCGGAATGTTGGCTTAGAAAAAGCAACAGGCGACTACATACTCTTTGTAGACAGCGATGATTTACTTTCATTCAACGCTATAGAATCGCTATATAAGCTATGCAAAAAATATAATACAGATATAGCGGTTGAATCTATCTGTCATTTCACGGATGGAAAAGAGCCCGATTTTAAAGGAAGTACGAAAGATAAATTATTGAATAAGGAAGAAGCTGTTTGCGATTTTCTATATCAAAAAGGAATTTCAACATCTGCATGCGGTAAGCTGTATAGTGCCAGTATACTCAGTGACATCCGATTTAAACCCGGAATTCTGTATGAAGATAATTTGTTTTTGAGTGATGTCTTTGAATGTGTGGATAAAGTGCCTTATTCCAAACAAGAATGTTATGGATATAGGCATAGAGCCAATAGTATTACAACAAAACTTTTTTCTGAAAAAGATCTTGACATCATAGATATCGGCAAAGAATTACTACGTCGATATGAATATAAATCTAAAGAATTGAGTTTGGCCGTACACACTTACCATGTTACAAATTGCTTGAGAGTATACCTTACGGCACCAGGAGACGAAAGATTTAAAAGCGATATAAATTATTGCAGAGAATATATTGAACTGCACAAAAAAGAAACTCTAAAAAATTCGAAGGCAAGAAATAAGTTAAAAATAGCATTACTGATAATGAGATTGCCTAGAAAAATGGTAATCAGGGTACGACAACTAAATAAAAGGTGGAATTAAGGAAGCTGATTATATACAGGTGATGAGTCAAGTGAATGTTAAAAGAAAAAAACAGATGTTTATTTTGTGCTATGTTCCATTTATAATTGCTCTTTTTTTAGAGGATATGGCATTCAAAACAGGAAATATAGCTCTAATTGTCAAAGCAATTAAAGCGACTATTGTGGTTTTACTGGTGCTGTCAGTGGTGAGCAAAAGTTGGAAAAAGAAGGGGTTCGCTTGGGTTGTATTTGGAGTGCTATGTGGAGCATTGACGCTTCTTCTTACGGGAGATTTTTTTTGGTTTATCGTGATTCTGATTGCGGATGTTTTTTGTGATGTTGATGAAAAGGTTATATATAATGTGTCTATGCAAACTATAGTAGGTATGACTAGCCTAACATTGGTGTTATGTGCATTAGGGATACTTTCAGATTGCTTGACATATAGAACGGATTTTAGCACAGAAGCACGACACTCTTTAGGATTTGTTCATAGCGCATGCTTACCGCTGATTGTGTTTTATATGATGACATATTGTATTTCTATCAATAGAAATATGAAAAAAATAGGAGTGCTTTCATTTATAGGAATAGTCTTATATAGCATTTGCAAAAGCCGAAATGCAGTAGTGATAACGGTAGGATTATCAATATTAGCATTGCTGTTAAGAGATAAAAGAATTAAAAACAAAATTAAAAAGCCGCTTAATTTGGTATCCAGTTGGATTGTTTTTGTATGTATAGTTTTTTCCATTCTACCGGGATATCTTCGATATAAAGGAATCCTATTGAATTATTGGTATGCATTTGATCAAATATTTACAAATAGAAGTATGCTGGCAGCTTTAGCATTTCAAAGCTATGGTATACCTATTGTGAACACTATGAACTATAATGCTTACACGAACACACCGGTCTATATAGATGGTTATATGAACAATGGTGTGGTTTTGGACAGTGCTTATATGTATATGGTAGTTCGCTATGGAATAGCAATGCTACTATTTTTATGGATGGTGCTTCATGCATATCAAAAAAAGCAAAATATAAGCATGATGGAAAAAGCAGCATTTATAGCAGTTGTGGTAGCAAACACAATGGATAATGACTTATTAAGTTACGAGTGCTTACCATTTATTATAATAGGTATAAGAAATTTGCCTAAAATCAAGTGCAAATTACGAATTGTCAAAGGAAGAAATTAAAGATGCAGGCAAACACTAATGGGGTTCTTTACGGCATTAGTTGAATTGTTTGTGATAGAATGTGTTGAAGTAGGGTTTCCAGCAATATACCTATAACCTAATCTAGAGTGGTCTTACTAGTAAACTATGTATTCAGCAAATGAAACTTATTACAAGGGCACACAGAGTTCCTTCACTATCTGCTACTACTTATGCCGGGCACCGCACAGTAAAGGCGACAGACTTTCTGTCGAGAGAAAGAAGAAGTATTTTGCAGCAGAACATCTTGGTTATTGTGGAGGGACCTATCAAGCACTGCATGGAGGAAAATCGACTGTATATACAAAGCCGTTTGTAGTCAGCGTTTCTTCGCAAGATATTCATGGCATGCTTTCTTGCGGCTAAAACCGGCTATGAATACTGCAAGAGTCGGGTTACTTTTGAGAGGTATGAAGAAATTCCTCCGTTTTTACGGTTATTGATGACATTCTGCCTCCTTAAAAGTTTCATTGCCGGACCTATGGGCAACCGAGCGTAAAGGAATGACCACAAAAGATAATTTCTGCAAAAAAAGATTGAGAGGAAATTTAATGGAAATAATAAGTGTCCTGTTATGTACTTATAATGAACCACTGAAATATCTAAAACTTAGCATAGAGTCAATACTGTCTCAAACATATACAAACATTCAATTGATTATTGTAAATGACAATCCAAAGCGAGCGGATATGGCAGACTTGCTTGCTGCATATGCCAGAGAAGATTCAAGAATAAAATATATAGTCAACCCAAGCAATATTGGACTTGTTAGTTCACTTAATGCTGGATTGAAGAACGCCATCGGCGAGTATATTGCAAGAATGGATGCGGATGATATTGCAACAAAAGATCGCTTAGAAAAGCAGCTCGAATTTTTACAGGTGAAAAGTTACGATATGGTAGGGTGTAATGCTATAAAAATAGATGAAAATGGGAAAGAAATAGGATATTTAAACGTTCCAACTGCTCATAAAAAAATCAAGAAATATCAATTATATGGAGGCTGTGTCTTACATCCAACGTGGCTTGGAAAAAGAGAGGTATTCGAAAAATTAAACGGATATAGATTAGTTTATGCTTGCGAGGATTTTGACTTCATTCTCAGGGCAATCCAAAATGGGTTTAAAATAGGTAATATGCCTGCATATGGGTTGTATTATAGAATCCGTACAGAGAGTGTTTCAAGTAAGGCAAATATCCGACAAAAGCTGACAATGTACTATCTTATTGACAATGGAGCCTATCAAAATGTTCCGTCTGTGGAAATGCTGGAGAAGTACTTGAATTCAGTCAAATATAAAGACGATTTTGCAACTCTCGAAATGTATGAATTTGTAAAGGCTAATATGAAGGCTAAAAAATTCAATTTAGTCGGAATATATGATTTCTTTCGAATTGTTAGAAACAAATACTTTTATAGGAATCTGATTGAGCATCTAAAAATGAAGGAAAGAGAGAAGTATGTTACTATTCGAAATAATATAAACTAGGTTGAACGAGGCACATATAATACGAGCTATCATAAAATGCCAACAGCCTGCTTTGCGGCAGTATATAAATGATTGCTGATTAAACATAAGATACTTGACGCTGCCAAAGGGATTGGATTCTATTCTATTACAAAGTGAGGAGGTAACCACATGGAGAATAAAATTGTTATACCAACAGGATATATGGGTTCGGGGTCGTCCGCAGTAACAGATCTTCTGAGTGAGGTAGACGGATACTCTTGCGCCAACGGAAACTTTGAGTATGTTTTTATGCATTGCCCCAACGGAGTATTTGATTTGGAAGACAAACTCTTAAAAGGAAACAATGCTTTTCGCAGTGACGAAGCCCTTCATGCATTTTATAGTTGTATGAAAACATTATACACCAATAAATATTATTGGGTTGCTGATTATAAGGATAAGGTTGGTCCTGATTTTATGAGCTGGTGCGTGGAATTCATCGGTTCGCTCATGGATGAAAGAACTAAGGATGTCTATTGGTATTATCAAGAAAACCCTAATGCAAAAATATATATAAAGAAAGCCTTGGCTAAGATCATAAAATTAATATCGTTTGGAAAAGTGGTACCAAAGCCGGCTCTAAGGTATGAGGAAATGTGGCTTTCATACACGACTCCGTCCGAGTTCTATTCGAGAGCAAGGATTTTACTGGATAAATTTTTCTTGCAAATGGGAATATCAAATTCGAATATAATATTAGATCAGTTTGTTTTGCCGCATAACCTGTATCGAATAGAGAATTACTTTGAAGATAATTGTAAGGTGATTGTGGTTGATCGTGATCCAAGGGATGTTTTTCTTCTGAACAAATATTACTGGAGAAAAGCGAATGCGACTGTTCCATATTCATTTGATGCAGAGAAATTCTGTAGCAATTATAGTAAGATGAGGCAGGCCGAAAAACAGGTGGAAAATAAAAATATATTAAGAATTCACTTTGAAGACTTGGTTTATAATTATGATAGTTCAGTTTTTCAAATTCTTTCTTTTCTTGATATTCCGAAAACCTTGCATAAGAACAAGATGACTAAATTTGTTCCGGAAAAATCAAAAAAGAACACACAAATATTTAACAGGAATATGGAATATTCTGGCGAAGCACATTATATTGAAAGCAAATTGTCGCAATATCTATATAGCTTTCCTTCGGTAGAACGTGAAAAATTTTCAGTAGACAATATGATTCTATAAGAGAATTTGTAAAGGAAATGGCTGTAACACATGAAAGAAAAAATCAAAAATATTAAGGATCGAATATTTAAGAGTCACCTTGCCAGAAACTTCTTGCTGATTTTTTCTGGCGAAGGAATAAGCTCTGTATTTGGCTTTTTGGCAACCATATTTATAATTAACGCAATTGGTTCATATAAACACGGTATTCTTGTTGCCGTTCAGACATATACGAATTTGTTTTATGGCTTGTTTTCGTTTAAAACGTTTCAATCCTTAATTAAGTACTTAGCCAAAGCTGAGAGGGACGTTGATCACGAGTCCGAAAAGATTTATATTAAGTGGGCTGTAATGTTGGATGCATTTTGCCTTGTAGCAACTTTGTTCTTTGGAGTGATACTAAAGGACGTTGTGATCAATATTATGGGTTGGGATCGTGCAATATCAGAGTATTGTATTTTCTATCTATGTGTTTATATGCTCTATTTTCAGGGAACCACAATTGGAGTACTAAGATACTTTGAAAACTATAAGTACGTTGTAACATCTAATATATCTTGTGCAGTTATACGATGTGTAGGTTTCTTAGGGTGCTTTGTACTCAGGTGTGATTTTAAAGCATTTTTTTTAGTAGACTGTATATCGAACGCAGCAAAATTTTTACTAATGAACTTTTATACTCTAAAAACTTTGGCTCAGCATAAGTTACTTGACTTCTATAAAGTAAAGCTGAAATGGTGTCCGGATTTTTTAAAGTTTAGCTTATACAGCAATTTGACTTCAACAATTGATTTGCCGGTAAATCAAATTACATCACTGATCATCAATAAATATTTAGGATTTGAAGCCACATCCGTGTATAGTGTGTTCGGAAATATCGGATCTGTAATAAATAAATTAGGAGATCCAATAAGTCAGGTAATCTATCCTGAAATGAATAAGATGATTTCGCAGAAAGATGTCGCAAGTGCAAGAAAATTATCCAATCGTTTAAAGCTGATTATGTTATCGCTTTTTAGCGTCAGTACTATATTCGTAGTAGCAACACATTCCCTTTGGCTGAAATATCTCATTAGTAATCCAAACGAGTATGTAATTCCTTTGATTTTGTACATTGGATATAGTTGTTATTCAAATTCCTCGATGGGTACCCATAACCTTTTCATGGCGTTGGGCTATGTTAAATACAATATTCCCATATTGATAGTTATAAATGCTGGATATTTGGGGCTATTATTCTTCTCCGTACAGCATTATGGCTTGATCGGTGTAATTGCTACTTACCTCCTTCAAGCGTTAGCTGTTGTATTTATTAAGGAGGTAATTATGCGGAAACGTAATTACCAGGAGCTTATGTAAAATGAAAAAGAAAAAAGTGCTGTTTGTTATTTGGTCCTTTAGTTATGGCGGCGGTGCAGAAAAGATACTTGCAAATATTGTTAACAATCTGGATTACGAAAAATACGATATTGATGTTCTGGAATACCTTCACGCAGATAAAATGGAACCCGTAAATGGCAATATCAAAATTTTGCCTCCGATTGTCGACATTACGCGACAGGATATGTTTTCAAAAATATACAATAAACTAATGAATTCTGCCTTAATTAAATTATTCCCGGGTCTAATAAGAAAAATGCATCTTAGAAAGATGTATGATGTAGAAATATCATTTAATTACCTTATTCCAACGTTTCTATTGAGCAGAAATAGCCAAAAGCGTATAGCTTGGATACATGGTTCGATTTATGATTTGGAGGAAAATAAGAGATTAAAAAACAAGCAAAGAAAAGCATTAAGCTCTGTAAATAAGATTGTGGCAATATCGAATGCCACAGAGAAATCAATTGCTTCTGTATTCCCTGAATACAAAGACAAAATTATAAAAATATATAACGGTTATGATTTCTCCGATATGGTGCCGGAAGGAACTGTAACGGATTTCCAGCTACTGTATTGTAATCGTTTTGACGAGAATAAAGATCCTTTGCAGTTTGTTCGGATTGTTAAAAGATTAAATGATTTGGGGCTTTCTGTAACAGCAAAAATGCTTGGTACGGGTGTCTTGTTTAATGAGGCCGTCAGATTAATTAGAGTATACAAACTGGAAGCGCAGATTGAATGTGTTGGATATAAGAAAAATCCATATGCGTACTATAAGCACTGCAAGGTTTTCTGTTTAACTTCACATAGCGAGGGATTTCCAACAACATTAGTTGAAGCAATGTATTTTGGAAAGCCTTTTGTTTCCACACCCGTAGCAGGTACAGATGAGCTGTCACAAAATGGAAATTGCGGTTTTGTTGAAAGAGATGAAGAAGAATATGCTATAAAATTACTTGAGTTGTTAACGACCTCAGAATTGTATAAAAACATGAGCGAATACTGCAGTAATTACGTGATAAACTATTCATTAAAAAATCAGATTCAAGCTATAGAAGAAAATTGTTTATAACTTTATTCTTAAAAACAGCTTGCTATACCGTATAGGAAGCTGTTTAAGCATGCTTGATGTTCATAAAAACGAAAGGAAGAAGGTACATGAACAAACAAGAAAGCGACATTCTGAACACGCTTCTGCTGGAACCTTTCATCAATCAACGGATTCTAGCAGAAGTGTCAGGACATTCATTAGGAGTAGTTAATCGTTCACTCAAAGAACTTATTAAAGCTGATTATTTGGACGATTCGATTCGTCCCACAATAAAGGCCATAACTGAGTTTAAGCAGAAAACCCCACAACGTGCTGTGATTCTGGCAGCAGGCTTTGGCATGCGAATGGTTCCAATCAATACCGAAATGCCGAAAGGTCTCTTGGAAGTCAATGGGGAACCATTGATTGAACGTATCATCAAGCAGCTTCATGAAGTGGGAATTAAAGAAATCTATGTGGTTGTAGGTTTCATGAAAGAAAAATACGAGTATTTGATTGATGAGTATGGTGTAGAACTGGTAGTAAATGCTGATTACGCAGTAAAGAACAATCTGCATTCGGTCAAACTTGTAAAAGAACATTTGGAGAATGCTTACATTATTCCTTGCGATATTTGGTGTGACAGAAATCCGTTCCACCGCCATGAACTGTATTCCTGGTATATGGTTAGTGACCTGGTGGATAACGAAAGCAATGTCCGTGTTAATCGCAAGATGGAACTGGTAACTGTGCCGGAAAGTTCTGGTGGCAATGCAATGATCGGCATCTGCTATCTGGTAAAAGAGGATGCCGATACAGTTGCAAAGCGTATTGATGATCTTTGCAAAAATCAGCGGTATGACGGATCGTTCTGGGAAGAAGCTCTTTATAACAAGGACCGGATGATTGTTACCGCTCGTGTAGTACATTCGACAGATGTAGTGGAAATCAATACTTATGAGCAACTCCGGGAAATCGACAGCGATTCTAATCAACTAAAGACAGATGCAATTCAGGTGATTTGTGAAGCCTTGGAAGCAAAGCCGGAAGCGGTTACGGATATTACTGTTTTGAAAAAAGGTATGACAAATCGGTCCTTCCTGTTTACCTGCAAAGGAAAGAAATATATCATGCGTATTCCGGGAGAAGGAACAGACCAGCTGATTAACCGCCGACAAGAAGCTGCAGTTTATCAAGCGATTGATGGAAAGCACATTTGCGATGATATTGCGTATATTAACCCGGAAAATGGTTATAAAATCACAGAGTTTTTGGAAGGAGCCAGAGTATGTGATCCATCGAATTACGAAGATGTCAAAAAGTGCATGAAACGACTGCGAGGCTTCCATGAAATGAAGCTGAAAGTGAATCATGAATTTGATATTTTCGGTCAGATGGAGTTTTATGAAACACTGTGGGAGAAAACACCTTCTATATATAAGGATTACGAAAAAACGAAAGCTAACGTTCTGTCGCTGAAACCTTATATTGATGCTCATGCCGAGGAAAAAGTTCTAACCCATATTGATGCGGTGCCGGATAACTTTCTGTTTGTTGAAAAAGATGGCAAGAAAGAAATTCGATTGATTGACTGGGAATATGCAGGAATGCAGGATCCTCATGTGGATGTGGCGATGTTCTGTATTTACTCACTTTACAATAAGTGTCAGGTGGATCGCCTGATTTCTGCTTATTTTACAGAAGGTTGTGATGATGCGACCAGAATCAAAATTTACTGCTATATTGCAGCCTGCGGACTTTTATGGAGCAACTGGTGTGAGTATAAGAGGAATCTTGGTGTAGAATTTGGCGAGTATTCTCTTCGACAGTACCGATATGCAAAGGATTACTACCGAATTGTTCAGGAGGAACTGAAAAAGCAAGGGGAGGAAGAGTAAATGCCAAAAGTGGAAAGAGCTATCATTATGGCGGCAGGCTTAGGAAACCGAATGCATCCGGTAACGTTGACAACACCGAAACCGTTGGTCAAAGTGAATGGGACACGGATGATTGACACTGTCATTGATGGTCTGCATAAAAACGAAATCTATGAGATATATGTTGTTGTTGGCTATCTGAAAGAACAGTTTGTGACACTTGAAAAGGAGTATTCTGGTATCAAGCTGATTGAAAATCCATACTATGATACTTGCAACAACATCTCTTCTCTTTATGTGGCACGCGAGCATATTGAAAATGCGATTATTCTGGATGGCGATCAAATTATTTATAATCCTGAAATCCTTGCACCGAAATTTGAACGCTCTGGTTATAACAGTGTTTGGACGGATGGCGAAACGGATGAGTGGCTTCAGACTGTTGAGAATGGCATTGTAACGGCTTGTAGCCGGACAGGGGGAAAAGGCGGATGGCAGCTGTACAGTATTTCCCGCTGGACTGCAGAGGATGGGAAAAAACTGAAACACCATCTCGAAATTGAATTTGCACAAAAGAAGAACCGGCAAATCTACTGGGATGATGTGGCGATGTTCTGTTATCCGGAGGAGTATAAATTGGGTATTCGTCCTATGAATAAAGACGATATTATAGAGGTGGATAATCTGAGCGAGTTAATTGCCTTGGATGCCAGCTACAAAAAATATGTGGAGGAAAAGTAAATGAATACGAAAAAAGAACATGGTAAAATAGACTGGATGATAACACTGGTGCCTTTGGCAATCGTAATTGCATTATGTGTGCTATTTTTTTTTGCGCCGGAACAATCGAATGCCGTACTGAGTCAGATACGTTTTTTCTTTGGTGATACCTTTGGTACATATTACTTGGTAATTGGATTGGGGATTTTCATCCTTTCTCTGTATATTGCCGGTTCTAAGTATGGTAACATCGTCTTTGGTGAGCAGAATGAGAAGCCGAAGTATTCCTTCTTTGCGTGGGGCTCAATGATGTTCACCTGTGGTCTTGCAGCAGATATTTTGTTCTATTCGTTCTCGGAGTGGGTGCTGTATGCAACCGATCCGCATCTGGGAGAGATGGGTAGTATCCAGGATTGGGCAGGCGTATATCCGCTGTTCCATTGGAGCTTTATTCCGTGGGGATTTTATTTGGTACTGGCTGTTGCCTTTGGCTTTATGCTTCATGTAAGAAAAAGAAACCGTCAGAAGTATTCAGAGGCTTGCCGTCCGATTCTTGGAAAGTATACCGATGGCTGGGCAGGTCGCATTATTGACCTGTTAGCTGTATTTGCACTCCTTGCTGGTACTGCTACCACATTTAGCGTGGCAACACCGCTGATGGCAACCATTATTAGTGAGCTGTTCCATGTTGCTGTTAGCCGTACTGTAATCAACATTATTATTCTTCTGATTACCTGTGCTGTATATACATATTCCTTGCTACATGGATTTAAGGGAATCAGCAAGCTGGCAAATATTTGTATCTATATGTTCTTTGGCCTGATTGCCTTTGTGCTGCTGTTTGGTGGAGAAACACGGTACATTATTGAAACTGGTTTTTCTTCCCTTGGACGGATGATTCAGAACTTTGTTGATCTGTCTACGTTCACTGACCCGCTCCGTACATCGAATTTTCCGCAGAATTGGACAATTTACTATTGGGCTTACTGGATGGTCTGGTGCGTGGCTGCTCCGTTCTTTATTGGCAGCATTTCTCGTGGCAGAACAGTACGTCAGACAATCCTTGGCGGCTATGTATTTGGTGTTGGCTCTACATTGACGAGTTTTATCGTACTTGGTAACTATTCTATGGGAATGCAGGTCACTGGAAAGGCTGACTTTATTGCACAGTATCAGGAAAGCGGAGATTTGTATGGCATGATTGTGTCTATCATCAAAACGCTGTCGGGCGCGCCTGTGATTATGGTTGTTGTTCTGCTGACGATGATCGCTTTCTATGCGACTTCTTTTGATTCGATTGCTTTAACGGCATCCTGCTATAGCTATCACACACTGGAGGATGGTGAGCAACCGAATAAAGCCATTCAGCTGATGTGGTGCATTTTGCTGATTTTACTTCCGATTGCCTTGCTATTTGCAGAAAGTTCCATGAACAATCTTCAGTCGGTGAGTATTGTTGCAGCATTCCCGATTGGTGCGGTAATCGTAATGATTGCAGTGAGCTTTATGAAGGATGCTAAGGCATATTTGAGTGAAAATTTTCAATGAATACATCGGAAGAAGGTGAAAATAAAATGAGCGAAAATACGAAAGAGAGTGGACTCAAAGAAGAAACATCGGAACTTGTTATCTTTGATGCGATGAAAGCAGAATATGAACATTGTGTTCAAAGGGCAGGAAAACTAGATAATAAGGTGTACATATTACTAACGGTATGCGCTTTTGTTTTTGTTCTGATTACGACTTTGATTGAAAAAGCCAGTGATTTTGGTATGCCCCAAAATATGACAAAGGAATCCTTGATAATAGTTTATTGGCTTTTAATTGTAGTTGATGTTGTTGCTTTCTGTGTAGTACTCGCAAAACTTGTTGTGCTTTTAGGTAGTATTAATTTTGAAAGACTTGACATTGGAGATGTTTTGGAGAATAATATAATAGAGGAAAGAACAAAAACCGCAGTTAAGTATATAGGCACAAAGTACTGAAAGTGCATAAACGATAATCATGCCATTATGGAAAGACAGTATGAAAAAATGAATTTTTGTGTAATAGGTCTTGTCTTGAACGTAACAATTTCGTTGGTACTATCTTTCGTTTGTGTATTAATAACAATGAATTAACGAGGAGAAAAACATATGACTCAAGAAAAATTGAGTAGTGAGGAACTGCTTGCGAAATGTAGATCTAACGAACCGATTACTCGTAACGATGCTAGAACAACGCCGAGCACATCAAAAGATGGAACGGTATATTTAAAAGAAAATGGGGACTTCGGAACGAGGTTTTGGAAATTTTCCAAAGACAGCACAGATGAAAAAGATAAATAATGGGGAGGGAATATTTTATGCCCAGAACAAAAGGTAGCAAGAATAAGCTCAAAACCGTGACTGCTGATTTCGCAACGCAGATTGCAGAAAAGCAATCTGCAAGGGAGGCACTCTCTGCTGAAATCGCATCCATCACTGCGAACATCGATGCACTGAAAGCTGACCTGAAAACCAAGAAAGCAGCGCTCAAATCTATCGACAAGGAGATTATCAAGCTGGAGGCAAAAAAGGCGAAGGCAGACGCCAAAGCTGCAGAAGAAACAAAAAAGGCTGAAGCAGAGTCCGTTTTGAAAAAGCTGCTTGCCGAAGGCATGAGTGCCGATGAAATCCTCGCAAAACTGAAATAACACGAAAAACCCGTGATGGACTGATATGCTCCCTATATAGCGAACAGTGAAATAAAACACTGAACCGTCCCAGAATTAGTAGACATGAATAAAAAGCAGCCCTATGTAGGGGTTGGCTTAACAGGACTGGCGAAGCGCAAGTGGAGCCAGTCCTGTTTTCGCTTGAATACGTTCATGGTTGTAGAAGTAGATATAATCGTCGATCATCTTGTTAGCTTCCTCAAAGGACTCCGGCTTGTGTCGGTAAATGCACTCGGTTTTGAGGATGCCAAAGAAGTTTTCAGCCAATGCATTGTCGTAGCAATTTCCGCGCCTTGACATGGAAGGCAAAATGTCGTATTCTTTAGTCAGGTCGAAATATGCTTGCGAGGTGTATTGGAACCCTTGGTCGCTGTGGAGGTGCAACTCCCGGCGACTTTCTGTTTTTACAGACTTCATCGCAAGGTGGATAGTATCCAATACAAGGCTGACTGTCTGGCTGTCGCTGGTCTTGTAAGCAACAATGCTTCTGTCATATAGGTCACGAATCATGGACAGATAGAGAACACCTTCTCCGGTATGAATATAAGAAATGTCAGTGACCCACTTCTGATTCGGATGTTCTGCGTTGAACTCCCGATTCAGCCAGTTATCGTGTTTGTGCTTATCCTCACCCATACGCCGCCATTTCTTTCTGCGACGAATTTCGCTTAAAAGATGAGGCCATCCCAATAATTGTGTAAACCTCCGGAGAGGTGTAAAATAGAAGCATCAGGATGGAGAAAAAAGGTATGTCCCGAAAGAATCGAAGCCCGGAAGAAAGAGCCCGCAGAGCAAAGATCCGTGAACTGCTGCAGATGGCGAACATCGACAGCATGGACGACATCCAGGACCTGTTCAAGGAGACCATTGCCGAATTTATGGAGAACGGTCTGGAGGCTGAACTGGATGAGGATCTTGGCTATGGTGATTGAAAATCTGGAGGATACCCGCAGCCGTCGTGACTATAACCGCTATGTGATTGCTTATGATTCGGTGATTCCAATGGAGAGTGCTGCGCTGAAATCAGCAGTGCTGCTCGAAACATCTTATACGGCAGTATCGTTCCCAACGGTTTTGCTCCCCGTACACAGTTATATCGGAGAAATGATGGAGAAAGAAGCTCCTGATGCAAGTTCGGATTTTATGCTGACTCCGTTTGAAATGAAGGTGCAGGGCATTGACCGCACCCTTGCAGACAAGGTTTTTGCTGTGTGTGACTATTATCTGGAAGGAAAAGTGACGAAGCATTCCAGACACTTATATGACATTTATAAGCTTCTTCCACTTGTGCCTCAGAATGAGGACTTCAAAGAATTAGTACATGAAGTTCGAGAAGTCCGTTCGCATTTCAGCATTTGCCCATCGGCGGCGGCAGAGGTGAATATACCAAAGCTGATTGAGAAAATCATAGAGGAAAAAGCATACAAACCAGATTATGATGCACTGACTACACAGCTCTTGGAAGAGAAAGTATCGTATGATACCGTGATTGGTGCGCTGAAGCAGATTGCAGAAAGTGATTGGTTCAAAGAGTAAGCGAATAGGGAGATAAAATGCCTACATCAAGTATCTTTATAAATATAGAAATAATGTGTCAGGATGCCTTTTTTGAAACGAGAAAACTAGTTGGTGAAAAATTGAAAGCCTGTATTCGGAGTAAGGGTTTTACAAAAGTGTCCATCTGCAAAAAGGCAAAAATACAACACTGATTCGTAAGAGCGTAGGAAACAGCTACGGAAATGAAGAAAAACTCAGTGATTTGTTGAATCGTTTGGGTCTGACAGAACGAATGACAACGACAGTTGAAGAGACTGCGCGAATCAATCAGCAGCCAATTGACTATGAAAAAGTAGATGATGTTTTGCAGAAACAAAGGAAAATAGCAAAAGCATACTTATGCCAAAGTAGGTCACAAGCTTGTATATAGATAATTCGTGCAAAGAAAAAGCGCAACTTCGATTGATGAAAATCGAAATTGCGCGATGTAACTTAGCCGGGGGTGAAAGGTCATTTGTCAGGGTCGTTTGACCACATGCCCGCCGATCACGAACAAAGCCCCGCCCTGCGCCGCATGGGAAATGTGTGCGATGCAGGGCGGGGCTTGCTGCTCGTTAAGCTTCTGGTTCCGCCTTGGCGGCGTCGAGGAAGGCTTTGATCTTGTCGATCTGGATCTGTGCCACGGCGCGGCCGGTCTCGTAGACGCGGCGGAGCTGATCGGGGTCACGCTCCATGGCGCCGATCTCCAGCGGGATGGGCGGGCGGATGACGTAATCGGCACCGGCCTGCTCCAGCATGGAGATGTAGCTCAGCGTCTCGTTGTAGCGCTCGTGGCGGTCGGCCACGGCCTCCACAAAGGCCGGATAGCGCAGATACCGCGCCCGGATGGCGGGCAGCAGGGGGTTCTTCTTCTTGACGAAGCTCTTGGGCTGGGTCAGGATGATGAGATTGCGCTTGTAGCCGATGGATTCGAAAAAGCGGATGGGGATGGAGTCGGCGACGCCGCCGTCCAGCAGGCCGTAGTGGCCGATCTGGACGATCTTGGCGGCCAGCGGCATGGAAGCCGATGCCTCCATCCAGCGGACATCCTCGGCGTCACCCTTGCGGCATTTGTGGTAAATGGGTTCGCCGGTCTTCACGTCCGTGCAGACGACGAAAAAATCCATGGGCGAGGCCGCAAAGGCCGTTTCGTCAAACGGGTCCAGCTTTTCGGGGACATCGTGATAGCAGAACTGTTCGCTGTACAGATTGCCGGTGCGCAGCAGATTCTTGAAGCTGGCATAGCGCCGGTCGTTGCAGTACTGGGTGTTGTAGCGGATGGTGCGGCCGATCTGATGCGACTTGTAATTGCAGCCGAACACGGCACCGGCCGACACGCCGATGGCACCGTCTACCGTGATGTCATGTTCCATCAGCACATCCAGAACGCCTGCGGTGAACATGCCCCGCATCGCGCCGCCTTCCAAGACCAATCCTGTTTTCATATGGTGTTGCTCCTTCTTGTCCTTCGTATCCCACAGTGCGGGAGGCTCTCCACAACCTCCGCAGCTCCTCGGCCTCATATTCCGAGGATTACCTTCAGTATACTCGATTTTTTGGAGAAAACAAGAGAGAAATTGCCCAAAAGACCTTGAAATCCGGTAGGGGAATCCGGTATACTAGGTGAAATCGAAATGCTGTATCAAAAGCTTGAGCTTGGAGGAAGAGACTGAAATGAAACTGCTGGAAGATCGGATTCGCAAGGACGGCATCGTGCGCGAGGGCAACGTGCTGAAGGTGGACAGCTTCATCAACCACCAGATGGACATCCCGCTGTTCCGCGAGATGGCAAAAGAGTGGAAGCGCCTGTTTGCAGGCAAGCCCATCAACAAAGTGCTGACCATTGAAGCCAGCGGCATCGGCATTGCAGCGGTGGTCGCCAGCGAGTTCAATGTGCCGGTGGTCTTTGCCAAAAAGTCTATGAGCATCAATCTGGACTACAACAATTATGAGACCAAGATCCAGTCCTTCACCCACAAAAAGATCTATAACGTCATCGTCTCCAAAAAGTTCCTCACCCCGGAAGACCATGTCCTCATCATCGACGATTTCCTGGCCAACGGCTGCGCCCTGATGGGCCTGCTGGAACTGGCCAATGAGGCCGGGGCCACCGTCGAGGGCATCGGCATCGCCGTCGAGAAGGGCTTCCAGCAGGGCGGCGAGCTGATCCGCAGCAAGGGCATCCAGCTGGAGAGCCTCGCCATCGTCGAGTCCATGGATGCGGCCACCGGTGAGATCCGGTTCCGCGAGCAGCCGCAGCAAAATTAACCACGAACCTTTCAGACCGCTTCGGCGGTCTTTTTTGTTAGGCACCATCGAAGCTGTCGCCGTCGGCTGGAAGGTCGGCGGCGGTGGGCTCGGAGGCAGCTGCATCCGGCACAGCGGCGCGGGGGATGCCCTTGTAAACGAGAGTCTGTTCCAGCACCTCGGCGCAGACGGGGGCCGAGAGGCTGCCGCCGGCGGTGGTCCAGCTGTGGGGCTCATCAAGGCAGACGAGGCAGAGAAACTGCGGGTCGTCGATGGGGGCCACGGCCACAAAGCTGGCGATGCGGGCTTTTTCGTCGGCGCTGTCCAGCTTCTGGCTGGTGCCGCTCTTGCCGCCCACCCGGTAGCCTGCGATCTGTGCGTTCCGTCCGCCGCCGTAGAGAACGACGGCCTCCATCATCTCCCGCATGACGGCGCTGGTCTCGGCCTTGAGCACCTGCCGGGTGCAGGCGGGGCCGATGTGTTCAATGAGGCTCCCATCCGGCGCGAGGATGTCGGAGACCACGTAGGACCGCATCAGCTTCCCGCCGTTGACTACGGCGCAGACGGCCGCTGCCATTTCGAGGTAGGAGATCTTGCTGCTCTGCCCGAAGGCACAGGAGGCCAGCTCCACCGGGCCCATCCGGTCGGCGGTGTAGTACAGGCTCTTTTTCGGCTCCGCGGGCAGGTCGATGCCGGTGGGCTCCCGGAGGCCGAAGGCGGCGAAGTAGCTGCAGAAAGCCTCCCGGCCCAGCCGGGCGCCGATCTGGATGAAGCTCTGGTTGCAGGAGTTTTCGAGCGCCTGGGTCACGGTCTGGGCCCCGTGGCGCTTGTGGTTGGCGCAGTGGAACCGCGTCCCGGCCACCGAGATGGACTCGCCGCAGTAGAAACTGGAATGCCGGGTGATGGCCCCAGCATCCAGCGCGGCGGCGCAGGTGATGAGCTTGAAGACGCTGCCCGGCTCATAGAGGTCGCTGACGGCCTTGTTCCGCCACTGGGTCTGCTGGGCCAGCTGCAGGGCGGCACGGCGCGCCTCGCCGGAAAGGCTCTCCACCTGATTCCGGATAGCCTCGTCTGCGATGACGCGGGGCTCGTTGGGGTCGTAGGAGGGGGTTGTGGACATGGCCAGAACGGCCCCGGTGTTCACGTCCATCACGATGCCCACGGCCCGCGCGGCCACATGGTGCTCCTGCACCGCGTACCCCAGTGCGTTTTCCAGATAGTGCTGGATCTGGGTGTCGATGGTCAGCCGCAGGCCGTCGCCCTCGGTGGGGAAACGCTCGGTCTCGTAGCTCTGTTCCAGCGTGTAGCCCCAGGCGTTGACCGCAGTCAGCACCACGCCGTTCTCACCGGTGAGCAGGCCGTCGTACTGCAGCTCCAGCCCGGAGACTCCGGCGTTGTCCACATTGGTGAACCCCAGCACCGACGCGAGGAACTGCCCCTGCGGATACCACCGTTTGGAGTCCTGATTGATACGGATGCCGGTGATGCCGTTGGCCTCACAGAACGCCCGCACCCGGTCGGCGGTGGTGCGGTCCACCCGGTAGCGGAGCAGGCAGTCATTGGAGCGGCGGTCGCGGAACGATTCCAGCAAGCTGGCCGCGTCGAGGTCCAGGATGTCTGCAAGGCCCTCGGCGGCGAGGGAGAGCTTGTCGTCTGGCATCTCGCGGGGCGAGGCGCGGAGCGTCCAGCAGCTGCTGTTCGCCGCCAGCAGAACGCCGTCGACGCTGTAGATTTTGCCCCGGTCCGCGGGCACGACGGTGTCCCGCAATTGCTGGCCGAGGGCGCGGTCGGTGTACCAGCGGCTGGTGCGCAGCTGCAAATAAAACAGCCGCGCCGCCAGCCCCAGGCAGACGGCGCAGAATACCACGGCCAGCATCCGCGCCCGGCGGCGGAAGGCCTGCTCCGGGAGGGTGCGGAGAGGCATGACATCATCTCCCTTCGCCGCTATTTTATGTGCCGGCAGCTCCAAAAAGACTAACGCCCCGGCCTCCGGCGTACAATAAGAGGACAGGGGGTGAACGGATGAAAGAAACTGCTGCGGCCCGGCCCGGCGGGCGGCACCGGGTCGGGCTGCGGGCGTTGCCTGCGCCGGACCTGCCGTTTCTGGTGCTGGTGCTCACGCTGGTGGGCTTTGGGCTGGTGATGCTGGGCAGCGCATCGGGGGCTGTGGCGCTCTATCGGCGGGGCGACGCCTTCGCCTACCTCCGCCCGCAGCTGCTCTATGCGGCGCTGGGCATCGCCGGGATGGGCCTTGCCAGCCGGGTGGATTACCACATCTTCCACAAACTGGCGTGGCCGCTTCTGGGCGTTTCGTTGCTCTTGTTGACGGCGGTGCTGTTCATGCCGGAGTACAACGGCTGCAAGCGGTGGCTGGTGCTGCCGGGGCTGGGCACCCTGCAGCCCAGTGAGATCGCAAAATTTGCGGTGGTGCTGGTGTTTGCCCACATCATCTCGCTCAACCACGACCGGATGCAGAGCTTTGCCGTGGGGGTGCTGCCTTTTGCGCTGGTGCTGGGCGTTGTGGCGGCGCTGATGCTGCTGGAGCCGCATCTTTCGGGCACACTGCTCATTCTGGGCATCGGTGCCGTGCTGATGTTCGTGGGCGGCACCGGGCTGCGGTGGTTCGTGCTGGCGGGCGTGGGCGGCGCCGGGGCCATCGCGGCGGCGGTGGTCATCATGCCGGACCTGGTGCCCTATGCGGCAGACCGCCTCCGCTCCTGGCAGGACCCCTTTGCAGACCCGCTGGGCGACGGGCACCAGACCATCCAGAGTCTGTATGCCATCGGGTCGGGCGGGGCAGCCGGGCTGGGGCTGGGCAACAGCCGCCAGAAGCACCTTTTCGTGCCCGAACCGCAGAACGACTTCATCTTTTCCATCGTCTGCGAGGAGCTGGGCTTCATCGGGGCCTGTGCAGTGGTGGGGCTGTTCGTGCTGTTGCTGTGGCGGGGCATCACCATCGCAGCCAGAGCGCCCGACCGGTTCGGGGCGCTGCTGGTGGTGGGCTTCGTGGTGCAGGTGGCGCTGCAGGCCGTGCTGAATGTGGCCGTCGTCACCAACACCATCCCGAACACCGGCATCAGCCTGCCCTTCTTTTCCTCCGGCGGCACCAGCCTGATGATGCTTCTGGGCGAAATGGGCATTGTTTTGTCCGTTTCGAGGGGCGAGACGTAAAAAGAGTGCAGGGCCCGCCTGTTTCCGGAAACCACGCTGCGCTTCCGGCCTGCCAAAGGCTCCCCCTTTGGTGGGCGCTGGTACGCGAAGCGGGACAGAAAAGGACAAACAAAACGACAAATTCCAATGCACATGCAGCCCTCATTTCGCATACCGT